>JGI20189J14885_1000511_pt1 | contig 13704 bp, 10 predicted proteins | sample NGESurdeep072012_10_FD_14885 | JGI IMG/M metagenome (IMG submission 14885) | reverse complement strand
GGCATGATGGCGGTGGAACCGGGCGTCGATCTCCTGGCCATCGGCGCGATTGGGATCGGCAGCACGACCGCGGCGGCGGCGCTGGCCGGCGCGCTCTTCGGCGACGATGCCGCGTGCGATCCGCTCGATCTGCTGTGTCGCCTCAGCGGGCGTGAATTCGCGGCGATCGTCGGCGCCGTGATCGCCGCGCGGCGCGCACGCGTGCCGGTACTGCTCGACGGCTATGCCGCGACGGCGGCGGCGGCGGTGCTGTTCAAGGCCGACGCATCGGCCCTCGATCATTGTCTGGTGGCGCAGCGCGCGCCCGCGCCGGGCCACCGGTTGCTGGTTGAGCGCCTTGGAATGGTTCCGTTGCTCGATCTCGGCATCGGCCTGGACGAAGCCGCGGGCGCCGCGCTGGCGATCCCGCTGGTCAAGGCGGCGGTCGCCTGCCATCGCGGCATGGCGAGCTTCGCCGAAGCGGGGATCGACCCGGGGATCGACCGTGGGGTTGGCCGCCGCGGCGCCGCGCCGTGAATTTCCCCGCATGCGGGGGTACCGCGCCAGGGCTCTATCCCGGGTATATAATGACGGCATGAGGCTTTCAGCCAAGACAGACAGGCCCGTCCCCGCGCCCCGCCAGACCGACGCGCCGCTGTATGGCGCGCAGGACGGCACCAGCGCCGTCAGCCTGCGCGTGCTGGTGCTGATCCGCTGGGTCGCCGTTTTCGGCCAGGCGATCACGCTGCTCATGGCGCAGTACGGGTTCGGCTTCACCCTGCCGCTCGCCGGAACGCTCGGCGTCGTCGCCATTTCGGCGGCGCTCAATCTGGGGGCTACGCGGCTGCATCGCGGCGCCGCCCGGCTCGGCGACCGCGAGGCGGCGGTCTATCTCGCCTTCGACACGATGCAGCTCGGCGTGCTGCTGTTTCTCACCGGCGGCCTGCAGAATCCCTTCGCCATCCTCATGCTGGCGCCGGTGACGGTCTCCGCCACCATCCTGTCGCGGCGCGTCGTCATCGGGCTGTCGGCGCTGACGGTGGCGGCGATCAGCGTGCTGGCGATCGTCCATCTGCCGCTGCCGGAGCGGCCCGATATGAGCCTCGAGCCGGCGCCGCTTTATATTCTCGGCGTGTGGACGGCGCTGGTTTCCTCGACGCTGTTCATCGCCGGCTACAATTGGTCGGTGGCCGAGGAAGCACGGCGGCTGCGCGACGCCTATGCCGCGACCCAATTGGCCTTGGCCCGGGAACAACGCGTCTCGGCGGTGGGCTCGCTCGCGGCGGCGGCGGCGCATCAGCTCGGCAGCCCCTTGGCGACCATCGCCGTCATCGCCAGCGAGCTGGTGCGCGATCTGCCGAAGAACAGCCCGATTGCCGAGGACGCCCATCTGCTGCTGAGCCAGAGCGAACGCTGCCGCACCATCCTGGCCGATCTGGCGCGGTCGCGCGAAAGCGAGGCGCTGCCCTTCTCGCGCCTGCCGTTTTCGGCGCTGGTTCACGCGGCGGGCGAGCCGCATCACGAGCCGCATATCCGCGTCGTCCACGACATGGGGGCGGGGCGGGCCGCCAACGGCGCGCCGCTCGAGGAGCCGCTGGTCCCGCGCGGACCCGAAATCATGCACGGGCTCGGCAATCTGATCGAGAACGCGATCGAATTCGCGCGCGCCGAGGTGACGGTGACGACGAGCTGGAGCGATGATACCGTCGCGGTCGACATCGTCGATGACGGTCCCGGCTTTCCGCCGCCCATGCTGGCGCGCATCGGCGAGCCTTATGTCTCGACGCGGGCCGGCGACGGCCAGCATATGGGGCTGGGAATTTTCATCGCGCAGAGCCTGCTGGAGCGCACCGGCGCGCGGCTCAGCTTCGCCAATCTGTCCGACGGCGGCGCGCATGTCGTGGTCGAGTGGCGGCGCGCGCAGATCGAGGGCGTGGAACGCCCGGCCGAGCCGGTTTTCGCGGAGGTTGCATCTTGAACGAGCCGATGGACGACAATTCGGAGCGGCAATCGCCCGCTTTGGCCGGTCTCGCGCCGGCCGAACGCACACTGCTCATCGTTGATGACGATGCGCCGCTGTGCCAGCGCCTGGCGCGCGCCATGGAGCGGCGCGGCTTCGTCGTCGCCACGGCGGACAGCGTTGCCGCGGGCGTCGCCTTTGTTTCGGGCAGCCCGCCGGCCTTCGCGCTGGTCGATCTCCGGCTCGCCGACGGCAGCGGCCTCGAAGTGGTCAAGGTGCTGCGCAAGGCGCGACCCAATGCGCGCATCGTCATGCTGACGGGCTACGGCAACATCGCCACCGCCGTGGCGGCGGTGAAGGCCGGCGCGGTCGACTACATTCCGAAGCCGGTCGACGCCGATGCCGTGGAACGCGCGCTGCTTGCCACCGAAGCCGGGCTGCCGCCGCCGCCCGAGGATCCGATGTCGGCCGACCGCGTGCGCTGGGAGCACATCCAGCGCGTCTTCGAGCAATGCGACCGCAATGTTTCCGAAACCGCGCGCCGCTTGAAGATGCACCGCCGCACGCTACAGCGCATCCTCGGCAAGCACGCGCCGCGGAGCTGACGCTCAGGTCTGCAAAAATTCGCGGCTCTCGCCCTCGAGCACCAAGGCGGTGAGCTTGCCGGTGGCGAAGGCACCGGTGTCGATGCCGATGCGGTGCGGGCGAATCTCGGGCGCCTCGGCGATGCTGTGGCCGTGCACGACACAGGCGCCGAAATCCACATCCGCCTGAAGAAACTCGTCGCGGATCCACAGGAGATCGTGCTCGTCCTGCTCGGCCAGGCCCACGCCGGGGCGGAGTCCGGCATGGACGAAAAGATAGCCGCCTTCCGCATGCGTCAACGGCAGGCCGCGCAGGAATTCGACATGCGCCGGCGGAATTTTCCCGGCCAGGGCCACGCGCGCCGCCGCGAACTCCGCGGGCTGGCCGCGCATCGGCAGCGGCCGCACGCCGTAGCTCTCGAGCGTCTGCAGCCCACCATAGGCGCACCATTGCGCGCCCACCTCGGCGCCTTCGAGGAATTCGAGCAGGATGGCCTCGTGATTGCCCTTGAGCAGAACCCGCTCGAAGCCCGCAAGCGGCCGGTTCATCAGCAGCTCGACCACGCCTTTTGACTCGGGGCCGCGATCGATGTAGTCGCCGAGATAGACCACGACCTTGCGCGCGGCATCGGATTCCGCCGCGTCAGCGCGAATGAGGTCGTGCAACCGCTCCAAGAGATCGAGCCGGCCGTGGACGTCGCCGATGGCATAGATTCGGCTGCCCGGCGGCCCGCTCGGGGCGGGCGCGGCGTTGCCGCGCTGGCGGGAGAAGGTCTTCATTATTGTGAATATAGGGCGCAAACGCTGGTTTTGCTTGCGTCAAACCGGCTTTCGCCAGCATAACAGCCGCCATCATGGCTTCCACCGATCCCGTCGCCCTGGTCGAAAAGCTGGCGCATGCGCGGCTGATCTGCGTCGGCGACGCCATGCTGGACCGCTATATCAGCGGCCGGGTCGAGCGCATTTCGCCCGAGGCGCCGGTGCCGGTGCTGCACATCGAGGGCGAGGATGCGCGGCTCGGCGGTGCGGGCAACGTGCTGCGCAATCTGCATGCCCTGGGCGCCGAGACCTGCTTCGTTTCCGTCACCGGCCAGGACGATGCCGGCCGCGACATCGCGGCGATGGTAGCGAAGCTCGGCGGCGGCGAGTCCCATGTCCTGTCCGAGCGCGGCCGCACCACCTCGGTCAAGACGCGCTATGTCGCCGACAATCAGCAATTGCTGCGCGCCGATCGTGAAATTGTCGCCCCGCTAAGCGCGGAGATCCGCGCCGATATGCTGGCGCAGATCAAGGCGGCGCTCGGCCATTACCAGATCGTCATCCTGTCGGATTACGGCAAGGGCGTGCTCGGCGCGAGCTTCGCCGCCGAGATCATCGACGCGGCGCGCGCCGCCGGCAAGAAGGTGGTGGTCGATCCCAAGGGCAGCGATTACGGCATCTATCGCGGCGCCGCCTTGTTGAAGCCCAATCGCCGCGAGCTCGGCGAGGCGGCCGGCCGCCCGGTCAAGACCGAGGCGGAGATCGTCGAAGCGGCACGCGAGCTGATGGTGCGCCACGGCTTCGCCGCGATGCTGGTCTCCTGCGGCAAGGACGGCATGCTGGTGATCGACGGATCCTCGGTGCATGCCCTCGCGGCCGAGGCGCGCGAGGTCTACGACGTCTCCGGCGCCGGCGACACGGTGGTGGCGGTGGTTTCCGCCGCGCTGGCGGCGGGCGCCAGCCTGCTTGAGGCGGCGCGGCTCGCCAACACCGCCGCCGGCATCGTCGTCGGCAAGGTCGGCACCGCCGTCGTTCACGTCAAGGAGCTGGAAGAGACCATCGTCGATCGCGACACGCTGGCGCATCGCAAGGTGCTGCCGCTGCCGCTGGCGCTCGATCACGTCGCGCGCTGGCGGCGCAACGGGCTCAAGATCGGCTTCACCAACGGCTGCTTCGATCTCATCCATCCGGGCCATGTGGCACTGCTCACGGCGGCGCGCCGGGCGTGCGACCGGCTCGTCGTCGGCATCAACAGCGACGCCTCCGTCCAGAAACTCAAGGGCCCCGGCCGGCCGGTGCAGAACGAGGCGGCGCGCTCGGCGGTGCTCGCCTCGCTGACGCCTGTCGATCTCGTCATCGTCTTCGACGCCGACACGCCGGTCGATCTGATCGCCGCGCTTCGCCCCGAGCTCCTGGTGAAGGGCGCCGATTACAAGCTCAACGAAGTCGTCGGCGCCGACATCGTCCAGGCCTATGGCGGCAAAGTCATGCTCGCGGAAATCCTGCCGGGCTACAGCACCACGGCAACCATCGCCCGCGCCCTGCGTTGATACCCCGTCCGCCGATTCGCTCGGAGTTGATGCGTGGCGATTCGGCGTAAATCCAGGAAAAAGCGGCCGCCGCGGCCTCTGCGCCGGCGGCACAAGCAGCGCAAGAAGCGGCTGCGCCGACAACGCGGCAATCTGCTGCGCGTCGCCTGGCGCCTGGCGATGCCGTACTGGAAATCCGAGGAGAAGGCGGCCGCCTGGCTGCTGACCGCCGGCATCGTCGCGCTCAATCTCGGCAACGTCTATGTCGACGTGCGGCTCAATCAGTGGAACAACGCGTTCTACAACGCGCTCCAGGATTTCAATGCGCCGGAATTTTTCCGCCAGCTCGGCCTCTTCTGCCTCTTGGCGACCCTCGCCATCGTTTGCACCGTCTATGCGGTTTATTTCCAGCAGATGCTGCAAATCCGCTGGCGCCGCTGGCTGACCCACCGCTATCTCGATCGCTGGCTCGGCGACCGCACCTATTACCATTTGCAGCTCGATCGCCAGACGACCGACAACCCCGATCAGCGCATTTCCGACGATCTCAACCAATTCACCAATTTCAGCATCGTGCTCTCGCTCGGCCTCTTGACCTCGGTGGTATCGCTCGCCTCGTTCCTGGTCATCCTGGTGGGATTGTCCGGCCCGGCGAAAATCGAGCTCGGCAGCTGGGGCAATATCTACATCCCGTTCTATCTCGTTTGGGCGGCGCTGATCTATGCCGGGCTCGGCACCTGGCTCACGCTCCGCATCGGCCGGCCGATGGTGCCGCTGAGCTTCGCGCAGCAGCGCCTCGAGGCCGATTTCCGCTACAGCCTGGTGCGGTTGCGCGACAACGCCGAGAGCGTGGCGCTCTATGGCGGCGAGCGTGCCGAGCAGGGCATCTTCAGCCAGCGCTTCGGCTTCATCTACGCCAATTTCTGGCGGATCATGGTGCGCCGCCGGCTGCTCAATTGGTTCACCTCGGGCTACAGCCAGATCGCGGTGGTGATCCCCGTGCTGGTGGTGGCGCCGCGCTATTTCACCAAGGCGATCCAGCTCGGCGGCTTGATGCAGGTGATCGACGCGTTCAACTCGGTGCTCAACTCGCTGTCCTTCATCATCAACTCCTTCGCCTCGCAGGACGTGACCTCGCCCAGCATCGCGACCTGGGCCGCGGTCGTCCAACGGCTCAGCAGCTTTTCGCGCCGCATGGAGCAGATCGACCGCTCGCTCGCGATCGGCACCGGCATCGGCAAGCGCCGCGCCGGCAAGGGCGTGGCGGTGGCGAAGCTCGATATCGACCTGCCCGATGCCAAACCGCTGCTCCGCGGCGTGGCGCTCGAAGCCGGGGCGGGCGAAGCGCTGCTCCTCACCGGCCCGTCGGGCATCGGCAAGAGCACGCTGCTCCGGGCGCTGGCCGGCATCTGGCCCTTCGGCGCGGGCGATATCCGGCTCGACGAAGGTAATGTCTTCTTCATGCCGCAGCGGCCCTATCTGCCGCTCGGCACGCTGCGCCAGGCCCTGGTCTATCCGCAGTCCATCGACGAGGCGAAAGATTCGCATCTGGCCGATCTGCTGCGCCAGGTCGGCCTCGGCGAATTCGCCGACCGGCTGGACGATTCTTCGAGCTGGTCGCAGCGGCTGTCGCTCGGCGAGCAGCAGCGCCTCGCTTTCGCGCGCGTGCTCCTGGCCAAGCCCGATCTCATCTTCCTCGACGAGGCGACCTCGGCGGTCGACGAGGATGTCGAGGCCGAGCTTTACAAGCTGCTGCGCCAGTCAAATCCCAAGGCGACCATCGTCAGCATCGGCCATCGCGCCAGCCTGGTGGCGCTGCACGACCGGGCCCTGAACGTCGGCCGTTTCGGCGCCAAGCCGAAATAGCGCCGTTGCGCTTTATGGCCGAACCGTTACAAGAACGGGATTCGGGGGAAGCATGGCCGAAATACCGGAAGAGGAAGAAAACCAGTTCCGCGCGCAGCGGCTCGAGAAGCTGAGTGAGCTGCGCCGCGCCGGTGTCGATCCCTATCCTTACGTCTTCGCGCGCAATGCCGACGCGGCGACGCTCGCATCCCGGCACAAGGACCTGGCGGCCGGCCAGGAGACGCCGGACATCGTCCGCCTCGCCGGCCGCATCCGCGCCATCCGCAACAGCGGCATGTTCATCGATCTGCACGACAGCACCGGCAAGATCCAGATCTTCGGCCACAAGGACATCCTGGCGCCCGAGAGCCTGGGCCTCCTCAAGCTGCTCGATCTCGGCGACATCGTCGGGGTCGAGGGCATTGTCAGGCGCACGCCGCGCGGCGAGCTCACCGTCAATGCGCGCCACATCACGGTGCTGGCCAAGGCGCTCTTGCCGCTGCCGGAGAAGTTCCACGGCCTGACCGACGTCGAGACGCGTTACCGCCAGCGCTATCTCGATCTGATCGTCAACGAGGAATCGCGCGCCACGCTGCGCCGCCGCTCGCAGATCGTCTCGGTCATGCGCCGCCTGCTGCTGGAGCAGGGCTTCCTCGAGGTCGAGACGCCGATGCTGCACGGCATACCGGGCGGGGCCTCGGCCAAGCCCTTCGTCACGCATCACAACGCGCTCGATCTCGACCTCTATCTGCGCGTGGCGCCCGAGCTGCATCTGAAGCGGCTGCTGGTCGGCGGCGTCTCCGACAAGCTCTTCGAGATCAACCGCAATTTCCGCAACGAGGGCATCTCGCCGCGCCACAATCCGGAATTCACCTCGCTCGAGCTCTACCAGGCCTATGTCGATTACATGGCGATGATGGACATGGCGGAGCATCTGATCGCCTCGATCGCGCAAGAGGTGCTGGGCGGAACCCGCATCCCCTACGGCAAGCACGAGATCGAGTTGAAGGCGCCGTGGCCGCGCCAAACCATGGCGGCGCTGGTCTTGGAGAAGACCGGCATCGATTTCCTGGCGCTCGGCGACGCGCCGGCGGCGGTCGCGGCGGCGAAGAAGCTCGGCGCCGAGCCGCCGAAGGGCGCCAATTGGGGCCAGGCGCTCGAGGCGGCATTCGCCGCCAGGGTCGAGGCCTCGCTGATCCAGCCGATCCACGTCACGGGCTTTCCGCGCGACATCTCGCCGCTGGCCAAGGCCGACCGCCGCGATCCGCGCCTCACCGAGCGCTTCGAGACCTATATCAACGGCTGGGAGGTGGCCAACGCATTCTCCGAGATCAACGATCCCATCGACCAGCGCGTCCGCTTCGCGGCACAGATGAAGGCGCGCGCCGGCGGGGACGAGGAGGCGCAGCCGCTTGACGAGGATTTCGTCACCGCGCTGGAATATGGCATGCCGCCGGCGGGCGGCCTCGGCATCGGCATCGACCGGCTGGTCATGCTGCTGACCGACAGCCCGTCGATCCGCGACGTCATCGCCTTCCCGACCATGCGGCCGAAGGCGTGAGGCTCAGCCGGCGACCCGCTTCGGCCGCAGCATCAGGTAATAGACCGCGGTGGCGGCAACGCCCATCAGCAGGATGATCGCCGCCATCGGCACGGCCGTGCCGTCATAGAGCGCGTTGACGAAATAGCCCACGATCGCGCCGCAGCCCATCTGGATGGCGCCCATCAGCGACGCCGCCGTGCCGGCCATGCGCGCCACCGGCTCCATGCCGCCGGCCATGGCGTTGGGCATCACCACCGCCTGGCCGTAGATGTAGATCATCAGCCCGGCCATGAATCCCAAGGCGCCCGCCGCCGGCGACAGGGCGATGCCGAGTCCGACCGCGCCGCCGCNGATCGTCATGGCGAAGCCGAACTTCAGCACGGTCTCGGCGCGGAAGCGCCGCAGCAGGAATTTGTTCGACAGCGCGCCGGCCACCAACGACACGGCGGAAAGCCCGAAATAGAAGCCGTAATGCTCGGGCGCCACGCCATAGACCTCGATGAAGACGAAAGGCGAGCCAGACAGGAAGGCGAAGATGCCGGCCCAGCAAAGACCGTTCACAAGTGCGTACCCCACGCAAACCCGGTTGGTCAGGAAGGTGCGGTAATTGCCCGCCACTCGGCCGAGGCGCAACGCGTGCGGATCGGGCTCCTTCAGGCTCTCGGCGAGGCGCAGCGCGATGGTTGCGAAAAGCGCGGCGCCGAAGGCGCAGAGCAGCAGGAAGATCGATTGCCAGCCGAAATGCACCAGCAGGAAACCGCCGATGACCGGCGCCACCAGCGGCCCGACGGCGAAGACGGCGGTGAGCGACGAGAACACCTGCGCCGCGCGCGCGTCGCCGAAATGATCGCGCACGATGGCGCGGGCGAGCACCGGCCCGACGCAGCCGCCGAAGCCCATGACAATGCGCGCCGCGATCAGGATCTCGATGCGCGGGCTGACGGCGCAGGCGAGTCCCGCCGCCATGTACATGGCGAGGCCGATGAGCAGCATGTGCCGCCGGCCGAAGCGGTCCGAGAGCGGGCCGTAGACCAGCTGCCCGGCGCCATAGCCGAGGATGAACAGGCTGAGGGTGAGCTGCACCGTGTCCGGCGTCGCGCCGAATTCCCGGCTCAGGGTGGGCAGCGCCGGCAGGCTCATGTCGATCGCCAGCGCGACCAGCGCCGTCATGGCGCCGAGCAGGATGACCAGCGCGCGCGACTCCGTGGCGAGCGGCCGCGGCCGGCGAAAACGGGCCATTACGGGTTTTCGAGGCTGAGCACGCCGCTGTCGTAATCGTAGGCGAAGAGCTCGGCGTAGCGGCCCCAATTGATCACCGTCTCGAGCACCTGATGGGCCTCTTCCTCGCTCAGGTAATCCTCCAGCTCCCGCAGGAACCGCGCCTCCGGCGCGCTGTGTCCCGGGCGCTCGTCGAGCACGCGGCGGATATGCGCCGCCAGGGGAATGTTGCGCTTCAAGTGATCGGCGAAGAGCTGCTTGCGGCGCAGCAGATCGGCGGCGGCGAATTCGCGGCCGTCCGCCAACGTCTCCATATCGCCGCCCGCCGCGTTGGCGAATCCCAGGAGCTGCAGCGTCTCGACCAGCACCACCAGCTCCTCGGTCGAGAGATGCTCGGATTCGGCCAGCTTCGGCAGATCGGCGCGACCGTCGTAAGGCTCCGCCGACAGCGCCTCGAGCAAGCCGGTCAATTGCTGGATCGAAGCGTCGGGCAGGCGATAGCCGAGCCCGATCGGCTCGGGCCGCAATCCGCGCCGCCCCGCTTCGGCGCCGGGCACGGTGGTGAGCAACGTATAGACCTCGTCGACGATGCGGCGGAAGGCGGGGTTGGCCTGGTCGCGCGGCCGCGGCAGCGCCACCGGAATGTCGGCGCGGATGTGTCCCGGATCGCTGCCGAAGACGATGATGCGGTCGGCCAGCACCACGGCCTCCTCGATGTTGTGCGAGACGACGATGATGCCCTTGGTCGGGACGCGGTGGTCGCGCCACAGATCCTCGATGTCGCCGCGCAGCGTCTCGGCGGTCAGCACGTCGAGCGCCGAGAACGGCTCATCCAGCAACAGCACGTCGGGATTGACCACGAGCGCGCGGGCGAAGCCGACGCGCTGCCGCATGCCGCCGGACAATTCCTTGGGATAGGCCGATTCGAAGCCGTCGAGGCCGATCAAATCGATGGCGGCGACGGCGCGGTTGCGACGCTCCTCGGCCGGCACGCCCTGCGCCTCCAGGCCCAGCTCGACATTGCCCAGCACGGTGAGCCACGGGAAGAGCGCGAAGGTCTGGAACACCATGGCGATGCCGTGCGCCGGGCCGTCCACCGCCCGTCCGCGATAGGCGACGCGGCCCTCGCTCGGTTCGGTCAGCCCGGCCAACACGCGCAGGAAGGTCGATTTGCCCGAGCCCGATTTGCCGAGAATGGCGACGATCTCGCCTTCCTTGAGCGCGAAGTCGATATGGTCGAGCACGAGACGGCCTTCCTCGCCGATGCCGGTCGTATAGGTCTTGCAGACCTGGCTGGCGACGACGAGGTTGTTTCCGGCTTCGCCGGCAAGACTGGTTTCGGTGGGCATCGCTTATTCCTTGGGCCTCAATCGAGCCGCAGCCGCTCTTCGGCGAGATGATAGAGCCGGCGCCACAGCAGGCGGTTGAACAGCAATACATATAGGCAAAGCACGGTAATGCCGAGCGCGATGCGCGGAAAATCGCCGGCGACGGTCTCGACCGCGATATAGGCGCCGATGCCGGTCGCCGTCAGCGTCGTGTCGCCCCATTTCACGATCTCGGCGACGATGCTGGCATTCCACGAACCGCCCGAGGCGGTGACCGCGCCGGTGACATAGGCGGGAAAGATGCCGGGCAGGATCAGCCGGCGCCACCACAGCCAGCGCCGCACGCCGAGATTGCCGGCGACGAGCTGGTAGTCGGTCGGCAGCGACAGCGTGCCGGAGATGACGTTGAACAGGATGTACCACTGCGTTCCCAGGATCATCAGCGGCGACAGCCAGATCTCGGTGTTGAGCGAATATTTGACGATGGCGTAGACCGCGAGCGGGAAGAACAGATTGGCCGGGAAGGCGGCGAGGAATTGAATCACCGGCTGGATGCGGTGCGCAAGGCGCGGGCGGAGTCCTATCCAAACCCCGATCGGCACCCATAGCAGCGACGCCAGTACGATCAGAACGACCACGCGCAGCAGCGTGACCGCGCCGAGGAAGACGACATGGCCGAATTCGCTCCAGCCGACCTCGGCGTGGATATAGAGCATGATCTCGGCGAAGGCGTAGAGCGACCCTGCCGCCAGCGCCGCATTCCACAACAGGTCGAGCGCCGCGCTGACGCGCTTGCCCGGCCGCGGCGCCCGCGCCTGCGGCAGCCGCGTGGTGACGCGACTGGTGAGATCGGCCAGCCTGCCGCAGACATGCGCCACGCCGCGGAAGATGCGGGCGCGCTGGATCATCACCAGGAACCAGGGCGGCTCGATCTCGTCGCCACCGATTTCCTCGACCTTGAAGCGCTGCGCCCAGGCCAGCAGCGGCCGGAACAAGAGCTGGTCGTAGATCAGGATCAGCACCAGCATGGCGCCGATCGCGTAGCCGACCGCGTGCAGGTCGCGGTGGTCGATGGCGACCGAGATATAGGAGCCGATGCCCGGCAGCAGCACCGTGTTGTCATTGACGCTGATCGCCTCGGCGGCGACGACGAAGAACCAGCCGCCGGAGACCGACATCATCATGTTCCAGACGAGGTTCGGCAGGGCGAAGGGCACTTCGAGCTGCCAGAAGCTCTGCCATGCCGACAGGTGATACATGCGCGCCGCCTCGCGCAGATCGTGCGGCACGCCGATGAAGGATTGATACAGGCTGAAGGTCATGTTCCAGGCCTGCGAGGTGAAGATGGCGAAGATCGCGGCGCATTCGTAGCCCAGCAGCCGGCCGGGAAAGAGCGCGATGAATCCGGTCACCGTGATGGAGAGAAACCCCAGGATCGGCACCGATTGCAGGATGTCGAGCACCGGAATGAGCAGCTTCTCGGCGCGCCGGCTCTTCGCCGCCGCGGCGGCATAGGCCAGGCTGAAGGCGAGCGACAGGCCGAGCGCCAGGGCCATGCGCATGACGGTGCGCAGCGCGTATGCCGGCAGCTTCAGCGGATCGAGCGAGATCGGCAGGGTCTCGCCCGGATGGTAGGGCACGCTCATCTGCTGGCTTGCCCAGGCGAGCAGGATGAGGGTGCCGATAACCAGAGGCAGCGCGACGCCGTCCCAGAAGCTCGGCCGCAGGCGCGACGGCCACGCGACGATCGGCAGTCCCCAGCGCTGCGCCATCGTCCGTCTCCCGTTCGACCCTATCGCCTGCGCCATGATTTAGCGCAAAGTGATGGCGGGACGGAAGCGCGAACGGGGATCGATCGACGAAAGCGACAGGGGGCGCCTCGCCGGCGACGAAAATATGACGTTGCGCACGCGATTGACGGAGCGGCTCGGGATCCGGCATCCGATCCTGCTGGCGCCCATGGGCTTCGCCGCCGGCGGCAAATTGGCCGGGGCGGTCAGCGAGGCGGGCGGCCTCGGCCTGATCGGCGGCGGCTATGGGGATGGGCCCTGGATCGAGCGCGAATTCGCCGCCGCCGGCAACCGGCGCGTCGGCATCGGCTTCATCACCTGGTCGCTGGCGCGCAATCCCGGCCTGCTCGACGCGGCGCTCGCCCGGCATCCGGCGGCGGTGATGCTGTCCTTCGGCGATCCCGCGCCCTTCGCGCCGGCGATCAAGGCGGCGTGGGCGCTGCTCATCTGCCAGGTGCAGAATGCCGCGCAGGCGCGCGCGGCGCTCGATTGCGGCGCCGACATCCTCGTCGCGCAAGGCACCGAGGCCGGCGGCCATGGCGGGGCGCGGGCGACCCTGCCGCTGGTGCCGGCCATTGTCGATCTGGCGGCCGCGCGCGCTGCCGATGCCATCGTCGTCGCGGCGGGCGGCATCGCCGACGGCCGCGGGCTGGCGGCGGCGCTGATGCTCGGGGCCGCGGGCGCGCTGATCGGCACCCGCTTCTACGCCAGCGTCGAATCTTTGGCGCATGAGAAGGCCAAGGCGCGGCTTGCCGCGGCTTCGGGCGAGGACACCTTGCGCACCGCGACCGTCGATATCGTTCGGCGGCTCGACTGGCCGCGCGAGTTCAGCGCGCGCGTCCTGCGCAATGATTTCGTCGAGCGCTGGCACGGCCAGGAGGCCGCGCTGACGGCGGCCATCGATCGGGAAAGCGAGCGCTATCGCCAGGCGGCGGAACGGGGCGATTTCGCCACCGCCGCCGTCTTCGGCGGCGAGGCGGCCGACCTCGTCACCGACGCGCCGCCGGCGGCCGAGATCGTGGCGCGCCTCATCCAAGAAGCCGAGGCGGCGCTGCGCGAGGGCGCCGCGCTTCTCGCGCTCTAACGCCAGAACTCGCGCGTCGCCAGGCGGCAGCCTTCGGCCAGCGCCGCCAGCTTCGCCCACACCACCTGCGGATCGACCGCCGCCT
>JGI20189J14885_1000500_pt1 | contig 13961 bp, 11 predicted proteins | sample NGESurdeep072012_10_FD_14885 | JGI IMG/M metagenome (IMG submission 14885) | reverse complement strand
GCAGCCCGACGACGCGATCGCGCTCGTCGACGAGGTGCGGGATCTCGGCCGGCTCGACTTCGATCCTCGCCACATCGCCGTGGTGGCGGACGCGGACCTGCCGGAAGCCGATCGCCTTCAACGCCTGCTCGGCCGCTTCGATCTGGCGAAGCGCGGCCACCGTTACCTGCGTGCCGTGCGGGATGCGCGAAGACAGGCAGGCGAACGAAGGCTTGTTCCAGTTCGGAAGACCCAGGGTGCGCGCCGCCGCGCGGATATCCGATTTGCCCATACCCGCCTCCAGCAGCGGGAAGCGCACGCCGCGACGGATGGCTGAACCATGCCCCGGCCGGTGGTCGCCGGCATCGTCGGCGGTCGCTCCGTACGCGAGGTGCGCGAGACCGAGGTCGTGCTGGATGGGCTCAAGCGTGTCGAAAAGCTCCTCCTTGCAATGGAAGCAGCGATCCGGGTTGTTTCGGGTGTAGGCCTCGAGCTCGACCTCGCTCGTCGTGACCTCAACGAGGCGAGCGCCGAGGGACTGCGCCAGCGCGCGCGCTTCCTCTTGCTCGGACTCTGGGTATGCTGGCGAGCTCGCCAGCACCGCGACCGCGCCTTCGCCCAGCTCTTCGAGAGCCAGCTTCAGCAGCAGTGAGGAGTCGACTCCACCCGAGTAGGCGACGAGGACCGAGCCGAGATCGCGCACGATCCCACGGGCTTGGTCAAGGCGGGTGGCGTCGAGGCGGTCGAGCTGGATCATCCTCTCTGAAAGGAGAGGTTAGCTTGCCTGGGCTTGCGAAGGCTCCATGGCCGGCGTGCCACACCAGGCTTCGTAGTCGATCAACCCGGTGACCGTCGGGTGCTCGCCGCACAGCGGGCAGGCCTTGTTGTGGGGCAGCTTCAGCTCGCGGAACGTCATGTCCTCGCCCTCGAAGAGCAGGTAGCGTCCGATCATTGGGCGGCCGATGTTCAGCAGATACTTGATCGTCTCGAAGGCCATCATGCTGCCGATGATTCCGGGCAGCACTCCGAACACACCGGCCTCGGCGCAGCTCTGCACCTCACCTGGCGGAGGGGGCTCGGGGAAGAGGCATCGGTAGCAACCGGTGCCTTTCGCGGAATCGAACAGCGCCAGGCGCCCTTCGAACCGGAGGATGCTGCCATGCACGAGCGGCTTGGCGAGGAAGTAGGCCGCGTCGTTGGCGAGGTATCGAGTGGGAAAGTTGTCGGTGCCGTCGACAATCACGTCATACGGGGCGAAGATCCGCATCGCGGTCTCCGAGTTGAGGTGCTCGCTGATGGGGACCACCTCGACATCCGGGTTCAGGTTGCGCAGAGTCTCCGCCGCCGATTCGACCTTGAGGCGGCCGATGTCTTTCGTGCCGTGGAGCAGCTGGCGCTGGAGATTGGAGGCATCGACCGTGTCGAAGTCGACGATCCCGATCTTGCCGACTCCCGCCGCCGCCAGGTACATGGCCGCCGGCGAGCCAAGGCCGCCCGCGCCCAGTAGCAGCACGCTGGAGGACAGCAGCTTGCGCTGGCCGGCTCCGCCCACCTCAGGCAGGATGAGGTGCCGCGCGTAGCGGGAGACCTGATCGGGGGTGAAGCTGCGAGCTGGTGCCATCTCAATTCACTATACCCAGGGACCCTCTGGCCTTATTCCTAGTGGCACCCGCGCCTGCTCCCTGGGTCCTTGCCCGCTTATTCCTATAGTGAAGAGCCCATGGAAACTGAATATCTGGACGAAGAGCAAGTCATCGCCCTGTACAACAAGGTTCGGACCGGCAAGCGCACCTGGCCGACCGAGATCTGGTCCTCGCCCGCCGCGCTGCAGTACGCGGTGACGATCTTCGACTACTGGATCCACAACGTGATGGGCTGGAAGGGCTGGCCCGACGCGCGTGGCAAGGTGAGCCCGGCGCTGCTCGAGGAGCACCGGCTCGCGGACCTTGTGGAGAGCGTGTTCGTCCCCGAGTTCGGCGACGACTGGCTGGACTTCGAGGTCGTGCTCAACGAGAGCATGCGGCTGTCAGAGGACGAGTCCTGGGCGCCCGACGTGGCCGACCGGCAGGAGCGAGTCGAGGCTGCGTTCGAGCATGCATTCGAGCAGCTCATCGGCTCACCCAAGCAGCAGCCCAAGCTGCTGCCCACATATCACCGTTTCCGCAACCACCTGCTGCGCATGTGGAGTGCGTTCCAGGAGGCGCAGGCCGAGCATGACAAGGCTGAGCGCGAATCTGCTGAACGGTTCTGGGCGCAGCTTCGTCTCGTCCGCAGCACGCGCGGCCAGGCGGCAGAGGCATGGTCGATCGTCAACGTCGAGGACGAGCGCCGCGGCGAGGTGACTGTGATCTGGGGCGAGCCGCACCCCTACTGCCTTGTGATCCTCGACGATGATCTCGAGGCCGGTGGTTGGGAGCAGGTGATCTACAAGCTCGAGCAGGAGATCCTGGTTGAGGAGCCCGGCGTCGTCAGCTACGCCGTGTGGCACAAGGGCTTCGTCGGCGAGTACTACCGGTGCGCGGACTGCGGCGAGCTGCACAGCCAGTTCGACGAGGACGGTGCGAACGAGCTTCGGCTCGACGACCTGGAGCCACCGGACGAGCCCTAAGCGGATGCTCCGAAGAGCGCTAGCCGACTGTCAGCGTGTAGTTCTTGCCTTCCCAGCCCGTCATGTAGTGAGCCGTCCACGAGAAGGTGCTGCCTGCCGCTAGTTTGTTTGACGGGACCTCCGCCACCCAGACGCCAAGCGTCGTGTCGATGGCCTCGACCTCGCCAAAGGTCTTCCAGTCGTCGAAGGAGTAATGCACCGAGCCCGGTCGCGGCAGCTGAACCCGCAGGCGCCGCCCCGGCGCGAGCCGTGTGATCTGATGCCGGTGGGTCCAGACAAACGCCGGCTCGTGCGCCTGCCCTTCTGTGTACCGCCGCCGCGCGGGCAGCACGATGTCCGGGAAACCGCCGAGGGCGATCGTCACCAGCAGCTCGAGATACTCAGCGTGCGCCCACCCTAAAGGCGAGGCCGAACCTGTGGCGCGACCGAAATACAGGCCCTTGGCAGGGATGTCCGCCGCATCCCACACTTGCTCGGGCAGCATCAGTCCCGGCCCTGCGAAACCTTCGAGCGACCGTACGATCTCGGCCGCGGGCAGGCCCATAGAGAAGAAATGGCGGGCTCTTTCGCCCGTCAGCACTGGCCACGCCCGCCCGCGACCACTGCCATCCCAGGGCGACCCGTCGTCCTTCTCGCCGTAGAGATCGCCGGCGTAACGACGCCAGCTGGGGCCTGCCGGCAGTGTCACCTTCAGGGTGGCATCCACTCCCTGCAGGCTGCGAAGAATGCGTTCGTCCTTTGGTCGCCGCAAGCCGTAACGCACCAACTCCAGGAACTCTGGTGCGACGGCCCCTACCGTGGGACGAATGTCAGGATCGCCGGCGAGGCGGACGTACTGGCCGCCAGGCGTCGAGCACCAAGTCTCGACCCGATCGTTCCAGTAGTCGGCGACGGCGCGAAGGTGGCCGGCCGCCACGTGCTCGCCTGCCTCGTGCGCGAACTCGGCCGCGACGATGAGAGCAGCGATGCAGGCGGCCAGCGTCGAGGGCGACAACCCGCCGAGGTCCTCCCATCGGTCGAGCTGGGTGAGCGGGCCTTCGCGAATCAAGAACTGGGCGGCCGGCCGAACCATCACGGGATACGGATCGTGGTCCAGGAATCCTGCGACGCCGAGGCGCCAGGCGAGAAGGATGGGCAGCGCGACCTGGTCGAGCTCGGTCGACGTCCAGTGCGGCGTACCGTCGACGAACCAGTTCTGAAACCAGCCGCCATCGGGGCGCTGGCGCGATTGCAGGTGGCGGAACGCGCGCAGGGCCGCGGCCGTGTCGCCTGCGTCCAGGAGGGCGGTGGCGATGCGGCACAGGTCGCGCGGCCAGACGAGGTGGTAGACGTGGTTGCCGTTGTGGTTGCTCTCGCCCCACGGTGAGCAGGGAGCCGCGACGAATGCACCTGCGTGCGATTTGTCCTCGAGGCAGCGAAGCACTGCCAGCGATGACGTGGCCAGTGCGCCTTCGTCGCCACTCACCTTGCTGAGGGCCAGTGGGAGATCGGTCTGGGTTCTCCATGCGCGCTCGAATGAAGCCCGCACGTTGCCCGCACCCTTTTGCAGAACGTGACGGGCAACCTCCTCGGCATCCGCACGCGTGTGCGCGAAGCCGATGGCGATCTGGAACGCGCCGGCGCGGATGCCCAGCTCGGCGCCGACCGCCACGTTGCCCGGCCCCGCGCGGTCGTACAGGTTCGTGAGATAGCCGTCGCCGTCGTGCAGGTCGACCTGTAGATCTGAGCTCTGGAAGTAGCCGATCGTCGCTCGGCTGAATGGTCCGACGATGCACATCCATACGTCCTGCTGGCGCATCAGCAGGGCTGGAGGGTGCGTGTCGAGAACCTGGCCGAAGTTGCCCTCGCTGCCCGGTTGCCAGTGGGCCGAGGACTGCAAATACAAGCGGACGTCGGGGAGCTCGGGCGTGAAGGTCGCGGCGATCAGGAGTGCATTTTCTTCGGGGTCCGAGAAATATTCTTTGGTGAGTCGGTACTCCTGGTGGGTGCTCTCGACGATGAAGCCGGGCGTGCCCGGCGCGAACCACTTGACTCGATGCTGTCCGTCACTGGCATCATCGACGGGTGGGGCGCCACTGGCGGACGCGAAGAAGCGAAGCTCGTGCAGCGCCACCCTGTCGATGGAGGGAAAAAAGACCTCGCTGAGGGCTCCGTCCGCGAGCGTGTACCAGAGCTTGCTCTTGGAACCAGGTGCGGCCCCGAAAGCCATCTTGCGACCGGGACCCCACATCGGGGGTGCTCCTGGGCCTCCTGGTGCCTCCATCGGGCGTTAAGTATGCGGAGAGGTCACGGCCGATAGAATCGAGCGACGATCCCGATCGACCGGGGAGGTGGCTGAGTGGCCGAAAGCACCCGCCTGCTAAGCGGGTAGGGGGTGTAAAGCTCCCTCGAGGGTTCGAATCCCTCCTTCCCCGCTCCTCCACATGCTCGACCACGCTTGGGAGATAGAGGACCGCGATCTGTCCGGCGGATCCTGACGTCGCCCGCGGCCTCGGCCGGTTTGGCGGGGCGCAAAAGCGGATTGGATGGTTCTCTGAGGTCGGACTAAGCTCAATCTATGGTGCCGTATATCGCGCTCGGGCTCTTCCTCCTTTTGTGCATTGCAGGAGGGATCTGGGGAGTTGACTCACGCCCCGGTTTCAACGGCGGCAGCGATGACCGCAAGGAGCGTTTCTTCTTCCACTCCAAAATCGACTGAGGGTTGTGGTCGGGCTTCCTCACGACGATTTGCCCTTGCTGGCGCTCTGGGTCGCGCAAGCCGAGCAGGCTCGGCGATGAGTGTCTAGGGAGATTTCGGACGAATCGTCTCATTCCCGCTTGCGCCGTCTTCCTATCGGCGCCCATCCAGCGCGGAACGGCAGCTATCGCGCCGTCCGCTCGCGTGCCGTAATCACTAGCTTGGAGGTGTAGGCTTCAAATCGGGTCTAATGGCAATGCGACGTAAGTGGGTTGCCGTTTCATCGGCGTTTTTGGCTTGTGCGCTAATTGGAGTCGGCGCCTGGTCGATCGCACACTCGAATCTGTTTGAGGCCAGGTACCGAATCGCAACCTACCCAGGCCAGGGATCGATGTTGGCCTTGCATGGTCCGGCCACCCTTGCCGGCAAGGCAAATAGCGATGGGACCGCATGTTTGTGGGTGGAAGACGCGCTCGGCCGGACCGTGCTGGTCTGGCCCTCTGGTTACACAGCACGAGGAGAGCCGCTAACGGTGCTCGACGCTGACGGCAATCAAGTCGCCGTTGTGGGGCGGCCGACCGGGTTCGGTGGAGGCTTCAGTATTCAACCCGAATCTGGCCCGAAAGCCGTATTAGGTTGTGGAAACGTCACCAGGGCTTGGTCGGTTGGACCGATGACGCCAACGGCGTAAGCCCAAGGTCGTCTTAGGCCCCCTGCGTTTCTAAGCCCCTGGACGTTCTCGGCGCACGCAATCAACGGCCCTAACCATTCGCACGACACGCGCGCGCAACCAATGCCGTTTCCTTGGGCGAGCCGCTCTTCTACCACACCCAGAACCAACTGGAGTTCAGTGCGGCCTTACGGCAGCCGACATCGAAGTGCTACAAAACGACCTTAAGAAGCTGCTTGAGGTTCCCAACGAGGCACGCGAGGAGACGGTGACGCCGGTCAGTCGAGGATCAACCGGTAGCCCGGCGGCCCTGAATAGGTTGAGGTGAGGGAACGAATCCCTCCTTCCCCGCTTCTCTCCTTCCCCGCTTCCAGAGATATTGGCAGCACCAGAGCTTCCGACGGTTTGGTCGTCAGATGACGCCGATCACGCGCGACCCATTCGCAAGCTTGAAGAAGAGCGAGCGTGAGGCGCCGTCCGCGCTGAAGAAGTAGGTGCCGTCGAGGCCGCTGTTGCATGGTGCCCCGCCCCATTCGGACGCGATGCATTGGTGCGTGGCGACGACGCGACCATCTGGCAGCCACGTGTCAGGCAGATAGTCGGGTGGGCCGAATGCCGCAGCGCTGGATGATGTCAGGTCCGCGACCACCATCTGGTAATTGATCACCGGATCCTTCGCGCCGTTCCGGCCGGCGATCACATGCAGCCCGGCGGGCGACACCGCAACCCTGATGAAGCCGTTGGCGTCGGTGCCCATCAGAATCGAGTTCGAACTGCCGGATGGCCGCCGCACTTCAATTGCGCCAGCGGTCCGATTGCCACAGATCATGGTGCCGTCGTCGAGCACTCCGTAAGCGACGCACCCGGGCGAGATGTCCGTGACCTGTCCGCTGGCCAGGTCGAGCTTCGCGAGCGGAAAGTGATACTCCAGAAACGGCCCCGCGCCGCCGAGTCCCGTCGGCTCCGTGGTCACGTAGATCCCAGTCGCGTTCCAAGCGAAGGGTCTGAATATCTGCTCCTGTGTGGGCGATGGATTCGTCGCGACCACGCGGTCATGCGCCGGAGTTCCGAGGTGGAGGTGGTAGATACCGTCCGGATCGAACGTCAGATACAGCCACTGAGACAGATCCGGTTTGACAACGATCGATTCGGGCGCTCCAGTGAGGTGGCCCAGTGTCCTGACAGTCCCATCGCGGCCGAGCACCATCAGCGAGGTGCCGTTCAAGACGATCACCTGGCCACCGACTATCTCCTGGAAGTCACCGTTGACCGAGGCTGTGTCGCGAGCGTCGAGGCGGGCGAGCCGCACGTCCTTGCCAACGTCCCAGATCACGAGGCGTGGATCGTTGGGCGTGGGCGAAGCGTTGGACGTCGCTGACGGGCTCGAGGCAGCGGTCGCGCTCGGGCTGCTCGCGCTGGAACTGGGCGGCACGGATGCGGTCGACGTGGAGCCGCAGGCTGCAAGGACCACCATCGCAAGGGCCGCTTGCAGCGCCCGGCTCGTGGCCAGCCAACCCACGATCATGTCGTCAGCTAGAACGCCCCGGTGAGTGAGTGGTTACGCCGGCGGGCACAGCGCACTGTCACGCGCCCTGACAAGTAGCGATAGCCTCGGCGTCGATTGGCGAACTCTGTACGGGTTGGGTCGAAAGTCAACGCCAAGGTGCGAGTCGCGGCGGCCCGCTAAGTTCTAGATGTCTTCAGCCCAGTATCAGGCGGTAGCCCTGAGGCGGCCCCTGGATTGAGGTGCGGGATGGAATCCCTCCCTTCCCGCCATTGGCAACCAAACCTCAACTTGGCAGTACCGAGTCCGAATCGCGTGAGCACAGCCCGGCCGAGTTCGCCCCGCTTGTACACAGCCAGGTACGCGAACAAGACTCTCGCCGAGCACCCGGCGGCGAAGGTCAGGATCACGCTCGGCCATCCTCGCTTCCGGCTGAGCTATCAGCTGGCCGATACGATCCTCGAACTCGCGCCAACCTGGTCGATGTTCGGCAAGTCGGAGGGGGAGTTCACCGACCTGTACACCAAGCTCCTCGAGCGGCGTGGCGGCGTCGATCGCATCGCTGAACGGTTCGCCGAGGTCACGCGTACTGCCGGCGTCAACCAACTCGTGCTGCTCTGCTTCGAGGACCTGCATACGCAGGACCTCTTCTGCCATCGCCGCGTGTTCGCCGCATGGTGGGAAGCCAGAACGGGCCAAGTCGTCGAGGAACTGCCCGAAGGCCTTGAGCAGCTGGAGCTCTAACTTCGTTCGGCCCTATTCGATCGCGGCGATAGCCTTTTCGAGTTGGGATCCGAAGTCCGCCAGCGCTTCAGCGAAGGTCCGCTCGACCCAGGAGCTTAGGCGCAGGTGAAAAGATGACGTTGGCTTCGGGAGCAGTTCATCGAGCCTGGCATCAAGTTGGCGACCGGTGGCGGCGTTGCGTATAGCGCACATGAAGGACCCATCGTGCCGCAGTCGTCTACGGCGACACACTGAACGGAGTGTCCTGTCCCAGCAGCGGCCACTCAGCGCGCTCTTCGACCGCTTGATTGCTGCGTCGCCGTGGATGGCGTCGGCAACGGGGGGTTCGGCAGCTTGGAGGGTCATCAACTAACGCCCTCAGTAACTTCGGCAGCAGGACCGCGTTAGAGAGTTATGCGCCGACTGATTTTCGCCCTCCTGCTGATGGCTGTGGCTTGCGGTCCAGCTCAGGCCCAGCCCGCGATCTCGCTGTCGGCGGGGGTCGCGACTCCGAGTGCCACCGCGACGGCGGCTCTCAGCCCCAGCCCAACGCCAAGCACCTCCGGTCCGCTGCTCTTCGCCGTTCTCGAAGCCAAGATCCCGGGAAGCCCCTACGTCTACAACACGGTAGCGATCGCCGGACTCGACGGCTATGCCAGAGCCAAGACCACCTTTGTGCCGATGCCGGTGCCCAGCCTCGGCTGCATGGGTCCGTTGCTCCCGCCGCAAGCGCAAGTCGCGGACGACAAGGTTTACTTCGCCGACGGGACGGGCGTGGTGAGGAGTCTATCCGCCAGCGGACAAGTCACACGCGTGGCGAGCTTCCCTTTCAGCGGCCACCAGCAAATGCTCTCGTTCGCGGTCAGTCCGGATGGCAGTCACCTGTTGGGGACGGTCTTCACACTACCGGCCAAACCCAATTTGGGCTGCAATGGCACCCAGGCAGGCGGTTACAGCTTGGATGTCTACTCGGCGTTGGCGGGCGGTTCCAGCACGCTGCTCTACCAGGAGTTGACCAACGCGCCGGGGGTGACCAACGCGCCGGGGGCGTCATTCGTGATTGCGCTGACTGGCTGGGACGCACTAGGACCGATCGGCAGCTATCCGATTTGGGCGAGCCAGGGCGGAGGACCGGAGTCCGAACTTGGCGTTGCGGTGCGAATCGATGCCACTACGGGAAAGGTTCTGCGCCCAGTCGCCGACCCGTACTCATGTACGGTGTGGGACTCAGTCGCGAGCGGTGACTTCGTGTGTATTCCCGCTGTGAGTGCAAGTGTCAGCGTCCGGCGGCCGGATGGAAGCGAGATCTGGCACTTCGCAGCCACGACGCCTATCAACGGTCTCTGGAACCCATTCTTGGCTCCAGATGAGCAGCACGTGGTGGTGGTGGACGGAACCGAGGAAGTGGCCGGGGAAAGCGGGAGCCGTGTCACCTTGGGGAACGCAACTTTTGTGGTCAGTGGCTGGCTGAACTCGACAACGCTGATTGGTAACGGCGTGGGTCCGAACGTCGGTCCCGGTAGCGATATGGCCTACGTTGGCTTGAGCGCCCCTAGCACCGTCGTTTCGCTAGGCTTTCAAGGCTCGTTCGTGGGCACGGTTCAGACGTAGCGGCCGTCCCCTGTCCGAAGCCTGTCTACAGGAGATGCAGTAGGCGAGGCCGCCTCTGCATTTCGAGGCGATGCGGACTTCGGTCTACCCCTGTAGATCCTTCTTGGCGGCGTAGTAGAAGGCTCGTGGGTGCGCAAGACGGGCTGTTGATTGCCTTGCCGAACAAGGTGATGACCTAGACAAGGTCTGACGTTCTGAGGTTCGTAGTCAGGGAGATTTGCCTGAGCGCGGTCCTAACGGGTGGACCGCGCAAGGCGATTCGTCAACTTGTGCGGATGTAGCTCTGATCCGCGATATCGAGGCGGCCGCATGGGTCGCCGTAATACCCGCTTGCGACAAGCGTCGCGATGTGGAGGACCCCGCTCTTAAGCGTCCATGTGTAGCGCCCTATGTCATTGGGCAAGCGAAAGTGGCACAACGGCTCACCTGAGGTTTCGCTGAAGAAGTCAATCTCATTGTTATTGACGACGACGGATCCAACCTCCGGGTACCTCGGAAGCGGATTGTTGTTGACCGACTCAACGCGATAAGTCGTCGCGGTCAACGTGAGCTGAGTTTTCCCATTGAGGATTCCGTCCAGGGCCAACCCCGGATCCGGATTTGGCGTGTGCATGAGCCACGCCCCCTGCAGCTGGGCAGGCACCGGACCGCCAGGCGGAGGAGGCCCAAGAGTCGGAGTCGAGGCGGCGGACGGTGTAGGCAACTTTGCCGAGGAGGTTGACTGGCCGCATGACGACGCAAGCAACGCGAACGAGATGCCCAGTACCGCTGCGAACGCAGGCGAACAAATCCACCGTCGAGATATCGCTACTCGCACGCTGACGCCAGCGGGGCCGACCTTCACGATTGTGCCCATTAAACGCCGAGAGCGTAATAACTTCAGTAACCGCCTGTGCTGGCTTCGCTTGAAGGCCCCGCCCTTTTGACGCGCGTCAGCGCCCTTTATCGCCAATATAGGCGGCGTAGGTGTTTTCTGGTCAGGAAGTCAACACCTCTTCGCCGTCGCGTCGTCGAGAACTGGCGGCATGACGGTCCACCTGGCGGTGCCTCACCCCTCAAAAACCATGAGGCAGCAAAGCCCGTCGCGCTCGATCCGGGTGGTTTCGGGTTCGATGACCTCACGGGCGGTCTCCAGGAAAGCGGACCCGGGGCACTGCCTAAAGCTGAACCTCAGTCGAGGATCAGCCGGTAGCCTTCGGGCCCCGAATGGATTGAGGTACGGGAACGAATCCCTCCTTCCCCGCTTATCCCGGAAACACGAGAAGCACCCGGCCCACCATCACGCAGTGGTCGTGGCTGATCCTCAAGGTCTGACTGATCGAATTCAGCGTGGGTGCCGTCCTCATCACGCCCCGTCATCGATCAGACGGTACTGGGCCGGTACTGTTGGGCCGTGATCGGAAGCCCGACCACAACCCTCAATCGATCTTGGAGTGGAAGAAGAAGCGCTCTTTGCGGTCATCGCTGCCGCCGTTGAACCCGGGGCGTGAGTCAACTCCCCAGATCCCTCCTGCAATGCACAAAAGGAGGAAGAGCCCGAGCGCGATATACGGCACCATAGATTGAGCTTAGTCCGGGTTCAGCGAACCGGCGAATCCGCTTTTGCGGCCCCGATGGCCTAAGTGATGGCAGCGGTATCACTTACGGTGTCACGAGCGGTGGCAGGTCGGCTATACGAGTGTCGGCTGGCCGGTCGAGTCACGCGGTTAGGTGGGCGTCGCAATTGGCCTTTCGTGCTTTAGATCGGCGTGATCCCTTATCAGCAAGTAGCGGCTGATCCTCCGGGATGACCGGGTTTGACACCCTCCCTTCCCGCTGCCAGGGGGGCGCCGGCACGCGCCCCCTCAGTTCAACTTGAGGCGGTCATGAGGTCCCGGAGCGCCCGCGGACGAAACCGACCAGCCAGATCACGACTAGCACGATGATTGCCAGCCAGATCAAGTTGACCAGGGCGCCAGTGGCGTGGAACAGCAGCCACAGCACGAAGAGAACGGCAGCGATCACGAGCAACAAGTGGATCATCTCAGCGCCTCCTTTGGAATGGTCCCCGTGAGCCTGGGGCTGTAGCCAAATTAGTCCAGGCCAACACTGACGTGAGAGTGCCCTCAGTCCTGCTATCTAAAGGTCTTTGTACCCACATAATGTGGGACCAGCAGCACTCGACGAAAGTCGCTCGCGGGGCCTAGGATTTTCGCGGTAGGAGGTCATGTGTCGATGCGAAGGTCAGGTGGCATTCGAGGAGTCAGGGCGGCAGGATCGGAAATCGCCATTCGTTGCGCACTACGGTGGCACGTGTGGCGGCCGCGAACGCGATTACGGCTGATCCGTGTGCTGCTCTCACTGGAACCGCTAACTGATCACGGGTTTGAAGCGCATCGGCACGCGCGCCCCGCTTGATCGTCACTCACCGCGAATATGAAGGAGATTGGAAATGAAAGATAAGGTGCGAGGCAAGACGGAGGAGATCAAGGGCAAGGTCAGCGGCGACAAGGGACTTCAACTCAAGGGCAAAGCCCGCCAGAAGGTGGGTAGGGTCAAAGAGGCCGCCAAGGCCATCGCCTACGATGTCGAGCACTCTCGCGAGCAGACGAAGCCTTGAGTTTGGGAAAGATCCTCGGAATCACGGTGGCGCTTATCCTCTAGTTGGTGCTCCAGCTATGGAGCGAGCGGCGTACCAGCTTGGCAAGCCACCGACGCGAGGCCTCTTAACTCGCCTTCACGCGACCTCCGCGCGGGTACCCGCGCTTGACGGTTGGGACCGTCCATTCCCCTCTACCCAGGCGGTGCAGGATTCGGCGGCAGGCCCTAAGGAATCAGAACGTAACCAGCCCTACTCTGGGTGGCGGAAGCAAGCACTCCCTTCCCGCTCCCGACTCAAGCTTTGTCAGGGTTGCAGTAGCGCACTGGACGTTTCTCTGTGACCGGACTAAGCTCAAGCAAATGGGCGTGTTCTTCGTGCTCGCGGGCTTGATCCTTTTCGCCATTGTTGCGGGGATCTGGGGACTTGACTCACGGCCAGGTTTCGACGGCGGCAGCAGCAATCAGGTACGTGCTCGCCGGGATCCCTAGCGCCGCGGTACTCGCGGGAGCGATCAAGCGCTTCTAGCCGGCGGTGGAGACCCCTTTTGCGCTTCTACCGGGTGGTCGTATGCGTAAAAGATGTAGTCCTGCGAGACAGTCTTGACGCCCAGATCGTTCAGCAGCCTGAGCAGTTGCGCGCGGTGGTCGGTGCCGTGATTGGCCACCTGGAGCAGCACCTGCCACAGCATGAGGTCCTTGTCCTCCCCATCCCCGAACGGCTTCTCGAAGAGCATGTCGTCCCTAAGATCCGCCAGGTAGTCGCACATCCGCTGCTCAACGCCGTCCCACTGCTTACGAATGGTGTTCCGATCCTCGAAGCTCGCAGGGTCGAGCGCGTCCGGGATCTCGGCGCCGCGCAATCCGCTGAACCACGTTTCATCAACGCTGATGAGGTGCACGATCTGGTTTCGGACCGACCCATATGAGTAGCTCTCGTTCCGCGTGAACTGTTCATCGGAGAGCGGAGCGATGTATTTGTCCCATGTGCTGCGATTCTCGCTGAAGTGATAGTCGAAGAAATATCGGAAGGCATCGGCATTCATGTCGTAGCCATTTTGACAACCCCGTCATAACTCCGATCGGAGGCGCGTTACACCGATGACCATGCCTGCACTCCGCCGGAATCTGATAGCGCTGATCCTCGTCGTGGCGATCGTCGCGGCCGTAGTCCATGTCGTGACGGATTGGCGACGCGGCTCGTTGGGTGGCGACTTATCGACCGGTACTGTCGTCCTAACCTCGCCGTCGCCGGCCGCCTCACCAAGCGCCTCGGATGATGCGGCCAGCCTTCAGAACGACATCGGCGCCGTGCTTGTCGTCTCGCAAACTGGCACCACGATCTCTCCGGCACTTCGATCGCTCGTGATGAAGGGGCGAGTTGGCGGCGTGCTGCTGTTCGCGCCAAACTTCAAGAACGCCGCCGGACTCAAAGTGTGGACGAACCACTTACAGGCACTGGCTTCCGCCGCTTGCTTGGATCACCCGCTGCTGGTGATGCTCGACGAGGAGGGTGGTCAGGTGAACCAGGTGCGAGCGCCCTTTGCCGGACCATCCGAGCTGACTGTCGGCGCCGGCGGCACCGCCAACGTTCGCGCGCAGGAACGGCGGG
>JGI20189J14885_1000493_pt1 | contig 14031 bp, 12 predicted proteins | sample NGESurdeep072012_10_FD_14885 | JGI IMG/M metagenome (IMG submission 14885) | reverse complement strand
CCACCAGCCACAAAGACCCGAATGCTGCCGCCAATCCAACGAGCGTAATGCACAAGCTTAACCAGTGCCTGCGCCACGCCGCGATCGCGAGCATGACGAAGACGGAGCTTCCCGCAATCAGCAGAAACGGCAAAAGCGCGAACAGGTCGGCAGTGTTCATCACTATCTCCGCAGCGCCTGCATGGTCTGCCCAGCATGTTGTCGCAGCGTTTCCATTGCCGGATTGAAGGTGTTGATGACAGGCTGCGGATAAAGCCCCAGCCAAAGCAGAATAACGATCATAGGAGTGAAGATGATGGCTTCGCGAACTCCCAGATCGGGCGGCGCCCAGTGGTGGTTGTTGGGCCCATGGAAGGCGTACTGAACAAACTTCAGGGCGTAGAACGTGGATGCCAGGATGCCGATCGCGGCCACCGCCGTCAATATCCTGCTCTTCTGATAAACACCGAGTAGGATCATGAACTCACCGACAAAGTCGCCCAAGCCGGGCAGTCCCATGGAAGCCAGAGCGAAAAACAGTCCCACTCCGCCCAATCTTGGCGCCGTCTCCCACAACCCGCTCATTCGAGAGAGTTCCCTAGTATGGAGGCGTTCCTGCAACGCTCCCACCAGGATGAACAATGCTCCGGTGCTAACGCCGTGACAAATGATGGTGATCAGCGCGCCTTGGAGCGCAAGCTTATTCCAGGCAAAGATTCCCAGCAGAACAAACCCAAGATGGCTCACGCTGGTGTACGCGACCAGCCGTTTCAAGTCAGTTTGAGCAAATGCCAGGATAGAGCCGTAGAGAATCCCGATCACTGCCAGCACCATGGCGATAGGTGCGAAGGCTTGCGCGGCTGCCGGAAAAAGCGGCATTACGAAACGAAGCAAGCCATAAGCGCCGGTCTTCAGCAAAAGTCCGGCCAGCACCACGCTTCCCGCGGTGGGCGCTTCGGTGTGAGCATCCGGAAGCCAGGTGTGAAGAGGAAACATCGGCAGTTTCACGGCGAACGCGACGAAGAAGCCCAACATGATCCACCAGGCCGCGTGTGGGGACAGGGGAGTGCCCAGCAAATCGGCATATTCAAACGTGAAAATACCCGTCGCGGTGTGATGGGCGAAATAGAGAGCCAGGATCGCGATCAGCATCAGCAGCCCACTGAGCTGAGTGAAGAGGAAGAACTTCGCCGCCGCATACACCCGCCGCTCATGCCCCCAGATAGCGATCAGGAAATACATGGGAACCAGCATTAGTTCCCATGCGAAGTAGAACAAGAACAAGTCCATTGCCAGAAATACTCCGGCAATTCCAGCCAATACCCAGAGCAGGTTGAGGTGGAAGAAACCCACGGCTTCCTGAATCTCGGTCCAGGATGACAACACTGACATTATTCCGAGGAGGAACGTGAGCATGAGCAGCAGCAGGCTCAGGCCGTCCAATGCCAGATGGAAATGGATGCCGAACTGGGGGATCCATTTCCAGTCCAACTCCCGCAGCCAGACTTGCTGGTGAAGAAGATCAACGCGGCCTGCGCTACGGATCCAGACCATGAGTCCGATCACAAAGTCCGCGCTCACCGCGATCAACGAAATCCAACGCGTCGCGAGGACGCTCCATCGTCCGGCCGCCCATGCCAGCAGGCCGCCAACCAACAGAATAACGATCAGCCAAAGCAGAATCATAGGAATAACGCAATCGCCACAAATGCGACGGTTCCACCCGCAATTCCAGCGGCGTACCAGCGCACCCGGCCGTTCTCTGTAAGGCTAAGACCGCGGTACAAGAGTTCACTGAGATCCGCAATCCCGCTGTAAAAGGCATCCACCACATCGCCCTTATCAATCCGCGCAAACCACAAGATCGGCTGCACGAACAGTTTGTCGTAGCACCAGTCGAATCCCCAATCGGCAAACCAGAACTCGTGCAGCGCTTTTCCTACATGAGTTCTAATCAGAGCGTTCGACCACTGGCGGTTGCGAAGGTATAACAGGTACGAGAGACCCAGGCCGATAAGGAATGCCAATGCCAGGAACCCTTCGGAACGCATTTCCGTGAGCGGACCAAAGTGACTCTGCTCAACCGGCGGCAGGGCCGTGTCTAATAAGCGGGTGAACAATGGTACATTGCCGAGCTTGGGAGGAAGATTGACAAATCCGCCCACTACCGACAGGACGGTCAGAACAATGAGCGGAATTTGGATCTTGTATCCCGGCCGTTTCGTCACGCTTGCCTTTGCCTCACCAAAGAAGACAAGAAAAATAACGCGGAAGATGTAAAGCGAGGTCAGCAGCACGCCAAACACCCCCGCAAACCATAGGACCGTGCTGCCTTGCGGGGACGCCCACGTCTGCCACACTATTAATCCTTTGCTGTAAAAGCCCGCAGTGATTAGCGGCAGTCCGGCGAGAGAGCAGCCGGCGATCAGGAAAGCGCCAAATGCCAACGGCAGTTCTTTGCGCAAGCCACCCATCTTGAAGATGCTGTGCTCCTCGTGCGTCGCCTGGATCACCACGCCCGCCGCGAGGAAGAGCAATGACTTAAAGAACGCATGGGTCATGAAGTGGAAAATACCTGCCGACCAGGCGCCCACGCCCATGGCGAGAAACATGTATCCGATCTGGCTGATCGTGGAATAGGCCAGCACCCGTTTGATATCCCACTGGGTCAGCGCACTGAATCCCCCGAGCACCAGCGTAGCGGCACCGATTACTGCCACCGCAAACTGTACCGAAGGAGCCAGGGAGAAAAGCACGTGAGTACGTGCGATGAGGTAAACACCAGCGGTCACCATGGTCGCTGCGTGTATCAGAGCGCTGGTCGGCGTGGGCCCGGCCATGGCATCTGGGAGCCATGTCTGCAACGGAAGCTGGGCTGACTTGCCGACAGCACCACCCAGCAGCAAAGCTGCGGCAACCGTCGGGAGCGCTGAACCCACGGACCATTGCTCAGCAGCCCGGCGCATCAGTTCCTGTATGTGCAGTGTGCCCAGGTGCTGGAAGAGAAGAAACAGGCCGATGATCATCGCGGTGTCGCCAACGCGGGTCACGATAAATGCTTTGCGCGCCGCCAGGCCATTCACGGGATCGGTGTACCAGAAGCCGATCAACAGGTAACTGCACAGCCCAACGCCCTCCCACCCGAGATAGAGCAGAAGCAGATTGTCCGCCAGCAGCAAAGTCACCATGGAGGCGACGAACAAGTTCATGTAAGCGAAGAAACGGGAGTAGCCTTCGCTCTCAATCATGGATTCGGCGGAGTAAAGGTGAATAAGGAAGCTAACGAATGTGACCACCAGCGTCATGATCAACGAAAGTGCGTCCAGGTAGAACGCGATCTGCGGGCGAAAGCCCGCAACATCGATCCAAGTCCACAACAGTTGTGTGTAGGAGCCTCCTTGGGGTGTAGAGACCAGGAAGCTCCAGGTAATCAGGATGGAGATCACGGTGGAGACGGCGATGGAAGCGACGCCGATGAAGGCGGCAAACTTCCTGGAAATCCGCGGGCCAACGAGCGCCAGCACAATAAAGCTGGCAAACGGGACCGCCGGGATCAGCCACAACAATCTGAGCACGCTATCCTCTCATTACACTGGCCGCATCGGCATCGAGCGATTTGTACTGGTGATGCAATTGCAGTAATAACGCAAGACCTACGGAGACCTCGGCGGCTGCCGTAGCCAGAATGAAGATAAACATGACTTGACCATCCGGCTGCGCCCAGCGTGAGCCGGCGACCACAAAGGCGAGGCCTGCGGCGTTGAGCATCACCTCAATAGACATGAGGATGAAGATCAAATTACGCCGCGCTAGAAGGCCGGCCAGTCCCAGGGCGAATAAGATTCCCGCCAGCAGCAGTCCGTGTTGCATCGCAATCAATGACATCTCGAGTCTCCATTCGTTCTCGCTTTCGAGCTAAGTGATAAGCTCCAACAAGGGCACCCAACATAAGCATGGAAGCCAGTTCCACACCAATCATGTAGGGTCCGAACAGTGCCATTCCCACCTCTTTGGGGCCAACCGAGGCGGCTCCCGGATGGACAGTTCCGGCTTGCACGAGCAGGTAGACCACTTCCGCGACCAAGATCGCGGACAAGATGCACGGTCCGATCCACATCCCAGGTTTGAGCCAGATGCGCTCTGTTCCTGTTGCTTGTGGACCGAGGTTGAGCATCATGACGACGAATACGAAAAGAACCATGATGGCTCCCGCGTAGATGATCACCTCCAGGGCAGCAATGAAGGGCGCGCCGAGCGTGTAGAAAACCACCGCCACCGAAAGTAGCGAAACAATGAGGTAAAGCAGCGCATGCACGGCGTTCAACCGGGTGATGACCATCACCGTGGCCAGAACCGCCACCACCGCCGCGACATAGAACGTTGCATCCATAAATGCTCAGGGTAATAGACTGCGCAGGTCGGTAGGGGGCGCCTCGTTCTCAGCTTCGCCTTTTCCTTTCCCGCCGATCTCGACGCCGCAGATATTCCAGTAGTTGTATCCGGGATATTTTCCTGGACCATCGATCAAAAGTTGTTCTTTCTCGTAAACCAGATTGGGGCGATGATACTCGCCCATTTCGACGTCGGGAATGAGTTGAATCGCATACGTGGGACAAGCGTCCTCGCAGAATCCGCAGAAGATGCAGCGAGAGAAATTGATGCGGAAAAACTCGGGATAGCGGCGTCCGTGCTCGTCCTCCGTCGCCTGAAGCGCGATGCAATCCACCGGGCATACAGCGGCGCATAGATAGCAGCCCACGCAGCGTTCGCCGCCGTCCGGATCGCGAGAGAGAATGATGCGGCCGCGGTAACGCGGAGCAAGGTACGCCTTTTGTTCCGGATACTGCACCGTTACGCGACGATGAAAGGTATGCAGGAATACGTCCCACATGGTCCTCAGCACACTTAGCATTCGCAACCCCTTTCTGTGAAACCGCGCTAACGAAACGCGAGCACGACCGCACCCGTTACCAGAATGTTGGCCAACGACAACGGCAGCATCAGCTTCCATCCCCAGGACATGAGTTGATCAAAACGCGGCCGCGGCAATGACGCGCGCAGCAGGATGAAAAAACAAATAAAGAAAACCAGCTTAATGAGAAACCAAACGATTGGCGGCAGCCACGGACCCAGCCAGCCTCCGAAAAACAATACCGCAATCAGAGATGAGATCAGGGTGACGCCCAGATACTCGCCGACGAAGAACATTCCAAATTTCATTCCGGAGTACTCCGAGTGGTACCCCGCGACCAGTTCGCTCTCGGCTTCCGGCAGATCGAACGGCAAGCGGCGTGTCTCGGCAATACCCGCGATAAGAAACAATACGAAGCCGAGAAACTGTGGGATTACAAACCACATCTTCCGTTGCGCTTCAACAATCTTGGCCAGGTCGAATGAACCGGCCAGCACTACCACTCCCATCAGAGACAGGCCCATGAAGACTTCGTAGCTGATCATTTGGGCTGCCGCGCGCAATCCGCCCAACAGTGAGTACTTGTTGTCCGATGACCAGCCCGCAAGCACCACGCTGTAAACCCCCAGCGAAGACATGGCAAGGAAGAAGAGCAGCCCAATGTTCAGGTCGGCGACGATGATCCCGGGAGCAAAGGGGAGCACAGCGAAAGTCATTAGCACGGTCACCATAACGATGGTGGGAGCCAGCACAAATACCGGCTTATCCGCAAAAGGAGGAATCCAGTCCTCCTTGGCGAAGATCTTGATCATGTCCGCCACAACCTGGAGCAGCCCAAAAGGTCCGACGCGGTTGGGCCCGTAGCGGTCCTGCCACAACGCGAGCAGCCGGCGTTCAAGCCAAATGAGCCCTGAGGCAAGGCTCAGTGCCACTATGAGCAGGCCGATGATCGTCGCGATGGGATAAGTGCTTGTCATGAGGCATGTGCCGGCTTGCGCTCCCGCTCCAAGACACTACTGATGGGGAGGCTGAATCCTGCCAAGCCGGGAAGGCCAACCGGCAACCCCGCAATACCCTGAGGCAACTCAGCACTTATCTTGGCGGGCAGATTGTAGGCCTTACCGTCAAGCTTTATCGTGACTTGGTCACCCTCCCCGACTCGAAGACGCTTGGCATCTTCCGCATTAAGAGCCACGTAAGGCTTCGGCGCCAGTTCAGCCACTCCCGAGGCCGAAAGGCTTAACTCTTCTGAGCCGAAGATGTGATGAAGCGGAACAAGCAGCCATTCATCACTGCTCGGTGCAAATGCGGGTGGGACCTGACCAAAATATGTGCCATGAGGTTGTGCTGCGGGCTCAATCAACCGAACTCCAGGATCACCTCCCCGCAATGGTCCAGCAATTTCGGTCTGGTAAAAATTGGTTGCCTGGATCGAATTCCAGCCCGGCGACCAGAAGAATGGAATCAGTGCGGCAGGAGGCTGGTCGAGCGTGCCTTCCATGGAGAATGAAAATGGCGTATTAGGATCCTCCGGCGGCGTGGGCTCGTGCACACTGATATTCGCCAGCATGGCTGTGCGTCCGCTGTAGCGTTCCGGCTCTCGAGGTATTTTCTCACCCGCGATCCGGAAGGTTGCGCCAGGCGCAGCCTGTGGGACTTGGGCAAGTGCCGGAATAGCCACAGCCATGGCCGCGATCACATCATCAATATGCTTCCATGCGGCAGCCTCCTGCCGTCCGGCAGCAGCCATTACATCGCGCAGCCATTGCCAGCTTGCTCGAATATCTCCTTCCGGTACAAAGACTTGATAGAAGCGCTGCGCGCGCCCTTCGCTGCTCACTAGCGTGCCATCCGCCTCTGCGAATGTTCCTGCTGGAATCGTGAGCGTGCCCTTTTCCGCAGTTTGATTTAGCAAGTGGTCGAGGACCATCACATCCTTCACGCCGCTCAGGAACTGGTCAACTGATCGCGCCGGAGCTCGCCGGTAGAGATCATTCTCCAGGATCACGATCGCGTCTGCTGTCCCGTCTCGCACAGCCTTAAACGCTTGGCTCAAAGGCGCGCCGTCCATCAGCGCCAATCCGAAACTGTTGCACTCCGGCATGGTGAAACTCAGCGCAGTCCGCGGTCCAGCGGCGCACAAGGCTCGCGCAACATTCGCTGCTGCCTGGATAATCGCCTCGTTGTTGCAACTGGGGCCTGAGATGACGAGTGGCCGTTGCGCTTTCTTCAATGCCTGCGCGATGTCGTCAGCCAGGGCACGTACCTCCGCTGGCAAGTCTGGAACCGCAGGCGCATTCTCATCAAGCAGATGGGCGATGGCAAAGCCGAGCCGGGCCACATCATCGGGAGCAGCACGGTAGGTATGGGTCGCCACGTCGTCCAGATGTGTTGGCGCAGGGCTGGCGATAAATAGCGGACCTTTTGCATCCTGAAGTGCGTCCCGTACGGCGTGATCGTCCCAGAGAGGAATGTGCATCTTGTCGGCGATTTGCATAGGCTGCTGCCGCACCGACTGACGCAGGCTCAAGGCCATTCTCGGTGCAACGTTAGTGACATCCTCGCCCAGGATAAGCACCGCATCCGAGAGTTCGATTTCGTGCAACGACGGTGAATGCGCTGGACCACCTCGCACGATCTCGATCATGGCCGAAATCAACCGAAAGTGGTCGTCGGACACGCCGGAGTAAAAGCGTTCGGGCCCAACCAGAGTGCGCAACAGAAAGTTAGACTCCAGCGAAGCCCGTGGTGAGCCGATCCCGATTACTTTGCGTCCTCCTGCAAGCAGAGGAACCAGATGCTCAATTGCCTCCGCCTTGCTGATGCTGATGGAATTGTTGTTGCGAGTCAGGCGCGCATGGCGGATACGGTATTCGCTGTTTACAAACTCGTAGCCGTAACGCCCACGATCGCAAAGAAAATATCCATTGACCTCTCTGTTATAGCGAGTGACGATCTGGCGCAACATTCCATAGCGCTCGCCAGGGGTGGTATTGCAGCCCAAGCCACAGTGAACGCAGACCGAGGGCGCCATCTGCATGTCCCACTTTCGCGTGTAATGTTGCTTGAGAGTTTTATCGGTGAAGACACCTGTCGGGCAGACTTCGACTAAGTTGCCGCTGAACTCGTTCTCCAACACGCCGTCTGCCTGGCGGCCAAAGTAAACCTGATCCCGCAAGCCGAACACATCAAAATCTCTTCCTCCCGCATACTCGCGATAAAAACGCACGCAACGGTAGCACTGGATGCAGCGGTTCATTTCGTGATTGACGAGCGGACCCAGGTATTGATTGCGGAAGGTGCGCTTCTGGAAGGCGTACCTGCGATAGTTATGACCGGTCATCACTGTCATGTCCTGAAGATGACAGTGACCGCCCTCATCACAGACCGGACAATCATGCGGGTGGCTGATCATCATCCCTTCGATGATCGCGGCCCTAAACTCGACCGCTTCCGGATCCTGAATCGAGATCCTTGTCCCCTCAGCGGCTGTCGTCATGCAAGCCATCACAATTTTTCCGTGAGTATCCTTCTCGTCTTTGAACTGCTTGACAGCGCACTGGCGACAGGCGCCCACCGAGCCCATGGCTGGATGCCAGCAGAAGTAGGGCAGATTGAATCCAAGGGAGAGACAAGCGTGCAGCAAGTTCTGCTTGGGGTCGGCCTTGTAGCCCTGATCGTCAATGTAAATCGTTGCCACGCTATTTCCAGGGACAGCGATGCTCACTGATGTGCCGCTCGAAATCTTCGCGGAAATACTTCAGAGCACTCTGAAGCGGTTCCATGGCGCCCGGCGCCAGCGCGCAAAAGGTATGTCCCGGAGCGTTGAATTTGGTTTGAAACTCCAACTTCTCCAGGTCTTGGGGCTGCCCTCGACCTTCTTCCATGGTTCCCAAGATGCGTGCTGCCCAATTGAGACCGCTCCAGCACGGCGTGCACCAGCCACAGGACTCTTGCGCGAAGAAATGCTCCAGGTTCGAGAGCATGCCGACAGGACATGTGTGATCATCCAGCACGATCATGGTGCCTGTCCCCATCCGGCTGCCTGCTTTCTGCACCTCAGTGAAATCCATTCGCACGTCCAGATGTTCCCCGGTAAGAAAATCGGTCGAAGCGCCCCCCGGCAGCAAACCTCGAAACTTTACGCCGTCGCGCATTCCACCCGCGTGTTCTTCGAGAATCTCCCGGATGGTCGTCCCCATGGGCAACTCCCACAAGCCTGGATGTTTGACCTTGCCGCTCACGCCGTACAGCTTAGTTCCACCATCTGCTGTGTGGCTTAAGCTCTTGAACCAATCGGGTCCGTTGTTGACGATGTGCGGCACGTTGCAGAGCGTCTCCACATTCTGCACGACCGTGGGTTTTCCCCACAGACCCGAGACTTGGGGAAACGGTGGCTTGGAGCGGGGATTCGCACGTTTGCCTTCCAGGGCGTTCAGCAGTCCTGTTTCCTCTCCGCACATGTAGCGGCCAGCGCTGACATGAAGGTGCATCTCGAAGCTGTAGGTCGAGCCGAGAATGTTCTTGCCCAGATGGTGGTTTTCATATGCCTCGGCAATCGCTTTGCTCAGCCTTTCCGCGGCCAGTGTGTATTCCGCACGGAGGAAAATATAGGCTATGTCAGCCTGGACGGCGTATGCCGCCACGATCATGCCTTCAATCAGCTGGTGCGGGTCTCCTTCCAACAGCAGCCGATCTTTGAACGTGCCTGGTTCCATCTCATCCGCATTAGCGACGAGGTATTTGGGATGGGGTGCATCCTTGCCCATGGGTACAAAACTCCACTTCGTCCCCGTCGGAAATCCAGCACCCCCGCGGCCTTTCAGGTTGGCCTTCTTAACCAACTCGGTGACGTCCGCTGGCGGCATGTGCAGAGCCTTGCGCAGACTTTCGTATCCACCGGCCTTCTCGTAGCCTTTGAGGTTCAGAGGGCCGTCGCCGTTGGTCGGGATGTTCCTCGTAAGAGGTGTTTCCATTTGCTGGCTCACTTATATTTCTCGATCACCTCGTCAATCTTGTCAGGGTCAACGTCACGATAAAGATCGTTGTCCACCATCATCACGGGCGCGTGATCGCAGGTTCCCAGGCAGACAATGGGTAGGATCGTGAAGCGTTCATCCGCGGTGGTCCCGCCGAGATTGACCTCTAGCCGCGAGGTGAGACGCTGACATAGTTTTTCGTAGCCCATGATCCAACAACTCACGCTGTCACAGATCAGCACGATATGCCGCCCCACCGGCTTGCGAAACACGAGATTGTAGAAAGTCGCGACTCCGTCGAGCTCATCGGCCGTCATATCGAGTATCTCGCCGAGATCACGCAGGCTCTCATCCGACACCCACCCGCGATGCCGCTGGATTACCTTCATCGCATCAAGACAAACCGCCCGCTTGTTGGGATAGTGGGGAAATTCCGCTTCGATCTCCTGTCGCTCTTCGGGTGTCAGCATTGCGTTCGAAACTCCCTCATCGGTCTATGTCGGCCAGAACAAAATCAATGCTGCCGAGGATTGCAAGCAGGTCCGGAACCATCAGTCCACGGCAGATCACAGGAAGCAACTGGATGTGTGGAAACGAAGGCGTGCGAATTCGCGTCCGATACGAAATCGTATTGCCATCGCTGACCAGGTAATAGCCATTATTTCCCTTGGTAGCTTCAATGGGACATAGCGCTTCACCCGGCGGGATTACTGGCCCCCAACTCACGCCGAGAAAGTGCGTGATCAAGGTTTCAATGTCGTGCATGGTGCGCGGTTTTTCTGGTGGGGTCGCCAGGGGGTTGGCGGATTTGTAGATACCCTCCGGCATGTTCTTGACACATTGCTCAATGATGCGAAGGCTCTGCCGCATCTCTTCAACACGAACCACCGCCCGGTCATAGCAATCTCCGTGCTGGCCGGTGGGAATCTCAAAATCAAATTGGTCATAGCCGGAATACGGCTGCTTCTTGCGGAAGTCCCAGGCGAAGCCGGTCGCGCGCAAGTTCGGACCGGTGATGCCCCACTCGATTCCCTCCTCAGTCGTGAAACTACCTATATTTTTGGTACGTGCCTTGAAAATCCGGTTGCGCAGCACCATGTGGTCGTACTCGCGCAGGCGGGGAGGGAAGTAGTCCAGAAAATCCCGGAACATCTGTTCCCAACCTCTCGGCAGATCCTGGGCTACGCCGCCGATACGAAACCAGTTCGGGTGCATACGCGCGCCCGTGATGGCTTCCACAATGGCCAGCGCACGCTCACGATCGTTGAAAGTGAAGAATACCGGAGACATCTGCCCCAGGTCCTGCGCGAATGTGCCATACCAGACCAGGTGGCTGATAATGCGAAACAACTCCACCATCATGACCCGGATCATCTGCGCGCGGGGCGGCACTTCGATCTCCCCAAGCCGCTCCACCGAGTTAAGGTAGGCGAGATTGTTCATCACACCCCCGAGGTAGTCAACGCGGTCGCTATAAACGATGTAAGTGTGCCAACTCTGGCGCTCGCCCATCTTCTCTGCGCCGCGATGGTGAAAGCCGATTTCGGGCACCGCGTCCACGATCACCTCACCATCAAGCTGAAGCACAATGCGCAGCACGCCGTGCGTTCCAGGATGCTGAGGCCCGACGTTGAGAAAGATAAAGTCTTCATCGTCATGGGTTCGCTTCATTCCCCATTCCTCTGGATGGAAGCGCAACGCCTCCTGCTCTGCCTCTTGTTTTTCCTCCGGCAGTTGGAACGGCCCCATCTCGGTCGCCCGCGCCGGATGATCCTTACGCAGTGGATGACCAACCCAGGTCTTCGGCATCAGAATCCGGGTCAAGTGCGGATGATTCTCGAACACGATGCCAAACATGTCCCACACTTCGCGCTCATACCAGTTGGCTGCCGGCCAGATATCGGTGGCAGTATCCAAAGCGAGGTTGTCGCTCTTTAGCGGTACTTTGACTCGGACATATTCGTTGCGATCGAAGGACAGCAGATGGTAAACAACCGTGAAATCGCTGTCTGGCTGGCCCTCGCGATGCTTCCTTGGCCGTTCGTCAATCGCAGTCAGGTCGTACAGCATCCGGTAGGGCTGCGGGACTTCCTGCTTTAGATACTGCAGCAGTCCGTGGACCTTTTCCCTTGGTACCCAGAATGAGGGAATCCCATCGCACGTCGATTGTGGTGTGAGTACGCCTTCGCCAGCTTTGCGCTGGAGTTCTTCTGCGATCGGCGCGTGGATGGCGGTTTGCATATTCAGACTTCATCGATCGGACGCAAGCTGTTCATCTTCTCCCGCTCTGCCGCTTTGAGGTCGCGCATTGAGGGCAGTGGCGGACGCTCCGTGCTTTGTGGTCCAACCACCCAGCTCAATGGCCGGCGTTCGTTGCCTACGGCATTTTGCAGCAGTAGCAAACCTTCCAGAAAAGCGTCGGGACGAGGCGGACAACCAGGCACGTACACGTCCACGGGCAGAAACTTATCCACTCCTTGCACCACGCTGTAGATGTCATACATGCCGCCGGAATTGGCGCACGAACCCATAGAGATGACCCAGCGCGGTTCCATCATCTGCTCGTAGAGCCGCTGGATCACCGGCGCCATTTTGATGAAGACCGTTCCCGCAATCACCATCAGGTCGGCTTCCCGGGGCGTACCGCGGATCACTTCTGCCCCGAAGCGCGCAATATCGTATTTGCTGGTGATGCTCGTAGCCATTTCGACATAGCAACAGGAGAGTCCAAAATTAAATGGCCAGATGGAGTTCTTGCGGCCCCACCCCAGCAGGTCTTGCAGTCGAGACAGAATGAGGCTCCGCCGGACAGCTTCCTCGATCGGCCCCTGATCTGCCTCAGCCAGGCTTTTTCCGGACTCGGGTTTGCTCATGGACCAGCGCATAAAATGTCAGCGACGCCCCCCGATGGCGCGACGGCTTCGTCCCCAATCGAGCGCTCCCAAACGCCACAGATAAGCTAACGCAGCGAGCAAAATCGCAACGAAAACCAGGACCTCCCAGTAACCTGTCCAGCCTAGTTCACGGGCGGCAATCGCCCAGGCGAAGATAAAGGCGGCCTCGATATCGACGATGACGAAGAACATCGCCACAAGATAGAACTTGGCCGAGACAGGGACTCGGGCTGATCCTTCAGAGAGTATCCCCGATTCGTAAGGCTGCCCAGTCGCGTGCTCATCGTGCCGCTGCCCGAGCACGAATGAGACGGCGAGCATCGCCGCGACCAGGAACACTACGATAATGAAGTAAACAGCCAGTGGCCAAAGATTCACTGTTTGCCTATTCAGAAGCATTTCTTGCGAGGCACCTAACTAGCAGCTTGTTCAAACTTCTTGGACGCACAACGACGCTTTCCAGTTGTTCAACTGCCATACGCCGGCACGAGAACCCATGATCATCAGACCCGTCCACGTTTTCTCACAATGGTTTGTTCGTACTACACGCGAATACAATCGTAACGAAGCAGCCGCTGAGTGAGGGCGCAGCATGTGACGTGCATATGTTTGGGCAGCCCTATTGCAAAGCGAACGGGTTTCTTATCCCGGTCGAAGAAAGAGGGATTGTCAGTAAAACGGATCGAGTCCACGCCCGCATCTCGGATATTCACTAGCACCTGGTCTTGACTCGGTGGCGGCACGACCAAGTTTCACTATAAGCTCCGTGCTTAGTAGCCTCCGTTCTGGGGTAGTAGCCCAGGAAAGTCCTCGACCTTCGTCGCTAAAAGGACCCGGATCTTGAAATATGGATTTACGTCGCTTCGCCTGATGCAACCCCAGCAACCGCCGCGTCGATTTCCAGCGCTCCGAGCGAGTTGATCGTTTAGGCAAAGTACAGGGGCAATCGCACGCGTGAAATGCTCAACGCGCTTGTCGATTGAATCGGAGTTCTCGTCTTCATAGTCAGAATTATCGTCGTCGACACGCTTGGACTCCTCGTCATCGCGCAACAGTGCTAGGTCGATAAGCACCAACCCATATTTCCAGCGAGCACGAATCATCTCAACCTCGCTGTCACCCACCTTCAGTTCAGACTTGAGAAAGTGATTGTCCATGTTGATGAGGAAGTCGGGCGAAGAGCGTGGGGTTCCAAGTGATATCGACTTGCCGACAGCCAGTCCTGTTGGATGACATTGCCGTTGACGGGCTTCTGGCTTGGCGCGGG
>JGI20189J14885_1000489_pt1 | contig 14103 bp, 18 predicted proteins | sample NGESurdeep072012_10_FD_14885 | JGI IMG/M metagenome (IMG submission 14885) | reverse complement strand
AGATGGGCGCGGATCGCATTGCCGATGCCGACGCCGCCGACCAGCAGCGCGGTGAGGCCGACCAGCGTCATGAACACCGTCAACCGATCGAGCAGGGTTTGCAGGCTCGGCGCCGCGTCGGCGAAAGCGCGAATGCGCCAGCCGGCATCTGGCAACGCGGCGCGCGCCTGCGCCGCGACGGCACCCGAATCGATCCCCGCCGGCAGCTTCACGCGATAGCCGTAACCGATGAGCGAGCCGGGCTGCGCCAGCCCGGTGGTGGCCAGCGCCGGCATGGCGATGGTCACCTTGGGACCGAAATCGATGCCGCCGGCGAGCGCGTCGGGCTCATGCGTCAGCACGGCGCGCAGCGTGAAATCGGCATCGCCGATATGGATCGTGTCGCCCCGCTTCGCGCCCAGCCGCTGCAGCAGCGCCGCCTCGGCGACCGCGCCCCACTGGCCGTCGCGGAAGGCGAGCGCCGCGTCGAGCGCCTGCGGCGGGTCGAGCGTCACGGCGCCGTAAAGCGGATAGGCTGCATCCACCGCCTTCAATTGAATGAGGCTGCGCGACGCGCCGGCGGCGCTGCGCGCCATGGCGCGCATGTCGATGATCTCGGCGACTTCGCCTTGCGCGGCCAGGAAGGCGTGCTCCGCCGCATCGGCGGGGCGATGGAAGAGATGGAACTCGAGGTCGCCGCCCAGCAGCGCCTTGGCGTCATGCTTCAGCGTATTGTCGACCGCGGCGCCGAGCGAGCCGACGCCCGCGGTGACGGCGACGCCGAGCGCCAGGCAGGCGATCAGCACGCGAAAGCCGCGGATGCCGCCGCGCAATTCCCGCCGCGCCAGGGCGAAGGCGAGGGTCATTGCGGCGGCGCGCCGAGGCGCGCCAGCCCCGTTTCCGTATTCTCGTCGGCGACGACGCGGCCGTCGGCCAGCGTCACGATGCGGCCGGCGCGCGCCGCCAGGGCGCGGTCATGGGTGATGAGCAGCAGCGTCGTGCCTTGCCGCGCCGCCAGGTCGAACAGCAGATCGACCACCTTCGTGCCGGTCTCCTGGTCGAGATTGCCGGTCGGCTCGTCGGCGAGAATGAGCTTGGGCCGGCCGGCGAAGGCGCGGGCGATGGCGACGCGCTGCTGCTCGCCGCCCGAAAGCTGCGCCGGATAATGCGTCAGCCGATGCTCGAGCCCGATGGCGGCCAGCACTTCGCGCGCCCGGGCAAAGGCATCGTCGCGGCCGCCGAGCTCCAGCGGCAACGCCACGTTTTCCAGCGCGTTCATGGCCGGCAGCAGATGAAAGGATTGGAAGACGATGCCGATATTGGCGCGCCGCAGCTCGGCCAGCGCATCCTCGTCGAGCGCGCCGAGATCGGCGCCGGCGATTCGGACGCGCCCGACGCTCGGCCGTTCCAGCCCGCCGATCACCATCATCAGCGTCGACTTACCCGAGCCCGACGGCCCGACCAGCGCCACGCGCTCGCCGGCTTCAATACGGAGCGAGATGCCGCGCAGGACGTTGACCGCGCCGGCCGCACTCGCCAGTGTAAGATGCAATTCGTCGAGTTGGATGATCGGTTGAGCCGGAAGGGTCATGCCGCGCTTTTTCAGGACTGATCGGCGATATGGCGGCGGCCCCCGGCGCCTTGTCAATCTCGGCGCCGCCTTCCTGACGGTAATGTTATGGGCGGGCGAAGCGGCGCCGGCGACACCCGGCACGCCGATCCGCATTCTCGCCTTCGGCGACAGCCTGACCGCCGGCTACGGCCTGGCGCCGGAAGACAGCTTTCCCGGTCAAGCTGGCGGCGCGGCTCCATGCCGATGGCGTCGCGGCGGATGTCGTCAATGGCGGCTTCTCCGGCGATACCTCGGCGGGCGGGCTGTCGCGAATCGACTGGTCGCTCAAGGATAAGCCGCAATACGCGCTGGTCGAGCTCGGCGCCAACGATGCGCTGCGCGGCCTCGATCCCAAATCGACCGAGGCCAATCTCGACAAGATCCTCGCCCACTTCAAGGCGGCGGGGGTCAAGACGCTGCTCATCGGCATGCGCGCGCCGGGCAATTGGGGCAGCGCCTATCAGGCGAATTTCGACGCGATCTATCCGCGCCTCGCCCGGAAATACAGCGTGCCGCTCTATCCCTTCTTTCTCGACGGCGTGGCGCTCGATCCGGCGCTCAACCAGGGCGACGGCCTCCATCCCAACGCCCGCGGCGTCGAATTGATCGTCGCGCGCATCGCACCCGCCGTGGAGCGGCTGGTCAAGCAGCCGAAATAGCCGCCATGCTGCGCCTCTTCGCCGGCATCGCCTTGCCGCCCGAATTGAAGCTTCGTCTATCGCATCTGGCGTCGGGCGTGCCGGGCGCGCGCTGGGTCGATCCGGGCAATTACCACGTCACCCTGCGCTTCATCGGCGATGTCGACGAGGGCACGGCGAGCGACATCGACGCCGCCTTGGCGCGGCTTCGCGCCACGCGCTTCACGCTGACGCTTGCCGGCGTGGACGCGTTCGGATCGCACAGCCTCTATGTCGGGGTCGCGCCCGAGCCGGTGCTGATGAATTTGCAGGCCAAGATCGAGCAGGCGCTGATCCGCCTCGGCTTAGCGCCCGAGGGGCGCAAATATTCGCCGCATGTGACGCTGGCCCGGCTCAAGGGCAGGCCCAAGGCGAAGCTCGCCGCCTATCTGGCGCAGCACGCGCTGTTCCGCGCGGCGCCCTTCGACGTGACGCAGTTCACCCTGGTGGCGAGCTATCTGACAAAAAGCGGCTCGATCTACGAGGACCAGGCCGAATACGCGCTGGGCGGGGCGGCGGGCCTGAAAAGGTGATCGCGGCCGGGGCGAGTGAGGGGGGATCGCACCCGGCCGCGATCTTCGCGCGCGAGAGGCTTTCGGAAACTTGGAAAAGCGCCTGTCGCGACAAGGAGTCTAGGCGCGCGCGCTTATCCGGTGGTCGGCTAACGAGGGCAAGCCCTTCTGCCCTAAGTGCGGCTGTGTGGTGGCGTACTACATCGCCACGCAACGGCGCTGGAAGTGCAAAGCATGTCGCCATCAATACTCGGTCACGTCCGGCACCATTTTCGCCAGCCGCCAACTGCCGGTTCGGGACTATCTGCTCGCCATCGCCATTTTCGTAAACGGCGCCAAGGGCCATAGCGCCCTCCAACTCTCCCGCGATCTGGATTGCCAGTACAAGACGGCGTTCGTCCTGGCGCACAAACTCCGCGAAGCGGTTGTCGCGACCGACAAGGGCAACACGGTATCCGGCGAAGTCGAAATCGACGGCTGCTATATCGGCGGTTACGTCAAACCGGCGAACTGGAAAGAGAACCGTCGCGACCGTCGCCGCGCGGTCAATCAGAACGGCAAGCGCCGGGTTGTCATTGTCATGCGCGAACGCAAGGGCAAAACCCTTACCTTTGTCGCCAAGACCGAAGATGCCTCAGTCGCCACGCTGAAAGACCGCATCGCGGTCGGCAGCACGGTCTATGCCGACGAAGCCTCCCATTGGGACCAGTTACACGCGCGCTATCTCACCAGCGCATCAATCGCTCCCAGGCTTACAGCGACGGCGAAGGCTGCACCAATCAGGCGGAAAGCTTTTTCTCCCGGCTGCGCCGCGCCGAAGTCGGCACCCACCATCATATCAGCGGTCCTTATCTTGCGGCCTATGCCGGTGAAATGGACTGGCGCGAGGATAATCGGCGCGTGAGCAACGGCGAGCAATATCTGGTTGTCGCTAACGCCGCCGCAAAACATCCGATCAGCAAACAGTGGACCGGCTATTGGCAGCGTCGCACGGCGCGGGAGGCGGCGGAATGACAAACGAGCATGTTGTGAGCGCCCTCGTCCGAAAATTCGCTGAGATCAAAGGGAAGCTCAAAGCTTCTGAAAAGCACTCCCGCAATCTACGGGCCGACCTGACTCACTTAGACGCGGTCCTAAGACTGTTCCGCACGAATTACGAAACCGCGAAGATCATCGCCAAGCGTCCCAAGCGTCCTATCCGATGGGGCAAACGCGGGCAGGGCTGGCGCACAGCGATTGATGTTCTGCGCCGCGCTGACGCGCCCATGACGGCGCGGGAAATCGGGCTGCAAGCCGCGCGCAAGCTAGGCGTCGAAACCAAGGGCGAGCCGCTGCGCTATCTCGTCACCTCGATTGGCGACAGTCTCCAACGAGCCAGCAAGAAAGGAGTTGTCAGGCAGATCGGGGACTACCCGAGGCGGTGGGAGATTGTCGGGTAGGTCAAAAGTCAAAAAAGTGGACTCTTTCAAAGGGTTAGTAAGCCATTGATTCAACTTGTCTTTCTTAAATATCATCTCTATCCTCTTGAAAAGATTCATGGAGGGACGGATCGCTTACAAGAAACCGACGATTGGTTTCATGCGGGGGCGCGAACAGCCTCGCGTGCCGCATAGAACAGCCGCGCCTACTCCGATCCGTTTCCGTCCAAACACCGGAAAAATTCTTGAAGGGCTTGTACTGGTTGCCAATGAGCTTCCGGGGGTTGACGTATTTCATATTTGTAAAATCTTTTATTTTGCCGACAAGAAGCATTTGAACATGTATGGGCGTCCGATTTTTGGTGACCAATATTTTGCATTAAAGCAGGGGCCGGTCCCATCGACGGCATACGATATGGTCGAGCGCGACGAAAAGAATCTTTACGGCGATCTTCTCGTTCAATTAAGTGAAGGGCTTTCATTTTATAAAGCTGAAACAGACGATTATCTGAGGCTAAAAGCCAAGCGGTCTCCCGATATGGAAGTCTTTTCCGAAAGCGACGTTGAATACCTAAAAGATTCAATTGCGCGGTATGGAAATATGGATTTCGACACACTTTGGAATCTGGCCCACGCCGAACCCGCATACACGGCTGTTTACAAGGAGGGGCAGAAACGCGCCCCCATGGAATACGAGATGATTCTTAATCCTCAGAATCCTCATTACGATGAGATTCTGAATGATCTGAGAGAAAACGCGAAAATTATATTGCTCTGAAAAGTATGGAAGCTGGCGATGTTGTCTGCATTTGGCTGGATTCAGAGCACCTGGGCGGTGAAGAAGGAAAATTAAAGTACGCAGTTCGTGTTGATGCGAAAGAGCATCGCTTTTTGCTTATCAACTCGGAACCTAGGCGAACTACTCCTGACGATAATATGCCGCTGCCCCATGCCGATGCTGAATATCTGCCGAAAGAAGTGTCCTATATCGATACCAGCCGAGTGATTGGTCTAACGCCCACACAATTTCGAGAAGGCATGGCCAAAAGAGGGGCCAAAGAACTCGGAAAACTAGCTGATAAGACCAAAGCAAAACTTGTTGCTGGTACGGAAAAATCGAAAGTGCTGATAAAATGGCAAAAAGGCATGATCGCTAGAAATCTCAGCCCAAAATCGATTGGGACAGACACGGGGAAAGGCCCCGCAAAAAAGCCCTAGATTTTACCCTTTGTGCAACTGCTACCTAATACCGCTAAACGGGCAATAAGGGGGAGCAATTAGGCAATGCGAGTTTTCATTCTTTGCATAGCGGTAGCGACAGTCCTAGCTGGCTGCACATCGGCAATTCACATGCGGAACGCCACGACAGGGGCGACGGCAACGTGTGGACCCTTCCCGACAGGCTGGGCTTTAGGCGGCCTCCAAGTCGCTCAGCGCGAGCAGCAATGCGTCAGCGACTTCCAGAGACAGGGCTACGAGCGCGTAAGCGATTAGCAGCGGGGATGGGACTATGCGGGTTTTGATGCTGTGCCTAGCCACGGCGTTCGTTTTAGCAGGGTGCTTATCGTCGCGCCCAATCGTCATGCGGAATCCGGCAAACGGGCAGACCGTCGATTGCGGCTCGCAAGACGAAACATGGCTTTGGAGCGTGGCAACGGCCCCCGGCAGGGAAGAGTCCTGTGTCCACGACTATCAGGCTCAGGGCTGGGTGCGCTCGCCTAACTAAACCGTCCGGCTAAGTCCGGCTTAATCCGAGTAAATCCGACTTGGGTTAGTCCGCTACCTAATACCGCGTAATCGATCGATCCGGATCCCGCCTCATGCAGCGCCGGATCGCCGCCGCATGATCGACGGCTCGCGGTCCTCGGCCGGCTGATAGAAGAGGTCGAACTCGCCGAAGGCCTTGGCCCAATCCTGGCGTCGGGCGCGCTCGCCATCGACCTCGAAGCTGTCGAAGCCGCAGCGTTTCATGAACAGGAGCTGGTCGCGCAGCACGTCGCCCGAGGCGCGCAACTCGCCCTGGTAGCCGAGCCGTCGGCGCAGCAGCCGCGCCTGGCTATAGGCGCGGCCGTCGGTGAAGCGCGGAAAATTCAGCATGATCAATTCGAAGCGATGCATCGCGCCGTCGAGCTTGGCCGGCGGCAAATCGTTGGGCAGGCGCAGGCCGAGGCGCGTCTTGCGTCCCGCCCATTCGCCGCGTTCCTTCTCCCAGCGTGCGAGCGACAGGGTGACGGCTTCGCTGGCGCCGGCCGGTTCGTCGTCGGCCAGATGCCGCCAATCGTCCTCGCGCAGGATCCCGTTCTTATCGAGCAACATAAAGCGCTTCCTTGAACGGCGTCATGCCGACCCGGCGATAGGTGGCGGTGAAGGCTTCGCCGTCCCGGCGCAGCCGCAGATAGGCGTCGATCAGTCGCTCGACCGCCGCGGTAACCTGCGCGCCGGGCACCGCCGGCCCGGCGATGGCGCCGAGCGCGGCGTCCTCGCGGTCGCCGCCGCCGATGGTGATCTGATAGTGCTCCTCGCCGTTCTTCTCGAGCCCGAGCAGGCCGATGTCGCCGACATGGTGATGGCCGCAGGCATTGATGCAGCCCGAGATCTTGATCGCCAGCTTGCCGATCTCTTCCTCGCGTCGGGCGAGAAGGACGGCCAAATCTTGCGCCACCGGGATCGAACGCGCCGTGGCGAGGCTGCAATAGTCGAGCCCCGGGCAGGCGATGATGTCGCTGGCGAGCCCGACATTGGCCGTCGCCAGGCCGAGAGTGCCGAGCCGCATCCACAAATCGTAGAGCGCCGATTGGCGGACATGGGGCAGAACGACATTCTGCTCATGCGTCACCCGCGCCTCGCCGAAGCTGAGCTGGTCGGCCAGATCGGCGATCAGCTCCATCTGCTCGGCGCTGCAATCGCCGGTGGGGCGGCCGGGCGGCTTCAGGGAGATCAGCGCCGCTGCATGGCCCGGCTGCTGGTGCGCCCGGGTGTTGTATTTCACCCAGCGCGCGAAGGCCGGCTCGGCGGCGACGGCGCGGCGCAGGGCCGCGTCGTCGGACGCCGCGTCCTCATAGGCGGGCGGCACGAAAAACCGCTTCATCGCGGCCACCGTCTCGTCGGTGAGCGCCAGCGCCTCTTTTTCGGCGCCCATGGCGGCGTATTCGGCTTCGACCGCCGCGCGCATCTTCTCGATCCCGAGCGACTGCACCAGGATCTTCACCCGCGCCTTATGGAGGTTGTCGCGCCGGCCGAACTCGTTATAGACGCGCAGGCAGGCGGTGATATAGGCGAGCAGCTCGCGCCGCGGAATGAAATCGCGCACCACCTGGCCGAGGAGCGGCGTGCGGCCGAGGCCGCCGCCGAGCAGCACGGTGAATCCCACCTCGCCCTGCGCGTTGCGGCGCAGATAGAGACCGAGATCGTGGATCTTGACCGCGGCGCGGTCCTCCGCCGCCGCCGAGACGGCGAACTTGAACTTGCGCGGCAGGTAGGAAAACTCCGGATGCAGCGCCGCCCACTGGCGGATGATCTCGCAATAGGGCCGCGGATCCTCGATCTCGTCGTCGGCCACGCCGGCCAGCGGATCGGTGGTGATGTTGCGGAAGGAATTGCCGCTGGTCTGGATGCCGTGCAGCTCGACCGTGGCGAGATGCGCCAGGATGTCGGGCGTGTCCTCGAGCCTGATCCAGTTGAACTGCATGTTCTGGCGCGTCGTGAAATGGCCGTAGCCCTTGTCCCAGCGCCGNGCCACGGCGGCGAGACCGCGCAGCTGNGCCGAGGACAGGGTGCCGTAAGGGATGGAGATGCGCAGCATATAGGCGTGNAGCTGNAGATAGAGNCCGTTCATCAGCCGCAGGGTGCGGAACTCGTCCTCCGAAAGCTCGCCGGCGAGNCGCCGGCGCACCTGGTCGCGGTATTGCGCGACGCGCTCCTCGAGGAAACGGCGATCGAATTGGTCGTAGCGGTACACGGNNGCTCTCTCTAGGCGCGGTGGTCGGAAATGGTGGGNCCGAAGGCGCGAATTCTTTCNCGCAGCGTCGCCGGCACGATTCGGCCGTTCTCCCGGCCGGCGTCGATCAGCACCGGCGCGACCGCCGGATGCGGCNCCGGCCCCGCCTGCGCCTCGGCGAGCAGGGCCGCGCCGTCCTTGGCCTCGACCAGGCGCGCCTTGTCGATCGCCGCCGACCACGCGCCGTTTCCGGAGAAATAGATCACCTTGCCGTCGTTGAGACGGTTGGCGGTGACGAGCTGCAAGGTCGCGGCTTCGGCCATGATCGCCCTAAGGCTGCGGCGTGATGCGCAGATAGGGCTTCAGCGTCTTGAAGCCCTTGGGGAAGCGCTTCTTGGCGTCCTCGTCCGAGACCGAGGGAACGATGATGACGTCCTCGCCCTGCTTCCAGTTCACCGGCGTCGCCACCTTGTGCTTGTCGGTGAGCTGCAGCGAATCGACGACGCGCAGGATCTCGTCGAAATTGCGCCCGGTCGCCGCCGGATAGGTGATGGTGAGCCGCAGCTTCTTCTCGGGATCGATGACGAAAACCGAGCGCACGGTCGTGGTGTCGCTCGCCTTCGCGTGGATCATGCCGTAGAGGTTGGCGACCTTCTTGTCGGCATCGGCGATCAGCGGAAAGTTGAGCGCCGCACCCTGCGTCTCGGCGATGTCCTTCGCCCAATCCTTGTGCGACGTCGCCGGATCGACGCTCAGGCCCACCACCTTGACGCCGCGCTTGTCGAATTGGGATTTGAGCTTCGCCACGGCGCCGAGCTCGGTGGTGCAGACCGGCGTGAAATCCTTCGGATGCGAGAACAGCACGACCCAGGATTTGCCCGCCCAATCGTAGAAATGGAACGGACCCTCGGTGGAGTCCTGGGTGAAATCGGGAACGGTGTCGCCAAGATGGAGAGTCATCGAAACCTCCTTGCAGCGTGAATCAGCTTTGCCGGATGCGGCCGGCGCCGCGGTCGTTGACCGGCTGGGGGGCCGGCGCCGGCGGGCGCGGCGTCCGGCAGCCAGCCGCTTGCGGCCAGGTATTCCTCGGTGCGTTGCGCGACGGCGGCGGGCGCCAGGCCGGCCGCGCGCCATGAACGGCGAAGCGCGGCAGCTTGTTCCAGCCGGTCGCGCCATTCCGGGCCGATCAGCCGGCCCAGCCAATGCTTCAGCGCGACCGCGACGCCCGGCGATTGGCCGGCGGTCGAGATGGCGATGGTCAAATCGCCGCGGCGCAACACCGCCGGCGCCTGTGCGTCGGACAGGAGCGGCGCATCCTCGACATGGACGAGTGCCGCCGCGCCGCGCGCAGCGGCGGCATGGCGATCGCGCGCAGCGTCGTCGAGGCCGGCAATGAAAACGATCTGGCAGGCGGCGAGTTCGTCGGCGCGCGGCGCGCGGCGTTCGAGCCGGATGCCGGCGGCGGCGGCGAGTTCGGCGGACGGCGAAGCGGCATAGACGGTCAGCGCCCGGGCGCCCGCGGCGTCGAGCCGCTGGAGACGCTTGAGCGCCGCCTCGCCCTCGCCGATGAGGGCCAAGCGCAACCTTCCGAGATCGAGCATGAGCGGCAGCATGAGAAACCCGTCGAAACTGGCAAACGCGAACGTGGAAAGCAGGATCGTATTTATACCCTATTTAACGCCGATCAAGCGTCATATATTAATAATAACACTTTATATTATGTAATATAGTGACAGGCGAACCGGATGCCTAACCTAGAAGAGACAGATTGAGATGGCTGGAAGGGGCGCGGCCGGCCTCATTGGGCGGCGGGCGGTGCCACGGGCGGCTTCAGCACGACGTGCTGGCGGCCGAGATCGTCGACCACCTGCTTGGCCGCGGCATCGCCGGATTGCGCCAGCTGCGCGGTATCGCCGGCAAGCTGGTTCACCTTCTGGCGCAGCCCGAGGGTTTCCTGCATCGGCGTTACCTGGTTGGTAAAGATGGCGACCATATTGCTGCGCTCGCGGACCAGCTGCGAGGTCTGGAAGGCGACGGCGACCAGGAAGGCGAGGGTGACCAGTGCGACGGCCAGTTCGAGCCGCCCCGCCTTGAGCGCCGAATTTTCCGGGGTATAGCTCATTTGCCGCCTCCGGCGCCCGGCGCCGCGATGCCGTGCCGCTGTATCAGCGCCGCCAGTTGCGGATCCTTGCTGCTCGCCGCGGTGGTGGTGAGCGAACGCACCAGCGCCTCGCCGATGCGGCGATACTCGGTCTGCTCGCCGATGAATTGCTGGCGCTCGGCGACCTGGAACTGCAACTGCTGGTTCCACAGCGAGAGGCCGATATTGACGACGACCAGCACGAGGCTCAACCCGGCCAGCGCCAGGGCAGCCCAAACGATCCGGTCGCGGCTCATGGTGCTTTCCCGAAATTCGGCATAAATTCCCTCCGAATCGCCAGGCGAATCCGCCGCCGGCACCATAGCGCGCGGATTGTTTCGACACAAATGCCGCCGGGGCATTAGCTTCGGTCGCCTGGCGGAGAAACCCGATGAACCATTGGCTGCTGAAATCCGAGCCCTCGGCTTATTCCTGGGACGATCTTTTGCGCGACGGCGGCACGGCATGGAGCGGGGTGCGCAACCACCAGGCCGCCCAGAATCTAAAGGCGATGAAGAAGGGCGATCGTGCCTTCCTCTATCACTCGAACGAGGACCTCGCGATCATGGGCGTGGTCGAGATCGCCAAGGAAGCTTATCCGGATCCGTCGGACCCGACCGGCCGTTTCGTCATGGTCGACGTCAAGCCGCTGCAGCCGGTGAAGGCTCCGGTAACGCTGGCGGCAATCAAGGCGACGGCAAAGCTGAGGGCGCTGGCGCTGGTGCGGCAATCGCGGCTCTCGGTCGTGCCGGTGTCGAGCGCTGAATGGGCGGTCCTCGCCACGATGGCCGGCATCACGGCGTGACGCCGGCGCTGCAGGGCGAGCACCGGCTGGGTGCCGCCGCTTCTATAGAAGAGGGCGCGGCGCGGGGATTCGTGCTCGGCACGGGCGCCCAGCGCATCGCCGTGCTGGTGCTGCGCTGGGGTGGCGCGCTCAAGGCCTATGTGAATTCCTGCCCGCATCAGGGCACGCCGCTCTGCGTGTTGTCCGACGAGTTCTTCGATATCGCGGGGCGGCATCTGCTGTGCCGCACGCATGGCGCGCAGTTCCGGCCCGGGGACGGCTATTGCATCGCCGGGCCCTGCGCCGGAAAAAGCCTCGTGCCCGCGCGCTTACGCGTCGCCGACGGCGAGCTTTGGCTCACGCCCTGATCAGCTGACGCGGAAATTCTTGAATTGCCAGGGGTCGCTGGCGTCGACGTCCTCGTGGAACAGGCGTCCACGATCGCGCAACGGCGTCCAGTCGCTGAAAGCGCCGACCATCTCGCCGAGATAGGGACGGCAGATTTCGAGGATGCGCTCGAAGTTCATTTCGTCGGGCTCGATAATCGAGGCATCCGGATTCTCGATCGCCCAGATGATGCCGGCAAGGCACGCCGCCGTCACCTGCAGCGACGTCGCGTTGTTATAGGTGACGACGCGGCGCGCCTCGCCGATCGAGAGGCGCGAGCCATACCAATAGGCGCCCTTCTTGTGGCCCATCAGCAGCACGCCGAGCTCGTCGATGCCCGAGGCGATGTCCTCCATGATGAGGCGCGTCTTCTTCTGCATGTGCCAGTTCTTGCCGGCGAGCTCGTGGATCGACAGCACCGCGGCGTCGCACGGGTGATAGGCGTAATGCACGGTCGGCCGGTAGGCCGGCTTGCCGTTGGCGGCGACGGTGTAATAGTCGGCGATCGAGATCGATTCGCTGTGCGTCACCAGATAGCCATGATAGGGGCCCTCGAGCGGCGTCCATGAGCGGACCTGCGTGGCGGCGCCGGGGCGACTAAGATAAATCGCGGCGCCCGAGCCGGATTCGTGCCGGCCGCCATCCTCTGGAAAGTGGCGCTCGTGGCTACCCCAGCCGAGCTCGGCAGGCTGGCAGCCTTCGCCGACGAAGCCGTCGATCGACCAGGTGTTGACGAACTCGTCCGGCACCTTGGGATAGAGCGAGACCTGCGTGTCGCGCTCGGCGATGTGGATGACCTTGATCTCGAGGCTCTGCGCCAGCTCTGCCCATTCCTGCCGGGTCTTCGGCTTGGCGACGTTGAGGTTGACCGCCTGGGCGACGTTGAGCAGCGCCTCTTTGACAAAATGCGAGACAAGACCCGGATTGGCGCCATGCGTCAGTACCGCCGTCGGGCCGCTCTTGTACTTCTTGCGCAGCGCCAGCGCTTCCTCGCGCAGCTTGTAATTCGTGCGTTGCGCGGCGGGGACGCGTGGGTCGGTGTAAAGGCCGGGCCAGGGCTCGATGCAGGTGTCGAGATAGAGCGCACCCTTGCGGTGGCACAGCTCGATCAGATCGATGCTCGAAACATTGACCGAAACGTTGAGCAGGAAGTCGCCCTTCGCCAGGAGCGGATCGAGCACGGCGACGTAGTTGTCGCGCGTCAGCGGCTTGAGAATGAAGTCGACGCCCATGGCCTCGGCTTCGGGGCGTCCCATTTCGTGCGCGGTGACGATGGTGATCTGTTGCGGCGCCATGTCGAGATGGCGCAGCACAAGCGGCAACACGCCTTGACCGATGCTGCCGAAGCCGACGATCACGATGCGGCCCGGGAACGCGATGTATTTCTTTGCGGGCATCAAGCAAAGCTCTAAGGAATGTGCCAGAAATCGTCAAGACAATAGGGGCGACCGGCCACCCGTCGCCATTGACAAGCAGCGTCTCTTCGATGCGCAAAAAGAGAAACGCCGCGCGCGGATTCTACCGCGCGCGGCGTCGAAGACGAAGCGGCGAAATTCAGGCCGCGATTTGCAGATGCCGACGGAGCATGAAGAGGCCAAGCACGGCCGCACCGAGGAGCGGCAAGCTCGCCGGCTCCGGCACGCCACTGCCGCCACCACCGCCACCGCCGCCGAAGCCGCAGTTGCAGGTCGCGACGTCGACCGAGTCAAACAGGAACGTATCGGCGCCGTAACTGACCAGCGCCACGCCGAACTCGTCGCCGAGGAACGGACTGCCCGCATTGGACGTGTAGGTGATCTGCTCGGGAGCGAAATTGCCGGCGCCCGGATCGCCCAAGGTGCCGATCACGGGCAAATCGTTTTGCTGCGCCAGGATCGTGTAGGTGTTGCTGCCCGGGTCGTAGGCATAGAAGTCGAGGCCGTAGAACGGCGTGGCACCGGTGACGAAGCCGGCGAGCCCGCCGATGAGCGGCCGGCCGACCTGGACGTTCAGCACGTAGTTGGTGGTGGCCGCGAGGGTGCTGCTAAGGATCTGGTTTAGCACGCCCGGGCCATTGATGAACGAGACCTGGGCGCCGTTGGGCACGCCTTGGCCGGCATTAAAGAAGGGTGCGCCAGAAGCCGGATTCGGCCGCCACACGCCGACGTTGCTGATGCCGAGCGGCAGACTTGGTGCGCCGCCGAGGTTGACGATGCCGCCAAGCGGCGTGCTGCCAAGCGGACCCGCATTCCAGCCGGTCGGCGGGGTGTTGACGAAATTGCCGGGGGGCGGGTTGCCCGGGATCGGCGTGTTCGACAAATCCGGGGATTCGAACGAGGGATTGACGACCGGCAGGGTGGCCGCGGAGGCCTGACCGGCCCACAGCAAGGCACCGGCGGCGACCGCCGCGAGGGCATGCTTGGACGTCAGGCGCGCAAAAGTCTCTTTCAACATGGTTCGCTCCTTCGGGGTGCGATCCAGCCGGCTTCATTGCAGCTGGTAGAATTTTTGGTTGTCTTGGTTTTATCGTCAAACAAACTCAAATACAAACAAGTATTACGGTAAATACTCACTATAGATGCTTAATAACAAAAACACTAACCTTAATATAGGTCAAAAGATAGCACCAACCGTTTCTCGAGGGATATTAACCATGCGGCTAGGACAAATCACGGTGC
>JGI20189J14885_1000486_pt1 | contig 14163 bp, 10 predicted proteins | sample NGESurdeep072012_10_FD_14885 | JGI IMG/M metagenome (IMG submission 14885) | reverse complement strand
GAAGCACCGGTTCTCCCAGTGCATGTCCGAGCAGCATGGTTCCATCGGGGATCGTTGAAAGCTCGACGCCCTGGGTGAGATCGGGCCCGCCGAGTTTCACCATTTCTTCGCTCATTCGACTCTCCTTAGTGCTCGGGCTGTGCAGGACACGCTCCGATTGTGTATTCCGAAACACAGGATCGAGATCAGAGTCGCGGACTTCCGTAGATCATTAAGCAACAGCCCATCTAATGCCGCAATACGTCAGGACCTTTTCTTCATACGCAACATGCCCTTACTCCCGTAACCGACACGGCGCGCCGATCGACAACTCTTTAGATCGAGTATGCGCCGAATGTTCAGCGATCAGCTCGAAGCTGCGACAAGGGTGGCGGCAGCATAGGGTGGATCGGATGGCCGAAAATGGCAGCGGTGCACCCCGCGGTGATCGGAATGCATCATCTTGTCCTCCGGTCGAAAGTTGTCGCGACAATAGGCGAGCAGGAAGGCGCATCGGCAGAATCGGAAACTACGTAGGTCCGGACTGGGGAAATGACTCGTCACCGACGGCGACACACGTTAGCCACAATCGTTTGGAAAAGTGAAAATCTCATTGCTTCCTGTCCGTGCCGATAACGGCGGATGGGAACGGAGAAGGCCTGTATGACGACAGAACGACGTCATCAGCGACAAGTTCGGAGGTGCATTGCCATGCCGGTGCGCCCGCATCTGGCCGATGCCAGGCGCGACTATTCGGGCCCGGACCGCGTTATCGACGCCATTCGCCAAGCCTTGATCGTGCTCGACGAGAAGCTACGCGTAGTGTCTGCTAACCGCGCCTTCTGCGACGCCTTCGCCGTCATGCGGGAAGAGGTGGTTGGCCAGCACCTCGCTGAGGTCGGCGACCACCGCCTGGATGTGCCTGCGCTCCGCGGCCTCCTCGGTCTGCTCCAGGCCGAGGACGCCGCGATAGATGGTTATGAAATTGAGATCGAGTTGCCGGCACTCGGCAGACGCGCGTTGCTGCTGAGTGCCGAGAAGATCCGCGGGGAAACAGAAACAACCTTCGAGATCGTGGTGACGATCGATGACGTCACCGAACGCGAGCGTGCGGAGACGACATTGAAGAGCGCCAAGTGGCTCGCGGAACGCGCTAATCTAACAAAATCACGCTTGCTTGCTGCCTTCAGCCATGACTTGCGGCAGCCGCTGCAGACGCTCAGCCTGTTGCGGGGAATCTTGGCGAAGAAGATCAAGGATAAAAACGACGACGAGGCGTTAAAACTCGTCGTCAGGCTCGACGAGACGGCGGGCGCTCTGTCGGGCATGTTGGACACCTTCCGCGAAAGTGACCGGTTACGGACGGGGATCGTCCATCCCGAAAAGACCAATTTCTCGATCAACGACTTGCTCGAGCAGCTGAGAATTGAATTCGCCTATCATGCGCAGATACATGGGCTCCTCTGGCACGTGGTTCCCTGTGAGCTGAGAGTGCGAAGCGATCCGCGTTTACTGCAGCATATGATCCGCGACCTGCTCTGGAACGCGGTGGCATACACCGAGCGAGGCAAGATCTTGCTCGGCTGCCGGCGGCGTGGCGACAAGCTGCGCATCGAGGTCAGGTATACGGGAGTTGGCCCTTCCGAGGGGCAACTTCGGGCGAACTTTGGAAAATTGCATCAGCTCGACAATGCCGTCTGCGAAGGTGACCGTGGCGTCGGCTTCACGATCGTACGGCGTCTCGGGGCTCTGCTGGGTCATGCGATTGATGCCCAGTCTCGCCCGGGCTCGGGATCGGTCTTCGCCATCGAGGTGCCGCTCGGACAAGAGCAGTCCGAAGCCCTCCCTCGAGGTCGCCCGCGAGACATAGCGCAACGCGTGGGCCGGCGCGCCACGATCCTAGTCATCGAGGACGATCCCACGATGCGCGAGATGCTTGATCTTCTCTTCGCGAACGAGGGTTATCGCACTGCGACCGCTGCGGACGGCAAGCAAGCGCTGACGCTGGCGCAATGGGCAATAAGGCCCGATCTGCTCGTCGCCGACTACACTCTGTCAAACGGCTTGACCGGCCTACAGATTGTCGCCCGCGTACGCGAGGTTCTCGGCCGCGAGATCCCCGCTGTCATCCTCACCAGCGAGATCTCGACCGATACGGTGCGCGAGATCACCCGGCAGAGCTGCGTCCAGTGCAACAAGTCCGCCAGCGCCGAGAAGCTGACGCATTTGATCCAATCCCTTCTCACTCAACCGCGGCGGCCTACGGCACGAGCGGCCCCGCGACAGGTCGAATCGAAAGATCACACACAACCGCCCGCCATCTTCGTGGTTGACGACGACAGCGCCGTACGCGAGACCATGCGCGAACTGCTTGAGGAAGAAGGGTGGTCGGTCGAAATCTACCCGAGCGGCGAGGCGTTTCTCGAGGGCTTTCGTCCAGGCCGTGAGGGGTGCCTCGTAATCGATGCTTGGATGCCAGGCATGGGCGGCCTCGAACTGTTGGAGCGACTCAAGACCGATCGCGGCGCGCCGCCCGCCATCGTGATTACCGGCCATGCCGACATCCGACTGGCAGTACGAGCGATGAAAGCCGGTGCTATGGCTTTCCTCGAAAAGCCGGTTCGATACGATGAACTGATCGTCAACGTCGAGCGGGCCCTCGAACTGACGCGAAATTTGGCCGCACTTTCATCATTGCGCGAGACGGCTACGAAGCGCATTGCCGGCCTGACCTCGCGTGAGCGTCAAGTCGTGGAAATGGTCGTCAAAGGCAATCCAAACAAGCAGGTCGCTTACGTGCTCGGCATCAGCCGAAGGACCGTCGAGACCCATCGCGCCACCGCGATGAAGAAGATCGGCGTGCGAACCCTTTCCGAGCTGATCCACTTGACAATCGTCGGCTCGCTGCACGACACGTGACGACCGCGCGCCCGGGGTGCCCCGCTTGGGCACTGATGAACACCCAAACGGCAAGTGGCTCGGTCTCCGTAGTTTCCGAGTCTCTAACGCAGCCGGCGTGCCAGTATTGTCGAGCCAGACAACATGTCCGTAATCCGTTGTGACGTACTCGACACCGACGCGACATGAACAAGCGTCACCCCGCATCAGACTCGTCGAGCTTCTTGTTCAATAGGGCGGCTACTATTTGAGCGTCCGGCTCAATCCGATGGAGGATCTGATGGCGATCAGAACGGCTGATGCAGAATGGCATGGAAATCTGGTACAGTTCCAGCCACATTGTCCTTGCCGCGCAGGCGAGCACGGATGACGCCATCATCCGGCCGCGAGCTGCGGTAGCGGATCGAGGCCCGGTCCGCCCCGATCGTTAAACACTCCCGCCGCTGGCTCACCTCATGGACTAATCGCAGGTGAGCCACGACCTCTCGTCTGGCGACGGGCGTCACCATTTTTTTGCAGCGATGTCCTTCAGCATGGCGTTGTCGAGCATCGCTTCCGTCAGCAGCTTTTTCAGCTTGACGTTCTCGTCAGTCAGCATCCTCAGCCGCCCGGCCTCCGACACATCGAGGCCCCCATACTTCGCCTTCCACTTGTAGAAGGTGGCGCTGCTCACCCCGTGCTTGCGGCAAACCTCGGCCGTCCTGGCCCCGTTGATCGCCTTCGGCGATCAACCCTACTTCCGCAGCATCCCAATGATCTGCTCTTCCGTGAACCTTGATGCCCTCATCGTCCGTCTCCTTCCCGGCGACGGACTCTACTCAAATCTGGAGGAGTTTTAGGGGCTCACGTCACGACCCACGAGTATGTAGAGGTAGAATCTGAGGCCTAGAGTGCTTGCCCATGGTAGCGACGGCGGCGTTTCGACAGCTTGTCCTGTCAGCTAGCTCCTTAACTGCGGAAAAGTGGCTTTCGTCCCGGCGCAGTGCGCTGACCTGACGAACCTGTATGGCTCTGCCACGCTTGAGCGCTGGAAGGACACGCTTGGTCCTCCTGAATTTGCTGACACGCCTGCTCCAGACTTTCCGATTCGGGGTAGCTGACCATTTTCGTTAGCGTTGTGTCGGTCATGATGTCTCCTAAACCCGGCTGCGTGCTTGCTACTTACGACCCCGGGCCCGAGCCGCAGACTATCCGTGCAAGCCTACTCCAGCCGATGATATTAGACGGCTTGGCAGCATTGGTAGACTCGGAAACTACGGAGATTAACCGCTGGAAACTTGTGTGGGGCCGCCGGCGTGGGGGCGCATTATCTGTTCCGGCAATCGTGCCAAGTCCGGAGAACGATCAAGCCCTTCGGCACCATTCTCGCCGCCGCCAGCGGCGATATCGCCAGCGACGGCGCCATCGAAACCGCCTGCCGGCTTGCACGACGGTTCAAGACGCATCTCGACGGTTTCCACGTTCGAGCTGACATCAGAGAACTTCTGATAATTGCTGGAGGCGGATTTGGCATGCCACTCGCGGGTGGTTTCATCGATCAGTTCAACGCCGATGTCGCAACGCTCGCGGACAAAACCAAGACAGCGTTCGAAACCGCGATCGGGCAGCAACTCATTCCGCGCGCGACAAAGTTGACCGAAGCCGGCGCATCTTCTGCGTGGCGCGAAGAAACCAGCAATGCGCCGATGTTCGTGGCTCGCCGCGCCCGCTTTTTCGACCTCGTGGTCTTGGCTGCTCGGAGCGGAAAATCGACCGGCCGCATACGGACACGGTTGAGCAAACACTCATTCATTCCGGTCGCCCGGTTCTGGTGGCACCGGCCAAGCCGCCTATGAATCGGCGAAACCATCGCCTTCGGTTGGAACGGTTCGACTCAGGCGGTCAGAGCGCTCATAGCCTCTCCTCCAATATTGGCGGCGGCACGCGTGGTCACGATCATCACGGTTGGAAGGAATCCCGAAGAAACCTACGGCGCTTCCGTCCGTGAATACCTCGGTTGGCACCGCATTTCGGCCAATCATCGAAACGTGCAGCCGGTGGCTGGCGCTGAAACGGGACAACAGCTGCTTTCTGCCGCACGCAACGAAGTCGCCGAACTTCTCGTGGTGGGCGCCTTTGGCCATCAACGTTGGCGTGAGCACCTTTTTGGCGGAGCTATGTGCGAATTGGTGGATATCAGCGTGTTGCCACTGCTGCTGGTCCATTAAGACAGGCTATTCGGCATTCACCGCGTCAGTGATCCGTTGCCGTTGGGAGTTCCCACCTTCACCTGGCGTCCCTTCCCTTCCTGATCGGTCTTGCTGCATCTAAGGGTGATGAGGATGTCTTCCGGCACTCGTTGAATGTCATTGAATACGATCGACACAAGCTCCGATCTATGGAACGCTCCAGCAAAACCGATCAGGAGCAACGCGCGATCCCTGGTCGCGCAGCGAGTCTCCAAGCTGCCCAACCATCGCCAGGAGGTCTTGACGCAGTATAGGGAGTCGCCTGCCGCTGTCTGCGACCGTGTCTGTGACAGATCCCACGGAATGTCAGCCGCACCAGTTCGGAATTTACCGGCGAAGGGAGCCCTTGCGTCGTGTGCGCTTTGCCGATCGTGACGAGGTGCCGGACCAACGTTGCTATCGACAGGCTCGCAGCGTGGTCGGCGAGGTATTTTGCGATCATCCGATCCGGTGCGGGGATCGAACCGCTCCAGCCGATGAATTGCCGGAGGTCAGATCGGTAACACAAACAACTTCAAGGCTAGTCGCGACTGTTATGTTTTGCGATGCCTCGCATAAATGTTTGCCCGTCAGCTTAGAAATTCGCCGGGCTGACCCGCACTTTCGCGATGGCAGGCGACGATCAAACATCGTCGCAGCATGGCAGCCTTCGCAAAAGGTTTAGAAGCCTAAGATTTCCGCCAAAAACCTTCACCGCCGACAGCGCAAATTCGCTCGCTGACGCCGAGACGACTGCGGTGGATATGATGCGAGCATGCGTCTTTCAGCTAACGGCTTGTACCGGCAAGAACATCACTCTGAATGAGATCGGTATCTGGCCCGGACCAGCACCCCCGGCTTTTGGATTTTGTCGGCCTTGGAACGGAAAGGCGGAGGGTCTCGGGCCGAAGCGGGTGCGAATATCGTATAATGTTCATATATGGGAAATGCCACTTCTCATGTTCTCAATGGCTTGGACGAATTCCACATAGCGGAGATCGACTTTCACACGCTTTAGTGGAATTTACGCCGGTGAAACAGTTCTAAGATCGACACGCGGGGCGGACCAGCCATAGAATGGATGCGGCCCAAGCTTTCCAGTCTCGCCATCGATCAAATCCCTTGGGTTGGTCCCCTTGCAGGATAACTCTGAATTTCCTAACAATTCCTGCCGATTGCTGGGCCTGAGCAGGTGAGCATGGGTTACGTGCTCGCGTGCGAAAGCTGTATTCGCGGCGCGAGGCTGAGTCAACGCCGTGCAATTTATCTGGTTTGCGCGCTCGCGGCCGGGGAGTATTCGCAGGATTTGATTTAAGGGGTCAACGGGGTCACAGACGATCATCTCTTAGTAATTTGGCGTGCGCGCACGTAGGTGCAGGGCAACGATTTACGCCTTCGTTCTGACAACTCTTTCTAAGAGGACGGTCCATGACCCCGTTGACCCCGTTGACCCCTCAAACCCGATCAGGCTGAGGTCTTGACCAGAATCCAACCTGCAACCTTTGCAACCGTGTCGCCGGGTCCCTTCCTCACCACGTAGCCACACCGATACGCCCCCTCGATCGAACTCAGCCACTCGCCGATCGCCCGTGCCGTGAACTTCTTGTTGGACGGCATCGCTTCTTCCAGCGCTTCGCGGAGCTCGACCTGTTCCGTCGAGGGGATCACGCCATCGCCTTTGTTGTCGGCTAATCCATTGAACAGCATCCTCGAGGTGACGACGGGCGCCGGTTTCGACACGCCATCCCAGGCGCCGAATACGCCATCCCACGCCCGCAGTGCGTGCAGGGTCGCACTACGCTCCGGATCGGCTACCTTCAAGGCGCGTGTTGATCCGCAAGGGTCTGGCAGGCCAAGCCACATGACCGCGGCGCGTACACGTGCGTCCCATTCCTCGAAGCCGCCCATGGGGGCGACTTTGCCCGGCTCCTCGCCCCATGGCGGTTGCGGACGCTCTGCACGCTCGAAAGCGCGCAGGATGGTGAGCGCGGCGGTCACGAACCTTTCACGGTTCTCACGAATCAGGCGCACCGGATGAAACGTAAAATAACGATTTTCCGGGTCTTCACATTGCGCGTCGAGATGGCATATGAGGGTACGCCGAACCAAATCTGCGAGGATGACCAAATTATTGCCGTTCACGAGCAACAGGCGATGGCCAGGAACGATGACATCTTTGCTTTGGCCAAGAATGCGCAGCGGTACGTTCTCCTGCGACAGAACCGAATGGATCAGCGGCATCTTGCCGAGTGGATCAACAAGGTTGTCGAGCGAGACAATCGGCGAGCCCCGCATCAGCGCCGTCGCCAGCTGTTTGCCCAACTCTTCTCTTTGCTCACCGGGCGGAATGGCTTCGGCCGGGTGGCCTTCAACCATCTCTGAGATAATATCCGCGTGGAGGCTCTTACCGCTGCCGGCGGCCTTAGCGCTAAAGGCGAACAGCGGCAGTAGAGTGACGGAGCGCCGACTGAAGCCGGACAGAATAGCGGTGATGGCAACGGACCGGTCCACGTCGTCAACGTATGGCATTCCGGACAGCGGCTCAGCCAGAGTTTCGACTGCCTTGAGCGCGTCCGCTCGTGATGGGTTGTCGGAGATAGTGTAGACCGCGCTGCCCGGATCGAAGAGCATCCCCGTAGCCGCATCAAAACCCGGCTTGTCAAGCACGGTGCCGTCCGGTCGCAACATCGGAACGTTCGTGAAACCCGTTAGCTCGGGGAACTTCCATTCCCGGTGCGACAGGATCGTCTGCGCAATCTCCACCGGGCAATTAATATCCTCATAGCTCTTTGACCGGGCATCGTACTTCTTGAACCGTACCGCAGCGGTCAGTCGCTCGCGCAAGTACGCATCGTCCAGCGAGATGACACGCACGCCTTTTGTCTCGCGTCCGTCCGATGCCTTAATGTCGATGACCTTTGGGCGACTAAGCGACGTGCCGTAGCAATAGATTCCATCCTCCGCTGCGACGAGTGTGGCTTCAGCTTTTGCAACCACCTGGTCCAGCTCGCCGCCGACATGCCTAATCGTCGGCCGCTTCTCCCGCACGCGCCATTGGTCGTTAGACCCAACAAAATCTTCTGGCGCTTCGTCAAACCCGTGCTTGCGTGCCAGCCTATAAATGTATTCCGCGCCGATTGAAGAGTCTGAAACGCTCTCCCATTTCTCCCTGATTACCTCGCAAGTGTTTTCCGGATAGCACGACGACCATTCCTCAAACGGCTCGTAGAACTCTTCGTCGCCTCGGACAGCCGCCTTGTAGGCGTGCAGCGCTGTGATCCAATCGTCATAACTCCGCTCCTCGTTCGGAATGGCGAGAAGCGCGCGGGCGAGCTTCGCTGGCTCCCGCGCCGCGAGGCCGTCGTCACCGATTGGCTTACGCTCTCCCCTTTTTTGCGGCTGAGTATTTGCGTGCAACTCCGCGGCGATCCAAGTCGGAGCTAGCGCCGGTTCGTGGGTCAGGGGTGAGTTGATCCATTCGTATGTGCGTCCATCGACCATTACCGAGGGAGGCACGATCACATAACCTGCATCGGCTTTGACATCGAGCCCGTCGCCCAACGCGCAGACCCCGGTGCGCAGGTGTTGCCCTTCCGGCAGACAAAACCAAACCTGCCGCCCGAGGGATGGTGTGCGGTGCTCCATCGTCTCCGGAAGCGGTCCATACTTCTGCACGTGCCCCGCAAGTGTCGCCTCACCGTGCTTGCCATTTTTCTCATCAACATCCAGCACGATGCGGCCGGCGTCGCCAGTAAGTACGCCGATGAGCGCGTTGGGCCATTTTTTCCACCAGCGCCGAATCTGCTCAGCGCTAGACGTTGCACGTGAGGGCCACTCCTTGATGTGGGGCGACTTGTCCAGGGCCTTGCAAGGGATGATCCGCCAGCCCAGTTCGGCATACATGAGCGCCGCTTCTAGCGTTTCATGATTTTGGGTCATGAGCGGCTCCGGCGGATGGGGAGGCTTGGATCAGGATGAATTTCTAAAATCGGTGCCCGTGATAATCGCGTGACGTGTGCGATCCAATCTTCATGCTTGGACACCTGCGTCTCGATTACTGCAACGCGTCCGCCGATGATGGCCGATGCGACGAAGATCGTGTAGAAACGTGCCTCACCTTCGCCAGTGTAGACGGCAAGATGTGTGCAGCGTTTAAGAATCCATGCCAGATCGTCCTGATCAAAACTCGATGGGCCGCGTGCATACCCGTCGGGCCCGGCGTCATCGCTTATAATGGCGATCCATCGCCCGGAGGGATCGAGACCAGTTTGCGACACGATTTCCAACGGTGCCTGTCCGAGCAATCCAAAACCCACATCAGTGCCGCAAAGACTGAGTAACGGTTCGTAATGTGGTGCAAGCGCGAGGAGGTCAATGATTGATGGCTCGCGTCGCCGCTCTTTGTGCGAGTTCATATCGCAATCCGGCGACGTGGCGCCACGCAGCTGGGGCGGGTGGCGCGGCGGCGCTCGGCCGCTGAGACATCACGGTCTGCCGCTCGCTTGGCGATGAAGCGCACCTCGGCGAGCAGCCAGCACGTCTTGCGGCCGCCAACACTCAACCGGCGGGGAAATAATCCCCTGGCTTCAAGGTCAAGTAGCCAAGCATTGGAAAATGTTACGCCGACCGTTTTGAGGCCAGCGCGGTCAATCAGAATCGGCTCGATAATGGGCGGTACGGCGGACATGGCAGCTCCCTACTCGGGTCTGCCCATCTGCCGCGGCTACGCCGGCCCTCGCTGGTCTGGTTATTCCGAGTATCCGATGGGGATTGGATACTTCGGCCAAGCTCTCCAACCCGAGTCATTTGTGACTCAGGTTCGAAACCCTTATAGAGCAACAGAAGTTAACAAGTAGTAACTACGTTTGGGGTTAGGCTGCGTTCCTCCGGCCCGCCTGTCAGCCGTTTGGTGCCTTAAGGCCACGACAATCGCGGTGTGGAATTAGGACACTCTCACTTTCAGCTTAGGACACTCAGGCTCAATACCGGACAGGACCGCTTGTTGCGGTGGCGCGTATTGGATTTGTCTATCGCTTCCTGACTGACCTCGTGCGGCACACCCATCGAGTAAGGCATCCCCGCCTTTGCAGCAGCTTTGGGGCCATAGCCGCCAGCCGCTTGCGCTCATCTTTCGATCCGATCCCGTGGGCACGGCAGCGCTCCTTCAGGCCTCTGAGGCTGAGCGAATCGCATCTTGCGAACAATCCGGCGTAGTCATCCTTCCCTTACACCCGCGTTCCTATATCGGGACGCTTACGCGAGCGACGTCTCCCCAAGCCATGCGCCCATAAATGTCTGCTTTTGACCGATACTGTTGAAAAACTATTTCAGCCGAGGTGGAACGCAAGATTGGGTCGCGGACGCATCAGATAACGCAACAATGATTCACCTCAGTGCGTTCGTCGATTCTATTCTTGCACTTCTGCAACCAACACCTGAGTTTTTCAACAGTATCGACCCGGAGCAGACATGTGACCCGGAGCAGGCATGCGTGGAGGGTTGGAGTTTTGCCTACAACTTGCCTGTAATGTCCCGCGGTCAAGCCAGCATTCGAACTTTCCTGTGAAATCGGCAGCAATTCATATGGCGTTAACCGTCTTACGGGATAGTTAGACTCCCGCGCACAGCCGTGAGTTGTGATTGGCTGCCATGCAGGCCGTTCAGAAGCATACCGTCGGCAAAACCGAATCAGCTCCAGACGCGACGGTTGATCTGGTGGCGCAAACCGCCCTCGCCGAAGCCAGGCTCGCGGCGAGAGAGGCGCGCGTTACCGACTCCGAACAGATGCTCGGCGATGCGCTGCAAAGCTCGCTCAGCTGGCTGTGGGAAGCCGACGAGAATCTCTGTTTCACCCGCATGATCGGCCCGATCGAGCAAATCTACGGCATACCGGTAGAGAAATTCATCGGCCGTCCAATCGAGGATGTCGCGCGCCGGTCGGATGATCTGAGCATTCAGCAATATCTGGACGCACTTCGCAGCCACAAGCTCTATCGCGATGTCGTCAACCCGATCAGCACCCGGATGGGGCGCCGTTGGGTCAAGACGAGCGGCAAGCCGCTGTTCGATTCCGACGGCAAATTCCTGGGCTATCGCGGCATCGGCAGCGACGTGACCACCCAGGTCGAGACCGAGCACCGCGCCGCCGAGGCGAAGCGCCGCTTCATGGAGGCGCTCGAAAACGTGCCGTCGAGCATTTTGCTGTGCGACGCTGATGACCGCATCGTGTTCTGCAATAGCGCGACACAACGCTATTTCCCTACCTCTTCCCACCTGCTCATCCCCGGTACCAAATTCGAAGACCTGCTGCGCGCTCACGCCACGAGCTACGTGCAGGGCATCGGCGAGGATTTCGAGGGTTGGATCGCGGAACGCATGAAGTCTCACCGCAGCGGTTCAACCAACATCACCCGCGCCTATCAGGACGGCCGCTGGTCGCAGATCATCGAACGACGCACCTCGGATGGTGGCATCATCGCGATGCGCCTCAATATCACCGAATTGAAGAAGAGCGAGCAGGAGTTTCAGCGCTCCAATGCCGAGCTTGAGCAATTCGCCTACGTCGCCTCGCACGATTTGCAGGAACCGCTCAGGATGGTGGCGAGCTATTGCCAGATGTTGCAGCGCCGCTACAAGGACAAGCTCGATGGCGACGCCAACGAATTCATCGGCTACGCCGTCGAGGGCGCCAACCGCATGCAGCGCCTCATCAACGACCTCTTGAGCTATTCCCGCGTCGGCCGCAAGGGCAGCAACCCGGAGACCTTCCCCGCCACCGACGCGGTGAAGACCGCGCTCGCCAATCTCCAGGGGGCGATATCCGACAGCGGTGCCAATGTCGAGTTCGACACGCTTCCCGCGATCCACGCCGACCGTACCCAGATAGGCCAGCTGTTCCAGAACCTGATCGGCAATGCGATCAAGTTCCGCCGCGACGGCGTCACCCCGCACATCTCGATTACCGCCGCGCGCGAAGACGGACTGTGGCATTTCACGGTCGAGGACAACGGTATCGGCATCGAGAAGGAATATCTCGACCGCGTGTTCCTGATCTTCCAGCGTCTGCACGAGCGCAACAAATATCCCGGCACCGGGATCGGGCTCGCGATAGCCAAGAAAGTCCTCGAACATCACGGCGGCCGCATCTGGATCGACTCGACGCCGGGCCAGGGAAGCCGCTTCCACTTTACCCTGCCTACCGCAGCCTAGAACGGAGCCTGTCCATGCACGACATGATTCCCGCCCGCCTGATCGAAATTCTCCTCGTCGAGGACAATCCCGGCGACGCGCGCCTGACGCAAGAGGCGTTCAAGGAAGGCAAAATCCGCAACCGCCTGCATCACGCCAAGGACGGCATCGAAGCGATCGCCTTCCTGAAACACGAAGGGGCGTATAAGGACGCGCCGGTGCCCGATCTGATCCTGCTCGACCTCAACCTGCCGCGCAAGGACGGGCGCCAGGTACTGGCCGAGATCAAGCAAGACACGCAGTTGCGGCTCATCCCGGTGGTGGTGCTAACCACCTCGGAAGCCGACAAGGACATCGTCGAAAGCTACGAGCTCCACGCCAATTGCTACATCACCAAGCCAGTAGACCTAGAGAAGTTCTTCGAGATCGTGCGGGTGATCGAGAGCTTCTGGATCACGGTTGTGACGCTGCCCTCCATGCACAGCGATACGATCGCTGCGTGAGGGCATAACGCAGAGTTCGCCACGGCTGCCAAATTAGAACCACCAATTCCATCAGCGGCCTAACAGTGGAGAGAGTCCGCTGTTGGCACAAAGCGGACTTCGATCAAAATGACGGACTATCCGATCTTGATCAGATTTCAAACTGATGGGGTGGATGTCTTCATCGCTGTCCAAAACAGGGTGTCCCTCAATATATCCCAAATGTATCCCAAATGTATCCCACCCGTGTATCACATTGGATTCGCCGGAAAACCGCGTATTTCCTAGGGAGTTTGGATTTTGTGGTTCGATTTGTATGTTGGCATCGCCACGGGGATTCGAATCCCGATTTGAGCCGTGAGAGGACTCACGACAGTTAGCGCGAAAGGGGACTGCCAACTAAGAAACTTAATCAAATCGCTACGATCAGCGAGTTTGACTCTCGGTGGTTGCGAGCCCCCGCAACCACTTTTGTTATAACTCGCTCGAAGTCCCGATTTGATGAGCGTCCGTAAACTCCCATCAAATTTCCACAGGCGGTGACGGACGTGATTCCAGTGAGCGGCGCAAATCTGGATTGGGCCCAACGCCGTCCGCATCTGCCGCGGCACGCCGGGAAAACGGCAAAAGAGCGCTCTTAACGCGGCTCGTGTAGAACGAGGATCGGCGCATAGACGCCGAGGAACAGCAGCGCAGCAGTGATCCAGACAATGCTTGATAGGCTTAGCAACAGTACGTCGGAATCTGCCGCGAAGCTCGCCGCGACGCGCAGCAGCGCCGCCAGCGAAACAAGCATAAGGCGGCCCCAAGTCATAAATTTGTACTCTCGACGTGTACTATTAACGTGTACTATTTTGGAGACTAACATCTTACTAATACATTGAAATATATAACGTATTTAAATTGGCTGGGGGACTAGGATTCGAACCTAGACTGGCGGAGTCAGAGTCCGCTGTCCTACCGTTAGACGATCCCCCAGCGGGGAAATGGATGATGGGGCGTAGATAGCATGGCGCCGGCCCGTTGTGTAGAGGGCCCGGCCGGCGCCGCCGGGTTCAGTGATAGCCGATATCGGCGCGCACCTTGCCGCGGAACACCCAATAGGACCAGCCGGTGTACATCAGGATGACCGGCAGCAGGAATGCCGTGCCGATCAGCAGGAAGGCCTGCGTGCTCGGCGCGCCGGCGGCCTGCCACAGCGTGTAGGTGTGCGGCACGATCATCGGCCAGAGGCTGATGGCGATGCCGATATAGGACATCAGGAACAGCAGCAGGGCGCCGATGAAGGGCGCCGCCTCCGACCGGTTGTCGAGGGAGCGCCACTCCCACAGCGTGAGCAGCGCGGTGGCGATGGGCACCGGCGACAGGAACGCGATGTTGGGCCAGGCGAACCAGCGATGCGCGATGCC
>JGI20189J14885_1000483_pt1 | contig 14258 bp, 17 predicted proteins | sample NGESurdeep072012_10_FD_14885 | JGI IMG/M metagenome (IMG submission 14885) | reverse complement strand
ACAGGCCCGGCGAGCCGTTGCGCGAGGATCTCGCTCGGTGAGCCTTCGTAGACGCGCCGTCCCGTCAGACATTCGAGCAAGACGATGCCGAGTGACCAGACGTCCGCGCTCGGCCCAACCTGTTGGCCCTCTAACTGTTCGGGAGCCATATAGACGACAGTTCCGAGCGTCGTTCCCGCCGCCGTCATCGTCGTCGCGTCGTGGAGTTGCGCGATGCCAAAGTCTCCGAGCCACGCGTCACCCTGGGACGACTGCAAGATGTTGGACGGCTTTACGTCGCGGTGCACGATGCCCTTCGCGTGCACGTACGCCAGCGCGTCGGCCAATCTCGCACCGAGCGCCGCGCTTTGGGGCGCGCCGAGGGGACCCTTGCGGAGCGTCTCGGCCAGCGTGGGGCCGTCGACGTACTGCATCACGAGGAACGCGTCGTCACCGGTGAGGCCGGTGTCCAGCAGTTGAATCAGTCCCGGGTGTTCGAAACTCTCCAGCGCGCGCGCTTCCTGGGTGAGGCGACGAACGAACTCGGGGTCTCCCGATCGCACGATTTTCAGTGCGACGGTCTGACCGGTGTGGTCGTCTATGGCCTCATAGACGTCAGACATTCCCCCTCGACCGAGTAAACGGACGAGGTGATACCGGCCTCCGAGGACGTCAGCGACTGAAGTCATAGGTGCGCGCCAAGGTAGCCAATCGTAACCCGAGCGACCGTTTTACACGCCGTATCTAGACATTTTATAGAGTTCCGGGAGGCATCGTGGCGAGGTTCGAGGAAGCAGTGCGAAGCGTTGTCGTCAGATTTCGTCTCGTCGTCGTGCGCCGATCCACGTGAAAGGCTGCTCGGCCCCTCCCGGCGTCGTGTGCACCTCGTCGATGCTCGTCACCAACTCAAACGAAGAACCGAGAACGTCAACGAGTTCTTCTGGGCCGTAACGCTGAACTGGAAGCCCGGAACAGTGGTCCGGGCCGTCCGGAGCGAACGTGGCGAGAATGACAGCGCCGTGAGCGGCGAGGGTGCGAAGAAGAACCGACCGGTAGACGTCGATTTGTTCTCCGGACATGAAATGAAAGACCGCACGGTCGTGCCAGACGTCGTAGCGACGATCACTCGTCCAGGTGAGAAGATCGCCAACAAGCCACGTGACGTGTGGATCGGCGCCGACACGCTGTCGAGCAGCCTCGATTGCTTCGCTGGAAACATCGAGAACGGTGATATCGGTGAAGTGTTTCGCGAGCAACTGATCGACGAGGTTCGACGCGCCACCACCCACGTCGATGACGCTGGCGTTCGAACGTACGCCGAGCTCGTCAAGAAGTCGGAACGTCATTACAGGCTGGTTTTGATACCAGCTTCGAGTTTTCTCATCGGCACCATCATGAACGGCGTTCCAGTAATCCGCTCTCGCTTGGGGTGATGCCATACTTTCGGCCATGTCAGAGATGGTACCGACGTCACGCTCGGTTGAGACATCGAAGGCGCGAAATTGTCCGACGCAGTTCATCGATCGGATCCATTGGTGATTACGACCGGAAAGAGTGACGCCGGACAATGGTGTAACTGTTATATTTCGCTTCATCGTTCACAGGACCGGGGGTCGCGTGCTTTGTACAAGTGGTCACAACAACGCTGACGTCGCAAAATTCTGCGCGACGTGCGGTGTCAATACGTTTCAGACGAGCAGCGTCGTCGTGCGAGCGCCAAATACGACGAACGGTATGGCCATTGCGTCGATGGTTCTGGGTATCGTGTGGGTCTACTGGATCGGTTCGATTCTCGCGCTCGTGTTTGGCTACGTCGCACTGAGACAAATCAGACAGCGAGGACAACAGGGCAAAGGAATGGCCATCGCCGGCATCGCGCTGGGCTGGGTCGGGGNCGCCACGTTGGTCGCGATCATTATCTTCGCCATCTCGTCGGCCTCCAACTAATTCCTTTGACCTTCGATCGACCTCGGTGCTCAGATTTCACTGCCGTGCGGAGCGCTCTCGAAGGAGATTCATCTCGAACTGATCTCGTGGCTACCTTTGCAGTATGCAAATTGAACTCATTACGATCGTGGTCCCCGACTATGACGAGGCCATTGACTTCTTCGTGAACGTTCTTGGCTTCACGTTGGCCGAGGACGCTCCATCCCTGACTAATGGCGGTGAACCGAAACGATGGGTCGTGGTTCGTCCGCCCAACGGCGTGACCGGCTTACTGCTCTCACAGGCTGACGGCAACGAACAAGCGAGCGTCATTGGCAATCAAACTGGTGGTCGCGTCGGCTTCTTCTTGAGGGTTGATGACTTCGCCACGACGTACGGTCGAATGGAGAACGCCGGTGTTGAGTTCCTCACCACGCCGCGCGACGAGCCCTACGGAAAGGTTGTCGTCTTTCGCGACCTCTTCGGCAATCGATGGGACTTGCTTGGACCGCGTCCAGCCCTTTGAAAGTGGATGATGTTCGGTACATTGGTCAGAACTCATTCGTTGAACGGGGAATCATCCTCGAAAGCGCAACGATAAAGGCGTAGAAGAAAAGGATGGAACCAAGGTGAATACGTATCGAGGCGAACTTTGCCTTACGGATGACGCTTCGAAGATTTCCCGAGACACCGTTGCTCAGTGGCTGATGAACGACGCGTACTGGGCAGTTGGTAGGAGCCGCGACGTCGTCGAGAAGTCCATCGACCACTCCTATCTCTACGGTGTTATCGACGGCGACGGAAGTCTGGTCGCGTGCGCCCGAGTAGTGACCGATGACGCGGTGTTCGCCTGGATTTGCGACGTGTTCGTCGACGAAGGGCAGCGCGGCCACGGGATCGCGACGTGGATGGTGGGCGACGTCGTGGATTACTGGGCGAAAGAAGGTGTCGTTCGGTTTCTCATCGCCACCAGGGACGCACACGAGGTCTATCGAAGGATCGGGTTCACGCCCGTTGCCAACCCCGATCGGTACATGGAACTGGATTTGCGCGAGAAAATGTAGTCCTTCTCCCTCGTCAAGGTGGTTTGCTCCCCGAGGGCCAGCGCCTAGATAGCGCATCACAATTCATTCGTCGAGTTCTTCGCCGCTCTGTCTCCCAATGGCGTGACAGCCGCTCGTTAGTATCGCGTTCTATGCAATTTCCTGCGCTGGTGACTACGCGNTGGACCAATCGAATCAACAGGGATCACGCGTCAAGAAGAATGTGCCACTTGGACCGATGAGTTCTATCGCTCCTCCGTCAGTNGTCGAATGATCGAAGAGGAAATGACTGACAACNGCGAAGCGTCGTTNCAAACCCAACGAAGGTNGAACGAGGCGTCGGGACACGACGCCATCGTGACCCACGACCTCGAGCGGCATTTCGGCGACGTCCGAGCAGTGAACGGCGTGAACATCCAAATCCCCAAGGGAGAGATCTACGGTTTTCTCGGTCCGAACGGTGCCGGCAAATCGACGATCGTCCACATGTTGTGCACCCTCCTCGCCCCGACGGGCGGGCGCGCGACCGTCGCCGGATTTGACGTCGAGTCCAATCCCGGAAAGGTGCGACTGCGCATCGGCGTGGCGCTCCAAGAGGCCGCACTTGACCCGAAGCAAACGGGCGTAGAACTTCTTTCGTTGCAAGGGCGACTCTACGGTCTCAGAAGGCGTGAAATACAACGCCGAGTGAGTGAACTCGCTGAAATGATCGATCTCGGCGATTTTCTCGGCCGATTGATCGGCACGTACTCCGGAGGCATGAAGCGTCGCCTCGATCTGGCCGCAGCACTCATCCACAATCCAGAGATCGTGTTTCTTGACGAGCCCACCACAGGACTTGACCCCGTCAGTCGCCTTCAGGTGTGGTCTGAAGTTCGTCGGCTCAACCAGGAGCTGGGCATCACGATCTTCCTCACGACGCAGTACCTCGAAGAAGCTGACGAGTTGGCCCACCGGGTCGGCATTATCGACGAGGGCAGGATCGTTGCTGAAGGTACGCCCACAGACCTTAAGAAGGCCGTGGGATCGGACCTCATTCTCGTCCGCGTCGACGGGGAAACCGCTGAGGCGGTCGCCGTTCTCGCGAACGTGCCCGGCGTCCAAAACGTTGAAGCACACGCAGGTGAGCTAGTAATCACGACGAGTACCGGTTCCGCAACNATCAGTCCGGTCGCGGTAGCGCTCGCGGGGACCAGCGTCGTTGTCCGTGAACTCACTCTTCGTACGCCGACACTGGATGACGTGTTTCTCGAACTAACGGGTACCCACATCGAACGCTCGGAATCACTGGAGGAAAGTTCATGACAACTGCCGCTTACTCGGTGCAAACAGAAAATTCTGCCGCCTCGATTGGCGCTCGACCGGCCGGAATATTCCGTGACTTGTCGTCCATCGCTGGTCGCGCCCTACGAGCCGTACCCCGAGACGTCACGTCCGTGGTTCCACCCGTATTTATCGCGCTCTTCTTCTTCGTCGTCAACATCGCGACACTCAAGAAAGTCACGTCGGGAATACCGCATTTCAACTACACCTCCTTCGAGATCGCTACGGCAATTCTCTTGGGGGTGACTGGCGTGTCACGCGCTCCGGCTCTGGTGCTCGACATCCAGAGCAAGTACTTCGACCGACTTCTCCTGACCCCGGTGCGACGGACCGCGATACTGGTAGGGCACATGGTCGCTGACGTCAGCGTGGCCGCGGTCTTGACGGTCCCGATTCTCGTACTGGGTTTCATCTTGGGCGTTCGATTCCACGGCGGTCCTTTAGGAGTCCTCGGATTCATCGTGTTGTCGTCATTGTGGAGTTTGGCCTTCGCCGGCTTTGGTTACGCGATTGCCCTGAAGACNGGGAACCCAGCGGCGGTGAACTCCACGTTTCTCCTCTTCTTCCCCTTCTTATTTCTGACGTCGTCCTACGTTCCGCGAAGTCAGCTCTCGGGCTGGCTCAGCACGGTGGCAAAGTTCAATCCGGTTACCTATTTACTTGGGGGACTGCGCTCACTGGAAGTTGGTGGCGGCGCCGTCTGGGTGCCGCTCGGTCAAGCCCTGCTTGCGGTCGTCATCGTCGCGCTGATCAGCATGACCCTCTGTTTTGCCGCGTTGCGTGGGAGAGTCAAGCGCTCGTAAGACGTCTGAAGACGAGGCCACCTCGCCGACTCCCAAGTGCCGCTTCGTGACCGACATCTGGTGGCGTCTCAGTCGAGCGAATCTGATCTGTTCCGCGATGATAGAAGAGTCGACACACACGCAGGGCTACTGTCGATTTCGTGGCCTGGGACCTGTCGCTCGAAGAACGCCGATCTGTCGTCTCCGCGACTGACGCCCTAGTCGAAGGCCGCGGGTCGTTTCGCCCTGATATCCAGGGACTACGCGCGGTCGCCGTCGTGCTCGTTGTCCTGGTTCACGCTTCGGTCCCGGGACTCGAGGGTGGCTACGTCGGCGTCGATATCTTCTTCGTTATCAGTGGCTTCGTTATCACGGGTCTCCTTCTTCGACAACCGTCGCGGAGTATGCGACAGAATCTTGGGCACTTCTACGCACGGCGGATTCGCCGGATCGTTCCGGCGGCGACGTTGACGTTGGTGACGACGGTGATCGCCGCGTATTTTCTTCTCGGCGTCAACTTCGAAGCGCAGTTGCTAGGTGACGTCCGATGGGCAGCGTTGTTCGCGGCAAACTTCAGACTCATCAACACTGGGAGCAACTACTTCGTGCCGGGTGTCGCGCCGTCACTCGTCACGCACTACTGGTCACTCGCGGTAGAAGAACAGTTCTACCTCTTCTACCCTTTGGTGGTCTTCTCCCTCACCTGGATCACGCCACGTCGTTACCGTGAATTGGCGCTCGCGTTCTTTCTCGTCGCGGCGATCATCATTTCCGCTTGGTGGTCGTTTCATCTCACGCCCATCAACTCAGTGGCGGCGTACTACTCACCCTTCACGAGATTCTGGGAGCTGGCACTCGGCGGACTCGTCGCCGTCATTCCCGCCGCCTGGGCACGACGAAGTCCTCGCTGGAACTCGGTCCTCGCTGTAGTGGCGTTCGTCGTTCTGGGTACTGCGGTCTGGCGTCTCAACGCCAATAGTGCCTTTCCCGGGGTACTCGCGTGGTGGCCCTGCGCCGCGAGCGCGGTGTTGCTCTGGACGGGACAGGCGAGTCTGAAGGGAGCGCCCGCGTCCTGGTTGTCGTGGCGGCCCCTTTGCTACGTCGGCGATATTTCGTACTCGCTGTACCTATGGCACTATCCCTGGCTGATGCTGCCTTTGCAACTCGTTCACCCCCTTTCGTCGCCGATGGCTCGCGTCATTGAAGTCGCGGGCGCCTCCGCCTGCGCCGTGCTGTCGTACCACTTCGTCGAGAACCCGATCCGACATTCGCGACGATTGGGTCGAGACGGTTGGGCGACGGCGCTGCTGTTGCTCATCTGTATCGCACTTTCGTGGAACGCGACACTATTGATCGGTCGACTCGCGCACGTGTCGTGACGCGACCTTGCAGCGATTTACTGCTTCGTGATGTTGTCTGGCTGTGACGGATGAAGTTCGACGTGGTAGATAGTGGCGATCTCGTTCGCTACGAACGTGGCGAACACGTTCTCTCCCACGTAGCTCAAGTGAATACCGTCCGAGGCGCGGAGCAAGGTGCGAACGTGATTGACAGGAGCGGCCATTTCAAATTGACCTTGTGTATTCGCAAAGAGTGACCACGACGGGAGGTACGTCACACCGGGAACCGTGTTTGCCACCGAGCGATAGAGCGAGTTGAGCGCCACGACGCCTTCGTTGTAGATATTCGGTTTCATCACTGGTAGGCCAACCCACAGGACGTAGCTGCCGGCCCGCGTAGTCATCGTGTCAATCTGCCTGATCAGAGATGAATACCTCGAACGCCATTGTGGGGTGTCGAAGCCGTACACGTTGCCGTTGAGTTTCATTCCCTGCTCATCGTCGCCGCCGACGCAGACGATGACGAGGTCCGGGTGGTACTGCTTCAACAACGTCTTCAAGTGTTGATGCCAATCGTAAAACCACGACGTCACCAGACCGGATGCGGACTTGTCTTTTTGCACGAGCGTGAGTGCGTGTGTTGACGCGATCTCACGCGCGAGTCCCCAGCCCAAGTCGTTGCCGAGTGAGTCACCGATCTCGAGTACCTTGCAGTGGCCAATCACTCTCACGGGAGGTTGACTTGACGTTGTCGTTGGACTTGACGATCCACTCTTCGTTGCCGACGTACTTGGCGCTGTCGTTGTCGTGGGTGACGTGGACGTGGACGTGGACGTCGTCGTCGACGTCGTCGACGTCGTAGGGGGTGCGCCAGAAGCGGACTGCATGACGAATCCACAGCCGTGCGACGGTTCGTTCAGGGAAAGTGGGACAGAAACGGGCGTCTCGGCCGGTGCAGACGTGGTCGTAGTCGAGGGCGAGGTCGTTGTCGTGGTGGGTTTTGTTGTTGAAACTGATGACGTAGTCGTAGACGTCGTTAGAGACGAAACCGTTGTCGACGTGGTTGGGTGATTATTCTTCGAGAGTTTCAAACCCGATCCGGTGAGAAGTAATCCAAGAAGCACGACGGCAAGAATCGTGCGAAGTCGCCAACGAGTTTGGGGAAGTGGAGCGGGAGAATTTTGCATCTGTTCGTCACCGTAACATCGGCGGGTGTGCATCTTGTCTAAGAAAGTCGTTCGCACGTTTGATTTGTCATGACGTTGCAGATAAGTCGTCTGTCAACAACATCAATTTTGCTGGGTCGTGCATTGCGAACGCGTTACGAGTGAGAAATAGTCTTCGCGGCGTCGAAGATTTCATACAAAAATTCCAATGACATGACTTTGTTGCTACGAGTGGTGACATCTGTTCAATCAGTTGATCTTCAGAGCACAGGTGGCGCGACAATACGAGCGTGTACGTTGCACGATTGGGCGTCAGTGGGCGAACGGTGAGATTGGAGTCCTCCCTGCAGCGAGAGATTCGGTACTTCAACCTTCACTTGAAGGTTTGCGCGGCTCGCTTTTCCCGGGTCCGAGTGCGAAATCACCGATTCCATAGAATTCGTGACGTCCATTAGCTCACCGGGGCCCTTTAGCCCGCAACCTTCGGCCGCGAGCCTGAATGACCTGATCAACCCCTCCGGAGAGCACTCTCGGGAATCCGCGCACTCTCACGAGTCGACGGTTGAAGGGACTCGGACGTCGACACACGGGTAGCGGTCTCGAGATTTCCGCGGTGGCGGTAAGCCATCGCCCGAGGACGTTCGGACCTCAGGCAACCTACGTCGCCAAGAGCGTCCAGTGGCGCGGGATTACGCATTGGTGCGAAAGACATGATTGGCACCTCACGAAATGCGTTGCCGCGCCGTCTACTAAGCAATGGATATGAAGATGCCGTTCGAGCGCGTTGTCGCCGATCACTCGGTGACGGTGTTGCGCGTCTGTCGCGCGATCGTTGGTCCGCACGAAGCCGATGACGCGTGGTCGGAGACGTTTCTTTCAGCCATGCGAACGTATCCGGAGCTTCCCGACAACGCCAACGTCGAAGCGTGGCTGGTCACGATCGCCCACCACAAGGCCATCGACATTGTTCGCAAACAGAAAAGAATCAATGACTCGAGAGCAGTTGGACGCGAAGAGCAGGCGAACATCACGGCGTCGGATTCGACGAATCACGAGCTCTGGGATTTGATCCGATCGTTACCCGACAAACAACGACACGCGGTGGCGTACCACTACCTCGGAGGTCTTCGCTACGTCGAGGTTGCCCAGATTATCGGGGGAACGACCGACGCCGCGCGGCGAGCGGCGGCCGACGGAATTCGAAACTTACGAAGATCGTTCATCGACGTCGAGCCAAAAGGAGCGTGACCATGAACCTCGAATCCACTTCGGAGCAGATCGTTGCTGACCTGTTCGCTTTCACCGACCCCAGTCCGGGGACGGTAGAGCGATTGCACCGGCAACTTGAGGAGTCGGCTGGACGAGCCCAGATTCTGGACGTCGCGTACACGACCGTCGACTCGCCCGTGGGCACACTGCTCTTGGCCGCGACGGAGAGAGGTCTTCTTCGGGTGGCCTTCGAGATCGAGGGTCTCGACAAGGTCGTCAACGATCTGAGCCGTCGAGTCAGTCCTCGCGTCTTGAAGTCAGCGAAGAGGCTGGACNCCGCCGCGTTCGAGATCGACGANTACTTCAGTCGTCGACGCACGGCGTTCGATCTCNCGCTCGACTTCTCACTCTCCAACGGCTTTCGCCTGCTNGTGCAGCGACANCTGTCCGCGATTGCGTACGGAACAACGGAGAGTTACAAGCAGGTCGCCGCCCTCGTCGGGAATCCCCAGGCCGTTCGGGCCGTCGGCACCGCGTGCGCCACGAACCCTTTGCCAATCGTCGTTCCCTGCCACCGTGTGCTTCGCACCAACGGTGAGCTCGGCGGCTACTTGGGTGGTCTCGAGGTGAAGGCCGCGCTGTTGCGGCTGGAGAGTGCCGCGTGAGTCTCTCGACGGGACCTCTATTTGGCGATGCGAGCGAGCTTCGAGTGAAGAGGAATCGTGACGACGCTCTTCTCGGATGATTTCTTGGAGCGACCTCGAAAGGAGGTGGCTCCAGGGGCGACGCACGTCCCCCGCTGGCTCACCGCCGCAGAGCAACGCTGGATCGTCGGACAGTTTCGCGAGTGGGAGAGGGGACCGGTGCCCCTGCGATCAGCGAAAGTTCGCGGCCACGAGATGTCCGTTCGCACGATCTGCCTGGGCTGGCACTGGCAGCCGTACAAGTACACGCGCGAGGCGACCGACGTGAACGGAAGTCGCGTCCTCGATTTTCCGCAATGGATGGTCCGGCTCGCGAGGCGGGCGCTCGTCGACGCGAGTGGTGACCCGCGAGCGGCTGACGACTACACGCCCGACACTGCCCTCGTGAACTTCTACGACGACGACGCTCGGATGGGAATGCACCAGGACAAGGACGAACTCTCGCTCGCGCCCGTAGTCTCGCTTTCGATTGGCGACACCTGCCTGTTTCGATTCGGGAACACGAGGAGCAGAAAGCTCCCGTACGAGGACATCACGCTTTCCTCGGGTGATCTGTTCGTCTTTGGCGGTGCCTCTCGACTCGCGTTTCACGGAGTGACGAAGATATATCCGGGGACGGGGCCCAAAGAGTGCGGTCTCGAGACGGGACGCGTGAACATCACGCTGCGCGTCACCGGCATGTCTTGACGTTCGAACACGAGAGATTTGCGGATTTAGACTTCGTGAGTGAACGATGCGAACGCAACGAGGCCGAGGCAGGAAACTGCGTCTCTGCGCTTTGAGGCTCGGACCATCGGCGAGGCGTGGCTTGACGTCGCCGCCAAGATTCTCGACGAAGGTGAACGCGGCGAGTACGACGGGCTCGCCATGCGCGAACTGCTCATGACCACACTTGAAGTCTCGGCTCCAAGCTCAGACGACGCGTTGATTAATCGATTCGCGGACCCGGAGCGCCTGGCGTGGATGCGTCTGAACTTTACGGATCCGGCTCGCGTTGCCGCACTGGGGGACGCCGACAGCTACGCCACCCGGCTGTACGACTACGAACATCGTGGTCTCAATCAGATTGACTGGGTCATTGAGCATCTTCGAAAGGATCCCTCCTCTCGAAACGCGACGATTACCACGTTGCAGCCACTTTCCGACACGAGTTACATTCCCTGCGTCAGTTTGCTCGACTTCTTCATCTTCCAACAACGCCTGGCGTTGGTCGTCTTCGCGCACAGCATCGACTTCGGTACCAAAGGCTTTGCCAACTTGGTCGAGCTCGCGTACCTGCAACAGCGCGTCGCCAATGAAACCTCTTCGGAGATCGGTCCATTGACGTTGATTGTCAAATCCGCTCACGTGTACGACAGCGAGGTCGAACTCATGCGGGGCGTGCTCTTGAAGAGTGCGGAGAGTTCGTAAGTCCTTCAGAGGAGAGCCTTCGCCTCGACGAGGTCGACTAAAACTGTGGCGGGCGATGGCCGCTTCCTCGATCGGGGAGCATCGACTTCGACACACCGAGATTTACTGACACTCGGTGAAGCAACGCGAGCAGCTGTTCACGCTCGTCAGGCTCAAGGCCTGCGCAGACGCGCGCCTCATGCTCCATCGCGGCGGCGAACGCTTCAGCCTGCAGCGAGTCGCCGCGCGCGGTCAGGTGCAGTGTGCGCGTTCGTCGATCCGACGAGCGAAGTCGTCGTTCAAGAAGACCGGCTCCTTCAAGATGGTCGACGATCGCCACCATCGTGCTCGCCGGGATTCCCAAATGATCGCCAATGACTTGCTGTGACTGGCCTTCACCGCTGTGCACGGTGCGCAGAACCGCGAAATGTCGTGGCTCCAGTCCCAGTGCGCCGACGAGGTCCCCGAACTGTTGCGCGTTCTCAAGTCCGAGTTGGGACAACGTGAAACACACCGATTGTCCGGTGCCACCCTCATGGGTGCCGAGGAACGGAAACTTTGCGTCAGGAGGCGTGTGGTCCATATCTCATTGTATCGCAGAATGATTCGTGATAGAACTATTCGGACGCGATTAATTCAGAGCCGAAGGATAACGACAGAATGCTCGTAGAACCTCGAGAATCATCTGGTCTTCGTCGTCTGGCCCGTACGGTGATTCGCCACCGTCGCAAGGTAATGCTCGCGTGGCTCTTGTGTTTCGTCGCCGGCGGGTACGCGGCGTCACAGCTCACCAGCCGGCTGAGTTACGACTTCTCGCTCCCGGGCCAACCCGCCTACGAAACGGGCGTGAAGATCATGCATCTCTACGGCAACGGTGGCAACACCACGCCCGCGGTACTGGTCGTCACCGTTGCGTCCGGACAGAGCGTCAGCGGAGAGCACGCGGCGATCGCGTCGGCGTTCTCGGCCGCGCGTCGAGCGAATCCCGAGGTCCGAATTGTCGACCTTGCCAATACGAACGACGCCAGTTTCGTCACGTCGAACGGACGAACCACGTTCGCGTATTTGTTTGCGCCGCCCAACAATGGACTCGGTGCCGACAAGCGCGTGAACGCCGTCGAGAGCAGCGTCGCCAAAGCGCTGCCGAACGACGACGTCGGACTCACGGGCATCGCCGCCCTTAGCTCGGGCGGTTCGTCCAAGGGCCCGAGCATCCTGATCGAAACGATGGTCGCCGGCGTCGGCGCGCTCGCGGTGTTGGCTTTCGTGTTCGCGTCCTTTCTGGCGCTCCTGCCACTCTTGATCGCGTCAGTGTCGATCCTCACCACGTTCCTGTTGCTCCTTGGACTCTCTTGCGTCACCACGGTCTCGTTCATCGTGCAGTTCTTGGTGTCGCTCGTCGGTCTCGGTGTGGCCATTGACTACTCACTTCTTCTCGTCACACGTTGGCGAGAAGAGCGAGCACGAGGCGACTCCAATGAGGAGGCCCTGGTCACCGCGATGCAGACCGCGGGCCACGCGGTGCTTCTCTCTGGGCTGACCGTGGCGATTGGTTTGATGTCGCTCATCGTGCTCCCGGTCCCGTTCCTTCGAAGTACGGGTCTCGGTGGGATGTTGATTCCCCTGGTGTCGGTGGCGGTCGTGCTCACGCTGCTACCCGCGATTCTCGCGAGCGTGGGGCCGCGTTGGGACTGGCCGCGACTTCGCAACGAGGCGACCGCGAGTCGAGGGTGGACGGCGTGGGCGAGAGGCATTGCCCGGCGTCCGTGGATCGGTGTCATCGTCGCGGTTCTCGTTCTCGCCGTGGCGACCTTTCCCGTCTTGCACCTACGTGTCGGACAGACGTCCGCTCGGTCCGAAGCCCAAAGTGGCCCAGCCCATCAGCCGTACCAGACGTTGCTGGCGGGGGGCGTCCCGGCCGGCGTCATCACGCCCATGGAAGTGCTCGTTCACTCATCGAACGCGAAGGCGACGATCTCGGCACTGAAATCCGTTACCGGCGTCGCGATGGTCACGTTGCCGAGCGGCAGTCCTGGAACACGGGCGGGTCAGGCCGACGTCATCGTCGTGCCAACGATCGAGACCGTCAACAGCGCGACACTCGCTCCGTCGCGAAACGTCGAACGAGTGCTGTCCACGCTGTCGGGAGTCGTGGGCGTGACGGGCGAGGGTCCGGGCCAGCAGGCGTTCACGTCGGCCGTCTACGGGAACGTTCCCCTCATGTTGTTCGTCCTGGCACTCCTCACCTTCTTGTTGCTCGCGCGAGCACTTAGGTCCGTCGTCCTTGCGATAAAGGCCGTGATCCTCAACGTCCTCTCGCTCGCGGCGACGTTCGGCATCCTCACGTGGTTCTGGCAGGACGGTCACCTGTCCTCGCCCATTTTCGGCGTTCCGGCGACCGGCGCCATCACGTTCTGGGTACCCATCTCGGTATTCGCGTTCCTGTTCGGACTCTCGATGGACTACGAGGTCTTCATCCTCACCCGGGTGCGTGAAGAGTACGGCGGTGGGCGCTCTACCAAAGAGGCCCTCGTCGAAGGGCTCGCGCGAACCGGGCGACTAGTCACCAGCGCCGCCTTGATCTTGTTCCTGGCGTTCGTCAGTCTGGCTTCGGCTCCGTTGACCGACGTAAAGATCATGGCGACGGGTCTCGGCATTGGAATTCTCCTGGACGCGACGATCATTCGGGCGCTCTTCGTGCCGTCGATGGTCGTGTTGTTCGGCCGAGTTAACTGGTGGTTTCCGCGTCCACTCGCGCGTTTGCTGCTCGTCAAGCCCCGCCACGACATGGCCGAAGCGGCCCAGACGTAAGACGCAACGTCGCACTGATTGGTGCGAACGTTCGACGCAGTCACGAGGCGCCGCTCGCTGCCCGCGGTGCTTCGAATATCCATGGACGTAACGTGCGCAACGTCAATGAGACGCGTCGCGTCATCGAAACGTTTCTTAGAAACTACAAAGAGTTCCTTCATGTCATTTCGCTGTGATGTTTCGCACGCGTGCGACGCGACGTCATTTCGCTGTTGTCATAAAGAAAAAGTGCGTATGACAATTCTGTCATTTGAAATTGGCGCGAACGTGAGTACTGCGTATTTGATTTTGCAACGCGTCGTGGCTGTTTTAAAATGGTGGGTGCGGCGATGTGAAACGTTCGTCGTCGTGCTGGTTTAACGACCAGGAAACAGATGAAAGGAAACAGGACCATGGGACTACCCGGAATGGTGTTAAGTGGAATTTCAGCTGCCGTGGGGGCCATCATGTACTGGGCGGTCACGGCACAAAGCTCAAACGTCGTTCAAAATCACGGATTTCGACTGTCTACGCTGGGGATCATCTTGATGGTCGCCGGAGCGGTTGGCTTCGTCATCTCGACTGCCGTGTTCGTCGCGTCGCGTCG
>JGI20189J14885_1000477_pt1 | contig 14331 bp, 9 predicted proteins | sample NGESurdeep072012_10_FD_14885 | JGI IMG/M metagenome (IMG submission 14885) | reverse complement strand
ACACGTTGGCCGCGGCGGCTTTCGGCCGCACCGGGGTGACCCAGCTGGCGAGCGGCCAGCTCCTCACCATCGACAACAATATCGACGTCACCACCGGGACCTTCAAATTGCGCGCCCAATTCGCCAATGACGATGAAATTCTCTACCCGAGCCAGTTCGTCAACGTGCAGCTCACGGTCGATGTGATTCACAACGTCGTCATCATACCGGTCTCGGCGATCCAGCGCGGCTCGCCCGGCACCTATGTCTATCTGGTGAAAGCCGACAACACCGTCGCGGCACAGCCCGTGACGCTCGGCCCCACCCAGGGCGAGCGCGTCGCCGTGACCGCGGGCCTCAAGGTCGGCGATCCGATCGTCGTCGACGGCGCCGACAAGCTCAAGGCCGGCGCCAAGGTCACGGTGCGGCAGACCACCGGCTCGAACGGCGGCACTGCTGCGCCCGCCTCCGCGCCGCCGGCCGGGAACTCCCCGACGGACAATTCTCAGTCCGGTGGTCAGCGACGCTCGCGGAGCAGCCCATGATCCGTCTCCGCCGGCGCGACTAAGGAAGGCGGCGGCGTTGAGTCCATCACGTCCGTTCATCCTGCGCCCGGTGGCGACCTCGCTGCTGATGGTCGCCATCCTGCTGAGCGGCATCGTTGCCTTCCGCTTCCTGCCGCTGGCGGCGCTGCCCGAGGTCGACTACCCGACCATTCAGGTGATGACGTTCTACCCGGGCGCCTCGCCCGACGTGATGACCTCCTCGGTGACGGCGCCCCTCGAGGTCCAATTCGGGCAAATGCCCAATTTGACCCAGATGTCGTCGCAGAGCTCGGCCGGCGCCTCGGTCATCACGCTGCAATTCGGATTAAATATCTCGCTGGATATAGCGGAACAAGAAGTTCAGGCGGCGATCAATGCCGCTGGCAATCTGCTGCCCTCCGACCTGCCGGCGCCGCCGATCTATGCCAAGGTCAACCCGGCCGACGCGCCGATTCTGACGCTGGCGATCACCTCGGCGACAATGCCGCTGCCGCAGGTCGAGGATGTGGTCGACACCCGGCTCGCCTCGAAGATATCGCAGCTGCCGGGCGTCGGCCTCGTCACTCTCAACGGCGGCCAGCGGCCGGCGGTGCGCGTTCAGGCCGATCTGCGCGCGCTCGCCGCCCACGGCCTCAACATCGACGATTTGCGCACCACGCTGGCCAACGCCAACGTCAACACGCCCAAGGGCAATTTCGACGGGCCGACGCGCTCCTACACCATCAATGCCAACGATCAGCTCCAGGTGGCCGACGATTATCTGGGATTGGTCATCGCGTACAAGAACGGCGCGCCGGTTCACCTGGGCGACGTAGCGAACGTCATCAATGGCTCCGAGAACACCAAGCTCGGTGCCTGGATGAACAATACGCCGGCGATCATCCTGAACGTCCAGCGCCAGCCCGGCGCCAACGTAATAGCCGTGGTCGACGGCATCACGCAGCTCCTGCCGCAGCTCCGGGCGTCGCTGCCCCAATCGCTCGACGTCGCGGTGCTCAACGACCGCACCGTCACCATCCGCGCTTCCGTGCACGACGTCGAATTCGAGCTGACGCTGGCGGTGATCCTGGTGGTGCTGGTGATCTTCGTCTTCCTGCGCTCGATGCGCGCCACCATCATCCCCAGCCTTTCCGTGCCGCTGTCGCTCGTCGGCACTTTCGGCGCCATGTATCTCCTGGGGTTCAGCCTCGACAATTTGTCATTGATGGCGCTCACCATTGCATCGGGCTTCGTCGTCGACGACGCGATCGTGATGATCGAGAACATCTCGCGCTACATCGAGGAAGGCGAGACGCCGCTGCGCGCAGCATTACGTGGCTCGGAGCAAGTCGGCTTCACCATCATATCGCTCACCGTCTCGCTGATCGCCGTTCTCATCCCGCTGCTTTTCATGGGCGATGTGGTCGGACGGCTGTTCCGCGAATTCGCGATCACGCTGGCGATCACCATACTGATTTCCGCGGTGGTGTCGCTGACTCTGGTGCCGATGGCCTGCGCCAAGCTGCTCCGCCGCACCAATGAGGCTACCGAAAGCAGGTTTCAGCGCTGGAGCCGCGTGAAGTTCGACGCGCTCGTCGCCCGCTACGGCGTGGCGCTCAACTGGGTGTTGGATCGCGGGCGCGCGACGCTCCTGGTTGCCGTGGCGACGCTCGCGGTAACGGCGCTGTTGTATGTCTTGATCCCAAAGGGCTTCTTTCCGGTCCAGGATACCGGCCTGATCCAAGGCATCTCCGAGGGCTCGCAGAGCCTGTCCTATTCGGCGATGGCGGACCACCAGCAACAGCTCGCCCAGGCCATCCTGAAGGATCCCGATGTCGAAAGTCTGTCCTCCTTCATCGGCGTCGACGGTTCCAACACGACTCTCAACAGCGGCCGCCTGCTCATCAACCTGAAGCCGCAGAAGCAGCGCAGCAACGACGTGACGACCGTGATCCGTCGCCTGCAGCAGGAAACCGCGCAGGTCGACGGCATGACGCCCTATCTCCAGCCGGTGCAGGATCTCACCATCGACACGACGGTCAGCCGCAACCAGTACCAATTCGTTCTCGAGGACGCCGATACCGACGAACTCGCTCAATGGGTTCCGAAGCTGGTCGACAAGCTCAGCCAGACCGCCGGCTTCGCCGACGTGACGAGCGACCAGGAGAATGACGGGCTGACGGCCTATATCACGATCGACCGCGACACCGCCGGCCGCTTCGGCATCACGCCCGCCACCATCGACAATGCGCTCTATGATTCCTTCGGCCAGCGCATCGTTTCGACCATCTTCACCCAATCGAATCAGTACCGCGTCATCCTCGAAGCCACGCCGCTGCTGCAGCAATCGCTCGACGCGCTCTCGGCGATCTATCTGCCGACATCGACCGGGGGCGGTCAGGTGCCGCTCTCCGCCATTGCGCACGTCGAAACCCGCACCGCCCCCCTGCAGATCGACCATCTCGGCCAGTTTCCCGCCAACACCATCTCCTTCAACCTGGCGGCCGGCTCGTCGCTTGGCGAAGCCGTCACGGCGATCAAGCAGGCCGAGAGCGGCATCGGCCTGCCGAAGAGCATCATCACCGTCTTCCAGGGCACCATGCAGGCCTTTCAAACCTCGCTTAACAACGAGCTCTTCCTCATTCTTGCGGCGGTGGTCACGGTCTACATCGTGCTGGGCGTGCTCTATGAGAGCTACATCCATCCCGTCACGATTCTGTCAACGCTGCCCTCGGCCGGCATCGGCGCGCTGCTGGCGCTCATCCTGGTCCGTGACGACCTCACGATCATCGCCATCATCGGCATCATTCTGCTGATCGGCATCGTCAAGAAGAACGCGATCATGATGATCGACTTCGCCCTCGACGCGAGCGCAACGAGGGCAAGTCGCCGCGCGACGCGATCTACCAGGCCTCGCTGCTCCGCTTCCGGCCGATCCTGATGACGACGATGTGCGCCATTCTGGGCGCGACGCCGCTGATGCTCGGCACCGGCGTCGGCTCCGAGCTGCGCCATCCTCTCGGCCTCAGCATTGTCGGCGGCTTGATCGTCAGCCAGGTGCTGACGCTCTTCACCACCCCCGTGATCTATCTCGCTTTCGATCGCATGGCGCTACGATTCCGCGGCCGCACCGCGGGCTTCGTCAACCGCGACACGCTCGACGGCGGCGGCGCGGACGACGAGAATCCTGCCGAATGAACCCTTCTTCGTTCTTCATCCGCCGCTCGGTCGCTACCACGCTCCTCACCGTCGGCGTGGCCCTGGCGGGCATCATCGCGTTCTTCCGGCTCCCGGTTTCGCCGCTGCCGCAGGTGGATTTTCCGACCATCTCGGTGCGCGCCTCCATGCCCGGCGCCAGCCCCGAGGTCATGTCGACCAGCGTCGCGACGCCGCTCGAGCGCCATTTGGGCCAAATTGCCGACGTGACGGAAATGACCTCGTCGAGCTCGGTCGGCTCGACCCGCATCACGCTGCAATTCGGACTCGACCGCGATATCGACGGCGCCGCGCGCGACGTGCAGGCGGCGATCAACGCCGCCCGCGTCGATCTGCCGGCCAGCCTGCACAGCAACCCGACCTACAAGAAGGTCAACCCGGCCGACGCGCCGGTGATGATCCTGACGCTGACCTCCGATACGCTCGACCGCGGCCGAATGTACGACGCCGCCACCACGGTGCTGGCGCAGAAGATCTCGCAGATCCCCGGCGTCGGCGAAGTCGATGTCAGCGGCAGCGCGCTCCCCGCCGTGCGCGCCGAGCTCAACCCCGACGCGCTGTTCAAATACGGCATCGGCCTCGAAGACGTTCGCGCCGCGCTGTCGGCGGCGAATGCGCACGCCCCAAAAGGCGCCATCGAGGATTCCGGGCGGCATTACCAGATCTACGACAACGATCAGGCGCGGACCGCGGCGGAATTCCAGGGTCTGGTGATCGCCTATCGCAACGGCGCGGCGGTGCGGCTCCAGGACATCGCCGACGTCCAGGATTCGGTCGAGAACGTCCGCAATGCCGGCCTCGCCAACGGCAAGCCCGCGGTGCTCATCATCATTTACCGCCAGCCGGGCGGCAACATCATCGACACTGTCGACCGTGTCACGGCCGCGTTGCCGCAGCTTCAGGTCGAGATACCCGCCGCCATCGACATCAACGTCGCGGTGGACCGCTCGACCACCATCCGCACCTCGCTCTCCGACGTCGAGCGCACGCTGGTCATCTCGACGCTGCTGGTTATTCTGGTCGTGTTCCTCTTTCTGCGGAACGGCCGCGCCACCCTCATCCCCAGTGTCGCGGTGCCGGTTTCGTTGATCGGCACCTTCGGCGTCATGTATCTCCTCGGCTACAGCCTGGACAACCTCTCGCTCATGGCGCTGACGGTGGCGACCGGCTTCGTCGTCGACGACGCCATCGTCGTGCTGGAGAATACGACGCGCCATCTCGAGGCAGGCATGCCGCGCTTCCAGGCGGCGCTGCTGGGTGCGCGCGAGGTGAGTTTCACCGTGCTGTCGATGAGCTTGTCGCTGGTCGCGGTATTCACGCCCATCCTATTGATGGGCGGCATCGTCGGGCGCCTGTTCCGCGAATTCGCCATGACACTGTCCATCGCCATCATGGTGTCCCTGGTGGTCTCGCTCACCACCACGCCGATGATGTGCGCCCGGCTGTTGCGGCGCGAGGAGCCGGGCCAACAGAGCCGCCTCGCCGCCTGGAGCGAGCGCAATTTCGAGCGCCTGCGCGGCGGCTATGGCCGCAGCCTCGGCTGGTCGCTGCGCCATTCCCGCATCATCCTCGCCATCCTGGCGGCGACGCTCTGCCTCAACGTGCTGCTTTACATCATCGTGCCCAAGGGCTTCTTCCCGCAGCAGGACACCGGGCGCCTGACCGGCGGCATCCAGGCCGACCAGAGCATCTCGTTCCAGCTGATGCGGCAGAAGCTGACGCAATTCATCGCCATCATGCGCCAGGACAAGGCGATCGACAGCGTCGTCGGCTTCACCGGCGGCGGCCAGACCAATTCGGGCTTCGTCTTCGCCGCGCTGAAGCCCCTGTCCCAGCGCTCGGACAGCGTCGACCAGGTGATCGCGCGGCTGCGCAACGAGCTCTCGGTCGTGCCGGGCGCCACGTTGTTTCTCCAGGCGGTGCAGGACATCCGCATCGGCGGGCGCCAATCCAACGCGCAATACCAGTACACGCTGCAAGCCGACGATCTCAATGAGCTCTATCTCTGGGTTCCGAAAATCACCGAGGCATTGCAACACGTTCCGGAGCTGACGGATGTCAATTCCGATCAACAGAACAAGGGCCTCGAGGTCGATCTCCATATCGACCGCTCGACCGCCGCGCGGCTGGGGGTCAGCTTGAGCCAGATCGACAATACGCTCTACGACGCCTTCGGCCAGCGCCAAGTCTCGACCATCTACAATCCGCTGAACCAGTACCATGTCATCATGGAGGTGGCGCCGAGCTTCTGGCAGAGCCCGGATTCATTGAAAGGCATCTATGTCAGCACCGCGGGCGGTGCCGCCAGCGGCACGCAATCGACCAACGCCGTCGCCGGCACCATCGTGCAGAAAGGACAGAGCATCTCGAATGCGAGCGTCGCTGCTGCCACCGACTCGGCGCGCAATGCTGCCACCAATGCGCTGGCGAATTCGACCCACTCCAGCGCCTCCACGGGTGCCGCGGTGAGCACCAAAAGGGAGACCATGGTGCCGCTCGCGGCCTTCTCCAGTTATGGGCCCGGCACCACACCGCTGGCGGTCAATCACCAGGGCCTGGCGGTCGCCTCGACCATCTCGTTCAATCTCGCACCCGGCGCGTCCCTCAGCGCGGCGACAACCGCCGTCGCCGATGCCATGCGCAGCCTCGGCGTGCCCGAGGATATCCGCGGCAATTTTCAGGGCACCGCCCAAATCTACCAGCAGTCGCTCGCCAACGAGCCGATCCTCATTCTCGCCGCGCTGATCGCGGTCTACATCGTGCTCGGCGTGCTCTACGAGAGCTATATCCATCCGATCACCATCCTGTCGACGCTGCCCTCGGCCGGCGTCGGCGCGTTGCTGGCGCTGATGCTGTTCCACATCGAGTTCAGCATCATCGCGCTCATCGGCGTCATCCTGCTCATCGGCATCGTCAAGAAAAACGCCATCATGATGATCGACTTCGCTCTCGACGCCGAACGCAATCACGGGCTGAGTTCGCGCGACGCCATCTTCCAGGCCGCGATCATGCGCTTCCGGCCAATCATGATGACCACCGCGGCGGCCATGTTCGGCGCTCTTCCGCTGGCGATCGGGTTTGGCGAGGGCGGCGAGCTGCGCCGGCCGCTCGGGATATCCATCGTCGGCGGATTGCTGGTGAGCCAGCTCCTGACGCTCTACACCACGCCGGTGATCTACCTCTATCTCGACCGCCTGCACCTCTGGAGCGAGCGTCGGCGGCGCGGCGGCGCGCTGGTGCCCGCCGGCCATCCGGTGGTGGGCGAATGATCTACCGCCGCCAAATCCTGGCCCCGGCGTTCGCCGCGTTGCTCGCCGCCTGCGCCGTCGGACCCGATTATCAGCGCCCGCCCGTCGAAACGCCGGCCGCCTTCAAGGAGATCGCCGGCTGGAAGCCGATCGAGCCCAAGCTGCCGGCGGCGGGCGCGCCGGTGTGGTCGGTCTATGGCGACAAGGTGCTCGACGATCTGATCCGCCAGGTCGATGTCTCGAACCAGAATCTCAAGGCGTCCGAAGCCGCCTATCGCCAGGCCGTCGCCATCGTCGGCGAGAACCGCGCGTCGTTCTTCCCGACCCTCAATATCGGCGGCAGTGCGGTGCGCTCCGGCACGCATGGCGCCGCCACCACGACCGGCGGCACCACTGCCTCGCGGTCGACGGGCTTGCGCGTCACCAACCAATTCGCCGTCAGCGGCCAGGCGGCGTGGGTTCCCGACATCTGGGGGCAGGTGCGTCGCCAGGTCGAGGGCGCCACCGCCACCGCCCAGGCCGACGCCGCCCAGATTGCGGCGGCGCGCCTCTCGGCCCAGGCGACGCTGGCGGAGGATTATTTCGTGCTCCGCATTCTCGATGAGCAGAAGCGGCTGTTCGACGCCACCGTCGCCGCCTATCTGCGGCAATTGCATATCACCGAGAACAAGTATCGCGCCGGCAATGTCGGCCGCTCCGATTTGGAGCAGGCGCGCGCGCAATACGAGAACGCGCGCTCGCAGGACGTGGCGCTGGGCGTGGCGCGGGCGCAGAACGAGCATGCCATCGCCGTGCTCATCGGCAAGCCGCCCGCCGCTTTCGCGTTGTCACCGGCGCCGCTCGATTTCCATGTTCCGGTGGTGCCGGTGGGATTGCCGTCGACGCTGCTCGAGCGCAATCCGACGGTGGCTTCCGCCGAGCGGCAGATGGCCGCCGCCAATGCCCAGATCGGCGTCGCCGTCGCCGGCTATTTCCCGACCATCACGCTCGGCGCCAGCTACGGCTTCACCAGCAATGCGCTCAGCACCCTCATCAGCACCGCGAGCAGCGCCTGGTCCTTCGGACTGACCTCGCTCAGCGCGCCGATCTTCAACGGCTTTCTCACCCATTACCAGGTCGAGGCGGCGGGTGCCGCCTATGATCAGACCGTCGCCACCTACCGCCAGACGGTGCTGACCGCCTTCCAGGGCGTCGAGGACAACATCGCCGCGCTGCGCATTCTACAGGATCAGGCCGAAATCCAGGGGCGCGCGACGCGTGCCGCGGCCGAGGCCGAGCGCCTGATCCTGAACCAGTACAAGGCCGGCACCGTCGATTACACCAGCGTGGTGACGGCGCAGGCGACCTCGCTCAGCGATCAGCAGACGTCCCTCACCATTATGCAGAGCCGCTTGAACGCCAGTGTCCTGCTGATCGAGAATCTGGGCGGCAATTGGAGCAATGCCGATCTGCCGGACGCGTCCCTGCCGGTCCCACCGCCCGCCGATCCGCCGCCGGAAGAGGTCAAGCCGTGATTGGGGCCGGACCGCCGGTCGTCGAGATCGATGAAACCGCGATCGAGGAGGATTTCATCCTCGGCGCCGGGCCGGGCGGTCAGGCCGTCAACAAGCAGGCGACGGCGGTGCAGCTGCGCTACGACACCGGCCGCGCCCGGGGGCTCAACGACGGCATGCGGCGCCGGCTCCGCACGATCGCCGGCAAGCGCATGAACCGCGATGGAATCATCGTCATCACCGCGCACCGGTTCCGCAGCCAAGGCCAGAACCGCCATGACGCCCGCGCGCGACTCCTGGCCATGCTCGAGCAGGCTGCCACGGTGCCGAAGCCCCGCCGCCCCACCAAGCCGAGCAAGGGCGCGCGCCGCCGCCGCCTCGATGCCAAGCGGGCGCATGGCCGCACCAAGCGCCTGCGCCGGCCCGATTCCGGCAGCGAAGAATAAATTCACGCCGGCGCTTCGCGTCGCCCGGTCTCCTGGTGTATCTTTTCGCGCATGGCACAGCCTGCCGACTGGAAAACCGCGGCGCAACTGCAGCCGAAGCCCGCCGAATATGCCTTCGATCTCGAAGGGGCGCTGGCCTCGATCGTCGGCGTGCGCGCGACGATTGCCGAGGACGCCTTCACCGCGAAGACGCTCGGCACCGAGCGCGCCGGCAACGGCGTCGTCGTCGACAGCCAGGGCATCATCCTCACCATCGGCTATCTCGTCACCGAGGCCGAGACGCTTTGGCTCAATACCCATGACGGCCGCGCGTTGCCGGGCCATGTCCTGGCCTACGACCAGGAGACCGGCTTCGGCCTAATCCAGGCGCTCGGCAGGCTCAGCCTGCCGGCGCTGCCGCTGGGCCACGCATCGGCGGCTTCGATCGGCGATAAGGTCGTGGTCGGGGGGTCCGGCGGTCGCATCCATTCGGTCGCGGCGCGCATTGCCGCCAAGCAGCAATTCGCCGGCTATTGGGAGTATCTGCTCGACGAGGCGCTGTTCACAGCACCCGCGCATCCCAATTGGGGCGGCACCGGCGTCATCGACGAGGGCGGTCGCCTAATCGGCGTCGGCTCGCTCCATCTCGAGCATGCGCGCGAGAACACCGCGCCCGAGCACATGAACATGATCGTGCCGATCGATCTGCTGAAGCCGATTTACAACGATCTGCTGACCCTGGGCCGTGCCAACAAGCCGCCGCGCCCCTGGCTCGGCCTCTACGCCACCGAGATCGACGGCAAGGTGGTGGTGGCCGGGCTCGCCAGCGAGGCGCCGGCGCGGCGCGGCGATCTGCGCGTCGGCGACATCATCCTGTCGGTCGCGGGGCAGAACGTCGGCGATCTCGCGGCGCTCTATGCCGCGATCTGGAGCCTGGGCCACGCCGGCGTCGAGGTGCCGCTGTCGCTTTATCGCGATGGGCGGACGCTCAACCCGGTGCTGCGCTCGACCGATCGCGCGCTGCTGCTGAAAAAGTCGCGGCTGCAGTAACGGCTCAGGCCGCGCGCGAAGCCGCCATCACCGGCCGCATCGCCGGCAGCTGCGCCAGCCGCGCCTCGAGCTCGGCGCGCTGCGCCGGCGCGAGCGGCGTGTTGGGCGGCAAGATGTGCCGCCACGCCGGATTGCCGGAGATCAGCGTCATCATCTCCTTGATGGCGCCGACCAGCGGAAGGTCCTTGAACAGCGCGCGCGCCGCGGTCAGCACCTCTTGCGCCGCATCGGCCTCGGCTTCGCGCCATTTCGCGTAGACCGGCTGGGCGAGAAGCGCGGTGACATTGACCGAGGCCGAGATCGTGCCGACGCCGCCGGCGCGGAGATTGGCGAGCAGGTATTGCTCGCTGCCGGTGAAGATTCCGAAGCCCGTAAAATCCTTGAGCAATCCCGCCGAATAATTCCAGTCGCCGCCGCTGTCCTTGAGCCCGGCGATGATGTCGCCGTAGGAATCCTTCAGGCGACGGATCAGCGATTCGGTGATCGGCACCGCCGATTGCTGCGGGAAGTGATAGAGGTAGGCGCGCAGGCGCTGTTCGGCGGTGCGCTCGATCACCTGCGCGAAAAAGGCGAAGAGGCCGTCCTCGCCAGGGTTCTTGTAATAGAACGGCGGCAGCAGCAGCACGCCGGCGGCGCCGATGTCGAGGCTGGCGCGCGCCAGATGCACGGCGTCGGCGATGGCCGACGATCCGGCGCCGATGATGAGTTTTGCCGGCGGCAGATGCCGTCCCGCCGCCTCGAGCACGCGCATGCGTTGCTTCAGCGACAGCGAATTGGCTTCGCCGGTGGTGCCCAGCGGCGTCAAGCCGTCGCAGCCATGGGCGAGCAACCATTTGCCGTGTGCGACAAAGACGTCGAGATCGGGCTCGAGCGCGGCGGTCAGCGGCGTCAGGATGGCGGCATAGACTCCGCGCGGCGCACTCATGGGAATCTCCGATTGGGCAATGCCCGGTGGCCCTGCGCCATCCTAGTCGGGCGCCGGCGGGAAGGAAATCCCGCGCTCGCCCGGACGAGCCCGCTGTTCTATGCTGGCGCCATGCAAAGCCGCTGGAATCCGCAGGACGCCGAGGGTTTTGTCGCGCGCTACGCCCAGCAGGGCATCGGCGCCGACCTGGCGCTGCGCGTCTATACCTCGCGCCTGCTGGGCCAGGAGCCGAGGCTGGTGCTGCATGGCGGCGGCAACACCTCGGTCAAGACGCGCCACGCCGATCTGCTGGGCGACGCGGTCGACGTGCTCTGCGTCAAGGGCAGCGGCTGGGACATGGCCGAGATCGAGCCCGCGGGCCTGCCGGCGGTGCGCCTGGTGCCGCTGTTGAGGCTCAAGGCGCGCGACCGATTGTCCGACGAGGAGATGGTGCGGTTCCAGCGCGCCAATTTGTTGGATCCGAGCTCGCCTAATCCCTCGGTCGAAACTTTGCTGCACGCCTTCCTGCCGGCCAAGTTCGTCGACCACACCCACGCGACGTCGATTTTGAGCCTCGCCGACCAGCCCGACGGCGACAAGCGCTGCCGCGAATGTTCGACGGGCGCTTCGGCATCGTGCCCTACATCATGCCGGGCTTCGATCTTGCCAAGAAGGCGGCACAGATCTTCGAGCGCGATCCCACGGTCGAGGGGTTGATCCTGCTGAAGCACGGCATCTTCACCTTCGGCGCCGACGCGCGCGAGGCCTATGAGCGCATGATTGCGGCGGTGAGCGCCGCCGAGGCGCGTCTCGCCAAGCGCCGCAAGATTGTTTTCCCGCCGGCGGCGCTGCCGGCAGCCATCGCTGCCCTGGCGGATGTCGCGCCCATCCTGCGCGGCGCCTGCAGCCTGAAGGACGACAAGAACGAAGGCGCGTGGCGCCGCCTGATCCTGGAATTTCGCACCGGACCGGCCATCCTCGACTACGTCAACGGCAGCGAGGCGAGGCGCTATTCCCAAGCCGGCGTGGTGACGCCCGATCACACCATCCGCACCAAGAACCAGCCGCTGCTGGTGCCGGCGCCCGAGACGGCGAATTTGGCGCAGTTCCGCAAGGATGCGCAGCAGGAGGCCAAAGCCTTCGTCGAGCGCTACAAAGCCTATTTCACCCGCAACAACGCCAAGGCCGATCCGCCGAAGCGCGCGCTCGATCCGCTGCCGCGCGTCGTGCTGGTGCCGGGGCTTGGCCTCTTCGGCCTGGGGCGCAGCCGCAAGGATGCCTGCATCGCCGCCGACATCGCCGAGAACGCGGTCGCCGTGATTACCGACGCCGAGGCGGTCGGGCGCTTCGAATCCCTGCCGGAGAACCAGCTCTTCGAGATGGAATACTGGTCGCTGGAGCAGGCCAAGCTCGGGAAGGAGACGGAAAAGCCGCTGCAGGGCCAGGTCGCGCTGATAACGGGCGCAGCGGGATTAATAGGCGCCGCGACGGCGCGCGCCTTCAAGGCGGCGGGCGCCGAACTGGCGCTGCTCGACCGCGACGGGGCGGCGGTCGAGAAGCTCGCCGCCGCGCTCGGCGCGCTCGGTATCGCCGGCGACGTGACCGACGAAGCCTCGGTGCGCGCCGCCTTCGCGCACGCCTGCGAATATTTCGGCGGCGTCGATATCGTCGTCTCCAATGCGGGCGCGGCGTGGCAGGGCGCCATCGGCGAGGTCGACGAGAAAATCCTGCGCGAAAGCTTCGAGCTTAATTTCTTCGCGCATCAACGCGTGGCGCAAGCCGCGGTCAAGGCAATGCGCGCGCAGGGCACCGGCGGCTGCCTTTGTTCAACGTCTCCAAGCAGGCGGTCAACCCGGGCGCCGATTTCGGGCCCTACGGCCTGCCCAAGGCGTCGACGCTGCTTCTCGTCCGCCAATACGCGCTCGAATACGGCAAGGAGGGCATTCGCGCCAACGCGGTCAATGCCGACCGCATCCGCGGCGGACTGCTGACGCCCGAGATGATCGCGGCGCGCGCCAAGGCGCGCGGGCTGGCCGAGCGCGACTACCTGCGCGGCAATCTGCTGGGCCGCGAGGTGACGGCCGAGGATGTGGCGCAGGCGTTTCTCTATCACGCGACCGCGCTGCGCACGACCGGCGACGTCACCACGGTCGATGGCGGCAATATCGCGGCGGCGCTGCGCTAAGCGCCTTTACAAAGCGTCGGAATCCTTGACAGGACGCCGGGCTGCCTTTTCTCAACCTATTGAAATATCATGGTTTTCTAAACCGGCACGGTCCTTGCTCTTCTGGGTGCAGCAAACGATTTCGCCCCCGAAGGAGCGTCCGCCGATGTCGATCCGTTTCCTGCTCGCCGCGCTCGTCCTGGCGCTTCTCCACCCCGCCTTGGCGCAGGCCAGCCCGATCACCTACACCCTGACCGGTGATTTCTCCGGCACGCTGGCCGGCTCGTCGAGCACCACCACCTTCACCAATTCGCCGTTCACCTGGACCGAACAGGGCGACACGGCGTCGCTGACGACCACGCTCGACGGCTTCCCGGCGGTGCAGCTGAGCACCGGCACGATCAAGCTTCCCGCCATCGGTGCCACCACCTCGCCGACGATGACCATGTATCTCGCCATCGCCCAGGCTTTCGGCGCCGGCGGCTTCGTCAACCTGGCCGACAATGCCGGCCTGTCGATCCTCGACTCGAACTTCTTCACCTACAACCCGACCCTGGCGCTGGGCCCGGACAATGTCGCGTTCAACAGCGGGCTCGCCTTCACGACCGGGCTCGGCACGCTCGACTTCACCGGCGGCTCGAACCTGGCCTTCACCGCCGATCTCGGCAGCAGCGGCGGCGGCGGCAACAACGTGCCCGAGCCGGCGAGCCTCGGCCTGTTGCTCGTCGGCCTGGCCGGCACTTTCGGCTTCAGCTTCTATCGCTTCAAGCGCGCCGTGACGATCTGATTTCAGTTTGGTGGCCCGAGGACGGAAAGACGGCGCCCGCTAGAGGCGCCGCTTTCTTTTGTGCTTTGTTTTGTCGACGGGCCGGGACCGGCCTATATAGGGCGGATGACCCGCACGGCAAGTCGCGCCCGTTCCGCGCCGCTCGACGATCTCCTCGCCGAAATCCGCGCCTGCGATCGCTGCATAGCGCATTTGCCGCTGGGGCCGCGGCCGATCATCCATGCCGCGCCCTCGGCCACGCTGCTGATCGTCAGCCAGGCGCCGGGCACCCGCGTCCATGAGACCGGCATCTCCTTCAACGACCGCAGCGGCGACCGCCTGCGCGACTGGCTCGGCATCGACCGCGCGACTTTCTACGACGAACGCCGAATCGCCTTGATGCCGGTCGGCTTCTGCTATCCCGGCCGCGCTCCCAAGGGCGGCGACCTGCCGCCGCGCCGCGAATGCGCGCCGCTTTGGCACGACCGCGTTCGGGCTGAGCTGCCGCGGATCGAGCTCACCTTGCTCGTCGGCTCCTATGCGCTCGACTACTACCTGAAGG
>JGI20189J14885_1000455_pt1 | contig 14732 bp, 18 predicted proteins | sample NGESurdeep072012_10_FD_14885 | JGI IMG/M metagenome (IMG submission 14885) | reverse complement strand
GATTTCATGCGCTGCATTCTCGATGCGGCGCTGGTGGTGACGGATTCGGGCGGCTTGCAGGAGGAGACCACCTACCTCGGCATTCCCTGCCTCACCGTGCGCGCGACCACCGAGCGCCCGATCACCGTCATTCAAGGCACCAACCGGCTGATCGGCCTCGGCGACATCGCGACCGCGGCCGATTTCGCGGGACGACTGAAAAAGCACGTTCCGCCCGCGCTGTGGGACGGCCAAACCGCCGCGCGGATCGCCGTGGTCTTGCAGGATTATTTTGTCGCCGGCGCGCCGTTTCGCCGCGGCTGAAGATAGGGCCGGATGCGGATCGCTTCCCGCCTATGATTTCCGGCGCGCGGCAATAATCGCCTGACTGATGTCGTGAGCCTGATGTCGCCGCGTGTGATTGACGCGATCGGCCTGTTCGACGAAGCCATAACGGCGCAGCAGAGATTCGAACTCCGTATCGCTGGGTTTCTGTAGTTTTTCGAGCGAGCCGACATAGTGCTCATCGAGGTCGCGCAGGCCTTCGAGAATCTCCGGCCATTGTTCCGGACCGCCCGCGCGGGAGTAATCGAGCGATCGATGTTGCGGCAGTATCCGGGAAAACACCGGCGGCCAAACCTTCTGGGTGCGTTCGTAAAACTCGGCGAGCTCGGCAATGAATGCATGTCTGCACCTTCAAGACGACGGACGAGCTGCTCTATGGCCCTTGGGAGATTTACGCCTATATGCCGCGCCCGGACGGCAGCGCCAGCAGTTTGCGCGAATTGGGTTTCGAACAGGCGGTGGTGGTCGTGATCGCCGAGAAAGGGAGTTCGAGCCGTTTCGACGTCAATCCGGTCCAATGGGTCTATCGCGACGATCGGATGAAACAACATTTCAACGAACGGTTGGCGGCCCTGACCGATGGCAGGCCGGTCTTCGGCTTTGGCGGCCATTCCGCACCGGCCTTCGTGGCCATCAAGAAAGGGGGCTTCCACCACTGTGGCCGCGCGAGCGCCTGAAGCGCTCCATGCGTGGATCTCGAAAAATAATTTAGCGCTTCACCACCAGCCCCTGGCCGGTCGGCAGTTCCAGGATTTCGTGGTCGCGTGCGCGCATGAAGGCGTCCTCCGCCTCCTTTTGCTTGCGAAATCCTTTCCAGCCGTAATCGTCGAAGACGATGACGCCATTCGGCACGACGCGATCGAACAGCCGATCGAGCACGGCGATCTCGGCGCGCGGCGAATTCAAATCGACGTGAAGGTAGCCGATCCGCTCGGGAGCGCGTCCCTCGAGGGCTTGCGGCAGGAATCCCTTGACGACGACGAAATTCGGATAGGGCGCGAAGCGATCACGCACGGATTCATAGAGACCGTCGGCGGCGTAGAAGCGGTTGGCGAAGCCGATGAAGCCGGGATTGTCCGGAAAATCCGTATCGCTCGACAATTCTGGCGAGAAGCCGGCAAAGCTGTCATAGAGCCAAAAGCGCGGGATGCGCGCGGCGCCGATGGTTTGCGCCACCACGTAAGCCATGTCGCCCTTGAAGACGCCGCATTCGACGAAATCGCCGCCGACCTGCAAGGCGCGGCGCGCAGCCCAGCACAACGTATTGAGCCGCCAGGCGATGCCGTCCGGCCCGCCATACTGGTCGTAGACGTGGTTGCCGCGGATCGACCGCAAGGCGGCGTCGAAGGCCGGCTCCGCCATGAAGCCGGCGCTCTTGTCGAGGGTCAGAAGCCGATCGCCCCAGGACACGGACAGATGCGTCCGTGCCAGCGTCTCGGCCAAATCGTTGACCAGCCGGGTCAGCAGCGCGTCGGGCGCGGCCGAACCGCCGTCGGGGTAAAGACGATCGAGGAGGGGCCTAAGATCCGCCACGCCGCCTGCCCAGTCCTAATTTGTCGCGCCACCACGCGCCGGCGCGACGCGTGGCGAAAGCGTGCGGCGTGAATACCGTCCAATAGCGCCGCGCCAGCGCCGGATTGTCCGTACGCGTGCCGGTGTTGACGTCGAGCGGCGGCACGAAGGGGATATCGAAGACCTTCTGCAGCGCCACGACGATCCCGCAATCGGCGGTTCGGTAGTCACGCAGGCGCACGGCGATGTCGGGCGCGAAGGGCTGCACATGGTCGATGATATTCCGTGGCAATCCATAGGAGGTCGGCGCCCAGGTGAAGTCGGCGTAAAGCCATTTGTAGCCGTTGCTGCGCGCGAGCATCCAAAAGAACTTCGGATTGTAATTGATCAGCCCGTGATTGAGCATGCCCTGCGCCGGCAGATGGTGCAGCATGACGCCGCCAAGCGCTGCCAGGTCGTGGACCACCTTGAAGGCGTTGAGCTGGTTGGCGACATGCTCGGTCGTGCCGAAATTCGTCACCAGGTCGAACTTTCCCGCGGCGTCGGCGGGCGCCGCGTCGAAATTGAGATCGAGGGGAATGCTGCCAGGGCTGCCGTCGATGTCGATCGCGGCGTATTGGAAGCCGAGCCAGGTCCAGAAATCGTGCGCCATCGGCGCGGCGGGATCGAGCTTCTTCAGCTCGCCATGAGCGATGTCGGCCGATGTCGGCAGTGGCGGCGGCAGCGGACAGGCGCCGGCGGCGCCGAAAATGCGTCCCAAATTCTCAAGCTCGGCCCGCGCGGCGAGGAGGCCGTCGCCCAATTGCTGGGCGCCGATCTCGACGACCGCCGGACCGGCCGGGATGCATCCCGCCGCGCGCAGGCGGATCAGGAGATCGATCGTGTCGCTGCCGAGAGCCATCGTTTTCTTTGACTTTCCGTCCGAGGCGCGGCTGCGGGCTTCCCCCGATCAGCGCTCGGCGAAATAATAATAGAGGCGCCGCCGTGCCACCGCCACGATATCGCAAAATCGCAGGGTCAGCATGAGCCACGCGGTCGTCGCCAGCTCCGCGCCGGCGCCGGCGAGACGCCACATAAGGCCGCGCCCGGCGGCCTTGCGGCGCGCCTGCCGCAGCGCGAAGCGGCGAAGTCCGAACACGAAGCGCCGCCGCCAGCGACCGGCATAGCCGGCGGGAAACGGCGATCCGGCGGCGGCCATGAGAGCCACCGTGCGTGCGACCAGGCGCTCGGCCTCGCCGGCATTCGCGCTCAGCGACCAGGAATAGCCGCCCTCGAGCCGGCGCCAGGCGCCCAGCACCCCGGGCGAGAAGCAGGCGCCGTGGGTCAATGCCAGCACCTGCGAGATGTAGCCGTCGGTGAACGAGCCGAGCTCTTCCGGAAAGCCGCCCGATGCCGCGAGCGCCGCGCGGCGATAGAGCGTGGTATTGCCCATGAACCAGCTGACCTCGCGCATCAGCAGGCGGGCCGCGGTCGCCGGCGGGATGAAGCCGGCACGGGAGAGGGGGATGGGCGTCGGTATGATCCCCTCGCTGCGGCCGGCCTCGTCGATCGCGTGGCTGCGCGACGAGAACAAGCCCGCTTGCGGATGGGCATCGAGCAGCGTCATGCCGGTCGCGAACAGGGCTGGATAGGTCAAATCGTCGGCGGCCATGAAAAACACCACGTCGCCCCGCGCCATCGCCAATCCGCGGTTCAAGCTGCGCACGACCCCTAGATGCGTTTCATTGCGGATGATCCGGGCCGTGGGGCGGCCCGCCAGCAGGCGAGTCATGATCGCGACGCTGTCGTCGCTCGAGACGTCGTCGATGGCGATGATCTCGTCGGCCGGGCGGGTCTGCGCCAGCAGCGCCGAAAGCGAATGCGGCAGAAAGCGGCCGTGATCGCGGTTGGTCAGAATCACCGTGAGGTTGGGGGCGGTCATCGCGCGCCGATCAACGCCGGAAATCGTCAGAGATCACGATTGAGGACCGTCAGCACGCCGTCATTGGTCTCGAAGCCGCCGAGGGCGCTGTCATGCTTGGCGTTGGGCGCGAAGCTGAACACGATCTCCCAGCCATGCGCGGCGAACAGCTCGTGCAGCATGCGATGCGTGTCGAGGCCGTGCGTTCCGATATGGATGCGCCGCACCTTGCGCTTCAGGAGATCGATGAAGGGCGGAAAGACGATGGCTTCCGATTGCTGGATGTCGGATTCGAGATAATCGACGAGCGGCAGCGGGCCGAGTAGGTCGCGCAGCGTGATCGCGCTGAGCGATTTGATCTCGGCCATGACATTGGCGCCGGGAACAAGATCCTTGGTCAGGCCGGTCGTGTTCTTGATCAGCAGGTTGCGCAACGCTTCCTTTGGGCTCCGCGAAGCGATCAGCTGGTCGGCGTAATAGCGCCGCGCGTCGGCGTGATTGGTCGAAAAGCAGTTCTGCGCCCCCGTGCCGGGCGAGCCGACCGGAAAGAATACCGGATCGTTGCCGTCGCTCAGCGCCAGCGGCACCAGCCAATGCGCATCGGGATCGATGCCGTTGTCACGCAGATGCCGATGCAGCCATAGGAAATTCGCGGGCTCGGGCTCGACCGCGACGAGCAGGCAGGGCAACGGATTGAGGAGCTGAACAGCCCGGTAGCTCCCCACCGCCTGAGCGCCGAAGCAGGCGCCGAGCGTGATCATGACGAACCGCTCGCGCGCCGCGCGCGCGGCCGCAATCCAATTGACTGCCTCGAACCACGCCTCGCCGTCGCCGATGACCGGCAAGCGGGTTTCGATCTGGCCGCCGCCGAGCGACGACGGATCACGCACCGATAAAGGCTGGAATCGCGCGTCGGTCAGGATGCCGAGGAAGTCCACAAGGTGGCCTTTCGGAACAAAGCCGACCCACGGCTTCACGCCGTTGAAGATATCGGCAAATTCTTCTAACCTGTTCATCGTGCTTCGGATTTCCGGTAGTCTTTGGTGAACGTTGCCGCATTCGTGACCGAGCGGACTAGTCTCAGGCCCATCCTATCAAGGTCGCTCGAATGCAATCCGATGCTGGATGCGGCATGCGGCTGGTTCAACATCGACATAGGTGGCTCGCAAAGTGGTCTTGGAAAAGGCGGCCGGCACGGACGCACCGACGAGAGGCCTAGGCTTCGTGCTACCGGCGTGGCTTTCCTCGATCGCGCGGCAGGCTATCATAACAGCCACCGTGAGCCGGAAACAGCCGGTCGAGGACTCCGATGCCTGAAGACCATACGGCACTTGCCTTGACGTCATCCGCGGCACCGCGACCGGCGCCGAGCGCGGTCAAGCTACTCCTGCCGGTCTGGGGTCATCGTTTCATCGAACAATTCCTGACGATCAGCCTGCCGACCCTCCTGGCACCCGGAAATATTCCCGGACTTGCGAAGGCCTTGCCGACGGAATTCGTATTCCTGACGCGCCGCCGGGACGAAGCCACGATCCGGGCGCACCGCGCTTTCAGTCGTCTCGCCGCGATCTGCGCGGTCCGTTTCGAGCCGATCGACGATCTTATCAGCGACGGAAATTACTCGACCACCATAACCCTGGCCTATGCCCGCGCGGTGCGGGCCGTGGGTCCGGCGATGGTGGATAGCTGTTTCATCTTTCTGGTCTCGGACTACATCATGGCGGACGGCTCGTTATCCTCGGTGCTCGCCCGCCTGCAGGCGGGCGCCAGCGCGGTGCTTGCCGGCAATTTCCAGATCGTCGAGGAAGACGCCGGGCCGTGGCTGGCCAGGCGCCTCGATCCGGCCGAACCCGTCCTGGCGCTGCCCGCCCGCGAGCTGATGCGCTGGGCGCTGCCCCATCTGCATCCGGTGACGATGGCCAATACGGTCAATCTGCCGATGTCGCACGCCCGCCATGCCAACCGGCTTTTCTGGCGGGTCGACGCCGAAACCATGATCGGCCGTTTCTATCTCATGCACATGATCGGCATCCGGCCCGAGATTGTCGAATTCGCGGTCGGCGCGTCTTGCGACTATTCCTTCGTCCCCGAGATGTGTCCGTCGGGCAACATCGCCGCGCTGACCGATTCAGACGAATATCTCGTCGTCGAGATGCAGCCTTACCACCACGAGGAGCGCTTCTTGCGCCTGGGGCCGATCGATCCCACGGCGCTCGCCGCCCATCTTTCGGAATGGACGACGGCCCAGCATCGTCGCAACGCGGGCTATCGGCTTGTCTTCCATGCCGCTGCGCCGCCCGCCGCGCTTGCCGCGGTTTCAGCCGCGGCCGACGCTTTCGTCGCCGAAATCGGCCAGGGCATGGCGCCGGCGCCGCAGCCTTATCGCGACCATCCTTATTGGCGCGGCGCCATCGCAGCTTTCGAAGCCGCGGCGCAGCGCCGGACTGACGCGGCCGGCCGGCCGGCCGGGCGGTCGGCTTTCGGCTTGCTTCGCTGGGCGGACCGTCTGCGTCTCCGCGTGGTGGGTTCGCCGCCGAATTTGCCGCTTTGGCATCCGCTGTGGCCCGATCTCCGCTTGCCGCTCGCCAAGCTCGAGGGGTTCCTTGCCCGGCCTCCAGGGCGTCTTTTGGTCGTCTCCGAGGCGCCCAGCATCCTCACCGACTGGCTCGGCGATGCGGCGCCGCGCTCTAGCCGGATACCTCTATGGCGGCTGCTTGGCGCCGACGATGAATCCGAGGTCGCGCCGGGGGATGCCCATGAGCTTTGCCTGATCGAGATTGCGCCGCCCGGTCTCGCGCGGGTGGAAGAGATTATCGACCGCGTGCTGCCGTCGATGAAGATTGGAAGTCAGATCCTCGTTCTCATCCGCAACCCGCATGGGATTTCCGACGACGGGACCTTCGGCCATGCGCTGGCCCTGAGCGCCGCGCACATTCTGCGGCCGACGGTGACCCCGCTCGAAATGCATTATGTGCCGGGAAGCCGCCTGCGTTCGATGGTTTACCGCTCGATCGCCGGTCTTTCGGATTCGCTCTCCCGGCGCTCGGTCGGCGAACTGATCGACATCGTTTCCGGATCATGGCGGATGCTGTTCAGGTTGCCGCTGCAGGCGGTGAAGCTACCGGTCATGCTCGGCGTCAGCCTTGCCTGCAACGCGGCTATCCGGCGCGCCCAGGGCGGCAAGACAGCGCCACGTCGCGTCTCAAGCGCCTATATGGTTCTGCGCGTCGAGCGCGGCGTCGCGCCGGCCGAGAGGCGCAAACCCGTCGATGCCGTCAAGGCGAGGGAAACGCTCACCAAGGAACCGCAATACCAGGATCTGCTCGACGTCCGCGACCAAATCGGCATCGCGACGCTTGGCCTGATGACGAATCAGATCTGGCATGACGATCCACGCCGCCTCGGTTTCATCCTCGCGCGCTACAAATTCGTCTCCAAGATGCTGAGCGGACAGCACGACGTGGCCGAGGTTGGGTGTGGCGACGCCTTCGCCAGCCGCCTCGTGCTCCAGGAAGTGCAAAAAATAACCGTCTACGATTTCGATCCGCTCTTCATCGAGGATATTCGCCGCCGCCATTCCTCGCGCTGGCCGGTCGAGGCGCATGTCCACGATATTCTCGCCGGCCCGTTGCCCCGCCGTCACGACGCGATTTTCAGCCTCGATGTGATCGAGCACATCGCCCCCGAACGGGAAGACACCTACCTGCGACACCTCTCGTCATCGCTTGCCGAGAGCGGCGTTCTCATCGTCGGGAGCCCCTCGCTCGAATCCCAACCCTACGGCTCGCATCAGAGCAAGGCCGGGCACATCAACTGCAAGACGGGAAGCGAGCTCAAGCGGCTGCTCGAACGCCACTTCAAGACGGTATTCCTGTTCTCGATGAACGACGAAGTGGTCCATACCGGCTTTTATCCGATGGCGCATTATCTGCTGGCGCTCTGCTGCGAGCCGAAATCGCCTGCCGCCAAATCAGAAATCCTGTAAGGATGGGTGCGGGGCTCGAAAAGGGTGCGCTTGGCGGCGCGGTTGCGGGGGCAGGGCGGTTGCTGATCGTTGGCGGCGATTCTCAGATCGGATCGGCGATTTTGCGCCAGCTGCGCGACCTCAATGAGGATTCCTGCGCGACCACGCGCGACGCGGCACATGTCGGCCCCAATCGGCCCTTCCTCGATCTCGCGGCACCCCTCGAGGATTGGCAACCGCCGGCCGGCACGCGCGCCGCCTGTGTGCTCGCCGGTGTCTCCCGGCTCATGGACTGTCAAACGGATCCGGCGGGTTCGGCCTTCATCAACGTGACCCAGATGCTTCGCCTGATCGAGAAGCTGACCGCGCGCGGCATCTATGTGGCGTTCCTGTCGACCGATAAGGTGTTCGATGGCAGCCGCCCGGCCGTGCCGGCCGATGCGCTCCCCTGCCCGATGAGCGAGTACGGCCGCCAGAATGCCCGCGTCGAAGCGCGATTGCGCGGTATGATCGGATCGGGCGCGCCGGTCGCGATCCTGCGGGTCGCCAAGGTCTTGGCCCCGGGCATGCCGCTGCTGCGCGGCTGGGCGGAGCGCCTGGCGGCCGGGCAATCCATCGAGGCCGTCGACGACATGGTCATGGCGCCGGTGCCCATCGCGCTTGCCGCGGCCGCGATCCGCGCGCTTCTCGCGCAGGCCGAGCCGGGGATATTCCAGCTTAGCGGGCCGCGCGACATCACCTATGCGCAGGCCGCCGGCTACATCGCCGAGCGGGTCGGCGCCGCGCCGTCCCTGGTCCGGACGACCAGCGCGCGCGCCTTGGCGCTGCCCGAAGGGGCGGCGCCGCGCCACACCACCTTGGACAGCAGCGCGATGGTCGCGCGGCTTGGCATCACCGTCGGCGATCCTTGGACGATAATCGATGACGTCATTCGCAAATAATGCCGCCGCGACGTCCGCGCGCGCCAATTGGCGGCGCGCGATCGAAGATCTCCGGGATGGCTCGGCGCACTGGTGGGTATGGACCGCGATGGCGTGGCAGGACATCGTCCAGCGCTATCGCGGCTCGGTTCTCGGCCCGTTTTGGCTCACCATCAGCACCGGGTTCATGTGCCTATCGGTCGGCCTGCTCTACTCGAAGGTGCTGAACCAGAGCATCGCCAGCTATTTGCCGTTTCTCTGCCTCGGCATGGCGTTGTGGGGTTTCATTTCCACCGTCGCCAACGAGGGCTGCGTCTGCTTTCTCGGCGCCGAACCGATCATCCGGCAAATCCGCATGCCCTTCACGACGCATGTCAATCGCACGGTGCTGCGCAACCTGATCGTGCTGGCGCACAACGCGGTGGTCTACGTCGTGATTGCCGTGTATTTCCAGATACCCTTGCACCCGCGCAGCCTGCTCGTCCTGCCGGGCCTCGCGCTGCTGACGGTCAACGGTACCTGGATGTGTCTCCTCCTCGGCATGATTTGTGCGCGGTTCCGCGATTTCGCGCCGATCGTCGGCACGTTGCTGCAGATCGCCTTTCTTCTCACGCCGATCTTGTGGACGCCCGCCGCCTTCGCCGGATGGGAGGGACGCTGGATCATCGACATCAATCCGCTCTATGCGCTGATCGAGATCGTCCGCGGGCCGCTGCTGGGCGACCCCGTGGCTTCGCTGCATTGGGCGGTCGCCCTCGCGACGACGGTGGCGGGCTGGTCGCTGACGCTATGGTTTTTCGCGCGCTATCGCGCCCGCATTCCGTACTGGCTCTGACTCCGATGGCGTCTATCACGCTCGACAACGTGTCAATTCATTTTCCGCTCTTCCACACAGGCGGACGCTCGCTGCGCAAGACGCTGCTCTCCGTGACGACAAAGAAAAACTTCGCGAGCGATCGTCACGGCCTTTACGTGCGTGCGCTCGACGGCGTTTCGTTGCAGGTCGACCACGGTGATCGCGTCGGCATCGTCGGCCGCAACGGGGCGGGCAAGACCACGCTGTTGCGGGTCATCGCCGGGATTTACGAGCCGGTCGCCGGCCGGGTCGCGGTCGAGGGCGCGGTCAACGCGCTGCTCGATGTCAATCTCGGCCTGAGCCTTGATGCGACCGGTTACGAGAATATCATTCTGCGCGGGCTTTATCTCGGCATGCACCCATCGGAGATTCGCGCGCTCGCTCCGGGTATCGCCGCGTTCTCGGAGCTGGGAGAGTTTCTCCATTTTCCGGCGCGCACTTATTCGACCGGCATGTTTCTGCGTCTTGCTTTCTCGATCGTCACAGCGACCAAGCCCGAGCTGCTGCTGATGGACGAATGGCTGATGGCGGGCGACGCGCATTTCCTGGCGAAGGCGGCCGAGCGCATCGACGGGTTCATCGGACAATCCAAGATCCTGGTCCTGGCCAGCCATTCGCTCGAGATCATCCGGAAATGGTGCAACCGGGTGATCTGGCTCGAGGCCGGCCGCATCGTCATGGCGGGCGAGCCCTCGGCGGTGCTCGACCGCTATAGCCAGGCGACGTGATCGCGCGGTGCTACCCCAAGTCCCTATAGGTGGCTCTGACTGAGGGCGAAACCGCGTCGCGACTGACGCGCTGGAATGGAATATTGCATGGCCTGGATCGCCTTCTCTGTCTCGATCGCGCTCTTCGCGTCCCTCAGTCTCGATTTTCGGGAAGTCGGACCGTGAGCGCGAACATCGATCATGACCATTTTTTCCGAACGCTTGCGCATGGTGTGTCTGACGCGATTGTTTATGCTGATGCGGAAGGCTTGATCCGTTTCTGGAACGCAGGCGCCGAACGGACCTTCGGCTTTTCGGAAACCGAAGCGCTGGGTCAGTCGCTCGACATCATCATTCCCGAAAGTCTGCGGAAACGTCATTGGGACGGGTACGCCGAGACGATGCGGACGGGGAAGTCGCGTTATGGCGACGGCGAGACCCTCGCCGTGCCGGCGCTGCGAAAAGACGGAACGCGGATTTCGATCGAGTTCACGATCATGGCGTTCCGCGATGAGGCCGGTCGCATGGTCGGCATCGCCGCAATCCTGCGCGATGTCACCAAGCGATTCGAGGAAATCAAGGCCCTCCGCAAGCAGCTCGCTCAACGATCACATACCACCGCTTAGTCTCGTGAGGGCCTCTGCAACGCTCAACCCAGGCGGGGCATATGGGGCAGCTCGCACCCAAGACTGGGCCTGCTGCCTGGTGCAAAATCCGTGCAGTCGATGCCGAGCTGCTTCACTCGTGTTCGGCTCTCACGATGAAGCGGGCAAATAGGCATCAGGCATCAGGCATAATGGCGCTTGCAGAAACCGTCAGTGGTTTCCGTTCGACCAGTCGCTTCGGCCAGCCTGGACGAAGCAATTCGCGAGACGCTGGATATCTGTCCCACTGATACCGGATTCGCGCAGCATGGTCTCCCAACGTGCGTGAACACGCACGCGGAGATCTTCCAGTAGCGCAGCCGCTTCGTCCCGCTTGATGCCGAAAGCGCTTGCACCTGTCAGCGCATTGGCAAGCGTCGCCTCGTGCCCCAGACCGCCGACGGCAAGTACCAGGCTCCCGTCTGAACCGGTGTGCGGCCGCGGCACTACGTCGTAAAGCGGCGACAGGCGCCACCCACGCTCGGAGAACAGGAAGGCGTGATTGCGCAAATGATCGTCGTCGTTTCCCACCAGGATGTTAAATGCCATGCGGCAGAAGAGTTGCCGAAGGTCGCTGCGTGGCTCGGACCCGTAAAGCCGCAACACTTCAGCAAGATCGCTATAGGAATAGCGGTGAGCAGCGATTTCCTGGGCTTCGAGCATCGTGAGCGCAGACGCAAAGGGCACGCGTCGGAGTTGATTACCGTCAGCGATGCGGTCGAACCGTTGGATCAGATAGATGTCACGTCCGAGGATCGTAGCGATGTCGGTGTCCGGCACGTCCAAGCCACACTCCTTTGCGAGCCGCATGACGGCAAGCTCAGTGCGACAGACTGGATAGGTGTCGTCCTTCGTTGAGAACTTCGCAATCCATGGTCCTCCTCGATGATCTGTTGCAGCTTTGGGGCGCGCACCGCCCAGCGAGGAACCAGCTTCCAGAAAGCGCCTGAATTTGGAATCGAGATGGTCGACTGACTGGACATGCTCGACGGCTTCGACGAGTGCAGCGAGGTCAAGTTGTTCGCCATGCGCATCGCCTTCTCCCCATGGCGCAATCCGCTTGGGCCCGCCAGTCGGATCCGGACCGAAGGCAAGCGCGCCGACGCGATGATCGCCTGAGGCGACGAGGTAATCGAAATCTTCAAGATTTTCTTTTCCGGCCGCCTTGTGCATGAGATATCGACCCCAACCATCCGGCGCTGCGTCGCGGATTCCGTTAAAAAGGTTGAAGCCCTCGGCCGTCCGGAACGTCCAAGGTGCTGCGTCAGGTTCCTGCAGTGGCAAAGCCGCCGGATCGACGGGCACACGATCTGGCCGACGTAGATAGCGAGCGCCATACTGGAAAGTAGCGTGACTATTGCGGCCGTCCTCGACCATGTCGAGGCGACCGGCGGGAACCGGTCCCTCGGTAAGATGAACGTAGACATATGTCGTCCGCTGACGCACTGGCGGGGCCTCTTGTCAGAAGTCGAGATCCGAACGGGGCGCAGGTGTCCGCGCCCGGCGGGGGAGTCGCTTCAACTCCTCAGTCTTTCCGACGGTGTCCTGATCCGGTGAGGCAAGCGTCGCAAGGTGGTCGACTAGCCCGAGCGCCCAGAGCGCGGTCGCTACGACGCCAATGCTGACGCCGCTTTCGCCGTGTTCAAGCCGCTGGACAGTATCGAGACTCACCATCATTCGCTGAGCCATTAGCCGCTGCGGGATGCGCCGCCGGGTACGTGCGGTGGCGATGCCACGGCTCAATAACTCGACAGCCTTGGCAGCCGGAGCCGGGAGGGCCTTGGTGACAAGGGAAGTCTTGGACATGTTCATCTCCACTATGACCTGATATAGCATGTTATAATTGTCTTAACAACTGATTTATCAGGTCAAATAGCTCGGCTTCTAAGGCGATCAATCAACTTATTGAAAGAAGAAACTTTCAAAAGGACGCCTCGGCGGCAACGCACAGCGCGAGCCCAGCGATCAAGTAATCCATTCAACGCGATGGAGTCGTCACGGCCCCTTGCGCGGCTGCAAGGCCATTTCAAGCGCCTGCCGGATGAAGCGCTGATACGGAACCCCGGCCTTGGCGGCCGTGGCCTTCACCGCGTCCAGCAGCGGGCGCGGCAGGCGCATGTTCACCCGTTCGCTCTTCGGCTGGAACTCGAAGCGCACCATTCGCATCCCCGACAGGTCGTATTCCGTCAGGTCGGACTTCGCGACGAACTTCTCGGCTTCCTTATCGCTTCTCAGCCTTGGCAGATTCTTTTTCATAGTGCTCGATCTCCTTCCGGTGCATGTAGCGGGCGCTGACGGGGCGGACAAACGTGTCGTTCCCCTTCTTCCGCAGAGTGAACACAATCAGCACCCCGCGCCCGCCGTCCGTCCATCCGACCGCCTTAAACCGTTCCTCGATCCCCGAATGCGCGGGATCGGGGAACACGGCGAGCGGCCCGTAAAACAGTCTCTCAATCGCGGCAAGCGGGACACCGTGCTTCTGGCATTTGTCCCGGTTGGCCTTGTCCCACTCAAATCCAGCAACGCCTAAATCCATCCTTTCATCACATACGATTTGTACAGCCATTTGTCAACCCATTCGGGTGTGCTTTCTGGCCCGTCGCGCCAGCGAGGACGTGGTCTACGAGAACGGCACCGATGCCTATAACGAGACGCTGATGAAGCTGCGCCGAACCCTCGACGCAGGCGACGTCTTCCTTGAGGCCAATGGCGAGGGAGCGGGGGCCAGGCTCAAAAGAAGCCGGTGAGGGGTGGCCATCACGGTCGCTTTGCGGAGTTGCACATCAAACGATTCCGGCGATCGCACGATCGTCTGTCGTGGTGAAATCCCGTTCGCGCTTTTGCAAAACGAAGCCAATTCGAGGAATTAAGCTCACCCGGATTGACAATTCAACGGGTCATGTCCTTCCTAAAGAGGCTCCCTATCGAAACGGACTAAAGCGTCTTGACAACTGTCATATGACAGGTTACATATGCATATTGAATGATTGAGACTTTTCGACATAAAGGACTCAAACGATTCTACGAGGATGACGACCGGAGCAAACTGCCGTCCGGGATGGTGGAACGTATCCGCGACATTCTCACTGCGCTTGACGCAGCCCAAACTATCAAAGGGATGAACAGCCCAAGTTTCCGGCTTCATCTCCTGAAAGGGAAACTGAAGGGCTTTTGGGCCGTCACCGTCCGCGCTAACTGGCAGATTACTTTTCGCTTCAAGGATGGACGGGTCTTGGATGTCGATTTTGTGGACTACCACTAGGAGTATCATTCATGCCGATGAAGAACCCTTCCCATCCCGGCCGTTTGGTGAAAGCCGATATCGACGTGCTGGGTTTGACTGTGGCTGAGGCGGCGAAGGGGCTCGGCGTAACCCGGCAGCAGCTCTACAGGGTCATCAACGGCGCAAGCGCGATCTCGCCGGAAATGGCTTTCCGGCTTGAAAAGGCCATTGGCAGCACGGCGGACACGTGGTTGCAGATGCAGACCGCTTACGACTTGGCTCAGGTACGCAAACACGCGAACAAGATCACCGTGCGACCCTTCGAGGCTCGTGCGACGTAGCGCCGAACCTCCAGCTTTCGGCTTAGGAAAGCTCCGGCGCACGCTTGAGGCCGGCGGCGTCGTCTTCCTCGAGGGCACTGGCGAGGGGCCTGGCGTCAGGCTCAAAAGAAGCCAGTGAGGGGGCCGCTGTGGACTCCCATTCGCGCTTTTGCGCAACGAAGCCAATTCGGTGAATTGATGTGATTGACACAATAAGGGTCGAAGCTTATGTTATAACAACCGTTATAACGTATAGAGACCCACGTGTTGGCTTTGAAGCTCACCCGAATTGGCAATTCAACGGGCCTCGTCCTTCCTAAAGAGGCTCTTGCAAAACTGCGTGCCGAACAGGGGGACACCGT
>JGI20189J14885_1000453_pt1 | contig 14819 bp, 9 predicted proteins | sample NGESurdeep072012_10_FD_14885 | JGI IMG/M metagenome (IMG submission 14885) | reverse complement strand
GCGGTCGGGATCGTGTATTCGGTGAACGCGCCGGAGGTGGTCACCCGACCGATGTTGCCGGCTTCTTGTTCCGTGAACCAGAGGGCCCCGTCCGGACCTGTGGTGATGCCGGTAGGATCGCGATCTTGGAACGCGGTCGGGAGCAGGTATTCGGTGAACGCGCCGGAGGTGGTCACCCGACCGATCTTGCCGGGGTTGGCGAATTCCGTGAACCAGAGGGCCCCATCCGGACCCGTGGTGATGCCTTCAGGTTCGCTGCCCGAAATCGGCGCGGTCGGGATCGTGTATTCGATGAACGTCCCGCTCGTGGGTCTTACCGGTGAGGAATAGATGCCGCCTGAGGCGCCGATCACGTAGAGATTCGCACTATCGGTCGAAATGCTGACACCCGCGCCGCTCTGCGCGTTCCAGCCCGGCGTGCTGAGATTGTAGTAGTAGATCGAATTGCCGCCCGAGTTGGTGGGGTAGCCTAAAACGAAGACGCCACCGATGGTCGTCGGCGCGATTGCCGATGCATTGCCCGGTAACTGCACGAAACTGTTATTTGGATTCTTGTAATAGATGCTGCCGATGGAATTGAGAACGTACAACCCGGCGGTCGATACGGTGCCATTGGACTGCGTGAAGCTATTCGGATCCCACGAGGCTGCGATTCGCACACCGGCGCCGGGCACTTGCGACCACGTGCCGCTGACGTTGCGCCAGATCGCTTGATCGCTGCCGGCCGTATTGCCGTTGGAGAGCACGTAGATCGAGCCGTCTGCAGCAGCGGTGATGTCGCTGCATCCGCCGCCCAGCGCCGTCCATGTTCCGCCGCTGTACGAATATGTACCGCCGCCGGAATTGATCGCATACAGCGTGCCGTTTGGCGCAACGCTAAGGCGCGAGGCCAGTCCGGAGATATTGGTCCACGTTCCGCTGACATAGTGCCAGATGTATTTGTCCGCACCGCTCGGTGCGTTCGAGAGCACCCAGAGCGAACCGTCGGGAGCCGCGGCGGCAGAACTTGCCGCACCGGGAATCTGCGTCCAGTTGGCGCCCTGGATTGCACTCTGCGGTTTGACGGCCATGACGCTGGCTGGAAGAATGGTCGTGTGCGCCATGGGCGCAGGCGGAACCAATGCCGGTGAGATCGACGTGGGCATGCCCATCTGTGGAGTGGGGCGTGGGTTGGACGCAAGTCTGGAACAGCCACTCGCCAATGCCAAGCCGAAAAGGGCACCAATGGCGAGGTACGGGATTTTCATAGTCCAGCTCCGTTCACGCTCAGCGAATCGGAGTGTTCGGAAACGAGAAACCGACAGCGTGCCGACAATTCACCAGGCCTGTGCAGCTTCATGCTAGGTGGGGGTTGACCTTCCCGATCCGCTCGCGCCGGCACGCTTTCCCTGGAGCGGCAAGCGTTGAACGCGCTGGAACGCACGTGGCGCACCCGCGCCATTGGCAGGCGTTCCTGATGTCGCGCGGGAGATCGTGGCGTGGGTCGATGACGGCTCGATGGCAGCCATCGACTATGATCGAGACATTCTAGCGCACCTCGCGCCTCATTCTCTTGGCGCGATCGGCGCCGCGATTCAGGTCTCGCCTCGTTACGCTTCTCTTATCCGCTATCCGCGCAGGCAAGGTGAGACCGCACCGGAGGCACTGGGCAGCTCTGCGCGGGCTGACCATCCGTAAGGGTCACGACTCGCGCTAGCCGCTGTTTTAAGAAGGTTCCTGTCCTGGCGACCCTAAGTGACGTGGCTGAGCCCGAACGGAGGCCTTACCTCTATGTGTTGTTTCGTTTCCCCGTTAGCGGCGATCGTTCTTTCAGGATTGACCGTTGGAAGCGACCCTACAATCGATGTGGCGCATACGCCGCGGCCACTAGACATATCACGCTTGGCAACTGATAAATTCTCTCGACGGAAGTCGCTGAGCACGCGCACAGCCCGCGTGATACAGCCGTTTTGGCTCAATGCGCGGAGCGGTGCTTAAGCGTGAGATTCCTGACAGCGATCGCTGCTAAGGAACAGCGGGTGCTCAGGATGGCCGGTCTCGCCATTGTGCTAATCGCCATCACTGTGGTCGTTATGATCGCCGTTGAACGACACAAGAACGATGTGGCGGCCGAAGCAGAACGTGCTCGGATCGCCGCTGCTCAGGCTGCGGCGCTTGCTCACTTCGCCAGCTTAGCGAGTTTTGCTGTTCGGGTGGAAACAGCCTTTGAGCGTTTCTCTGCCGCAAAGAAAGAATTTGATAAGCTTTCGTCACAGGCTTCCGAAGTCGGCCACATCGCTTGGCTCGGCGACACCTCCCGCCTTCTGGAAGCCGGTAGGTCCTGCGAAGCCTCCCTCCTTTTCGAAGCCGCCAGGTACCACCGTCCGCTCATCATTCCAAGAGGTGTACGGGCATCATGACTGCACTTTTTTTGCGCGCATCGAGACGGTTCAACGAATACGTCGTTATCGCTGTTCTGCTGCTCATCGTCTGCTTGGCACATTTTGGCGCTGCGTACGCTGGCACTACGGACCCGACGCCAAGCCAAATGGTCAGTGCGATCAAGAGAGCGCACATCGAAGGCATCGCAGCCGGGGACCCCAATCTCGCCGCCCGTTTCGTCCTCTATCGTTTGTACGCGAGCGGACCCCCTGTATACGGCGCGCACCCAGGCTCGGGCTATTTTAGCCTTTCTAACGTTAGGTATCTCACAGTCAACGGTCAACACTTAGTACTGTTTAGTTACACGAACGGAGGAAACGCTGGATGGCAAGACTTTGCATTTTTTGTCGGTAGTCTGAATTACGCTGGGGAACTGCCGTTTATGGGCCGTAATGCCAGGTATCAATCGGTTGGGTCGAATCTCGTGATCAGGCTGCATACCCTGCGAGGCTCGGATCCGATGTGCTGTCCGAGCGGACCTTGGCGCACAGTCGCAACTCTCTCGGCAAATGCCCATGGGCTCTTCACCGTCACCCCCAACCCAGCGGCCACCCCCAGTACGCGAATTGCATCGGTAGGCGCTGCTTCGCCGGCACATCCGAGTGGTGCCAGCGCGGTCGTGCGGCAGTTTTACGCATGGTATATGAAAATACAAAACCATAGTGGTGAAGCGCGTACAACGGATTATCTCGCTCCCGTGAGAGGCTTGTTTGACGACCGCCTCTATTGGCTGCTCAAGGAAGCAGACTCGGACCATCCCGGAAGCAAACCCCGCTACGGCATGGAATGCTCGCTCGATGCGAATCCCTTCGGCTTGGGGCAGATGTATAGCCGGATATGGAGTTTCACGGTCGGAGCGCCGACCAAACAGGGCGATACGCTCGTTGTCCCGGTTACGCTGTTCTTGGGCCATACATCGCCTGGTGGAGCGGGCAAAATCACTGCGATCGTTAAGGACGAGGCCGGAGCGTACAAGATCTACGACATAAACGACTTCGAATCACATCGGCAATTTTTGGAGAAGCTTGCGCGCGATCCGAATTGCGCGTGGCCAAAGTGAATCACCGCTAAAGTGAATCGGCCCGCGGCTTCGAACGCTACTGGAACCTCAGCGCCGTTATGGAGAAGGAGAGCACATGCATAAGTTGATTGCGTTTGCAGGGGCGCTTGCGTTGCTTGCCGCCGCACCCGCTTCCGCGGCGACGACGGCGCAAAAGGCTGCGGTCGCTGCGCTCATCTTGGCCGAGCGCGGGCGCGCGGCCGTCGGCACCGTGATCGGAACGAAAACCTTATCCAACGGCAAAGGCGTCGCGCAAGTGATCGTCGCGATGCCGTCGTGCTTCATCGTCCAGGCGTACGCCCAATGCGACTATGTTGATCAGACGGCATGGTTGCACCTGAAGAACGGCAAGTGGATATTCTTGGGCGATCTCGGTGAGAAATACTACGATCAGGGCATCGCGAAATTCGGGTCGGCCGCAGCGATGTTGGAGAAACAGTACGGAATTCCGGCTTCCGTCGCGAAGCAGTTCACGGGTCCGCGCCAAAACAGCGTGCCATGAATTATGCGCGGGCGACCGGTTGCGTTCTCGGCGATTTCTGGTTGCAGCCTTCGATTCCTCGCCCATCTTGATGAAGAACGAAAAACATGAGTGTTCTAGGAACTACGACGCGCGCGGGAGTGAATCTTTATACATTTGACGGTGCATTTGATCGTAGTGGCTCTGGTTCACCGTTCCCTTTTCCGCCGTGAAGACCGAATCGGCGTCTGGCCGAGTTGAGGATGCAGACTCAGCTTGCAAGAGCTGGCCCGAAATTACACACGAATCCGGACACAGTCCAGCCGACGATCAAGATCAGTGCGTTCGCACAGTCCTGCGACCTCCATTGCGGCGGTGTTGGCATGAATAACACCGTCATATGGCGAATCCCCGTTAGCTGCTAAAAGAAAATGACTCTGGGACGTTGACAGCTTCCGTAGCGCATGGCGCGGTGTCTTTTGTGGTGCTTCGAGAGGAGCCGGCCGAACGTCGCGACGCTCTTTGTCGCCAATTTTTCAATGAAATTTATCGCGACGTGTTTCCTAATCCCGATGAGGCGGAGGGTCCTGACACGTGGCTGCCACTGATGAGCGACGACGTTCCGGTCGGACAGCCACTCGTTCATATGGTTCTAGCGCGTGATTCGGGCGAGCAAATTCTCGGCGGTATCATCTTCGAATCCTATCGGGAGAGTGCGTGTTGGCTCGCAACATATATTGCAGTCCGCCCCGACGCACGCCATCGCGGCATCGGAGAATCTCTGATTATGAAAACCGTCGATACGATATCGCGACAAACCGAGGACGTTATCATGTTCGCTGAAGCCGAGATCCCGACGAGACTTCCGATTCCCGCGGAACGCGAGTGGGGGTGGAAGCGCCTTGCAATCCTAACCAGCTTCGGTTTTAGCCGGATCTTGATCAATTACGTGCAGCCGGCGCTCTCACCCGAGAAGCATGCGATCGACAATCTGTACCTGCTCCTCTATGCGGGCGAACGCGGAGAGGATGTCATTTCGTCAGTTCGACTCATCGCTTTTCTCAAAGAGTTTTATGCGGCGCTTCATCAGCCGTCCTCGCCTTATCTCAGCGAGATGTGCGACGCGCTCGCGACACGGACGATCCTGGAAACGCAAAGTTTGCCCACTTCCGCATCAGATCCCAAATACATAATCTAAGACCGGGGGCAATTAATGCTCGCATCGAGCGACCCGACGGTAGGACACTGCACGAGCATTGCGCTGCGGATGATGTTCTTGCGGCAGCACGTCAAACAGAAAACGAAAGGGAGTAAAGATAGCGAGCCCGCCGAGATTTCTGTAGGTACTTTGCGCGACGTCCTTCACGGCAGTCGTGACCACCACCTTGATGACCTTCTGCGTGCTCCAGTTGCTTCGTTTTGTGACGATATCGTGACGCCATACATAGTCGAGAGGAACTTGCCGCTCATCGTCCTCTGTGAGGCTTTCGGAGACGATCCGGATAGTGAGGCTCGCACGCGGTTCCCTCGGGAAGTGATGATCAGTTTGCCCGAGACTTTCCAAATGCGCTGGGAGAACAATCGCACCCTCAAGGTCCATTTTGCAGACCTCAAAAGGGCTGCAAAGCTAGTCGATAGTGTAACGTTCTTTGCCAGCGGCCTCTTCGTCTATTCCGTTTCGTTCATTTTCGACATGCCCGATGTCAGCCTCAACGTTTTGGATCCCAAGCTGATGCTGGTCCTCTCGGCAATCGCCGCGCGACCCGCAGGTGATATCGTGCACGATTCGGTGCGTTTTAGGCTCAATGACGACAAGGACGAACTGCCGCTGATCGAATTCCTTCAAGCAAGGCTTTCAAGGCTTTCGAAGCTTGCCGACGAGAGCAAGTTATCCCGCAATGTTTTCTCGTTACTCAAGAAAGACGAAGCCGTCAAAGCATTGCGTGAATGTGGCGACTCAAACGCCACGGCAAAATCCGCGGGTGTCGATGCGTTGCGTACGTCCTTGTTGAACCTCTTCCCAGAGAACAGTCATTTTGACGGCAGAACCTTGGTCGACATCGAGGTCATCGGATGTTCGCGTCACGATAAAGTGCTCGAGTACGCACGTTTGTCCGAGGCACGCCAAGCCAAGCTTGACGATTTTTCGAAATCGTTGGCTGGGCTGACTCAGAATGTTCTCGATTACGAAGAGCAAGACGAAGAAGAGATATACGATTCGCTTGCGGGCGGCTTGAAAATTGGGAACGATATCACGTTCGTCAGTAAGGACGTCGCTGTCAAATTCTGCAAAAGTTCCCGAGTAACCAGCGAGATGCGTTGTGTTGTCGGCGGCTCGCCCTATTGGATGCTGGTACAGCTCGTGATGGGGCATAATGAAGCGTTGCTGGCTGGTCTCGGCGCAGATATCGACGAGCAGGGCCCGGGGGAAGGCGGGGTGATTGGACAGCTTCTCCCGTCGAAGGATCCACATGATATCGAAGGTACGCGCGAGCGATTGAACCAGGCGCTGAAACGAAAGATCAGGCTTGCTCACTACATTCCAAATCTATTCCGCTATCCCACGGAAAAGAATTTGTACCGCTTCTATTCGAAAATGCGAGGTCTTAAGTTAAGGCAGAAATACCTTGTCAGCTCCGAAGCTGCGTGGGAAAACGCGGTACGGGAAACTAGCTCGGTAACCGAAGAACAGACCGGCCATACATTTAACGGTGTCTTGATAGCGCTCGGCGTGATTCAGCTCGGCGGGGTGCTGGCCGCAATTGCTGCGATCGATGACAACCGTTTTTGGTACTTTGGAACGCACGTCTTTAACGCAGGAGCGGACATACACGCGCTCGTGGACCTCTGGAATGGTTTCGGCCACTCGTACAACGGAGGTCGGCCGGACGATTTCTCTGCCGTGTGGGCGCTTTTCGTTGCTGGCGTTTTGATCTTTCTTGGTTCCGTATCCCTGATGGTGGCCGTGTGGCCTCGGGTAAGACAAAAGCTGAACCAATGGTGGGCACGGATGGCCCGTTTGCCAGTGCGGCGAACGCGGCCTAGGCGGCCGAGCTAGAGTGACCGAATTAATAGGTTAGGCTGACCTGAGGCGGTCTTTCAGGCGGCGGACAACTGTGAATTGGTCTTAAGGGTTTAGACGAATTCTCGGGGTGTTAGGTTTCCGAGGGAACTATGCGGCCGAACCTCGTTGAAATCGGCCGAACGCGCCGAGTCGGGTGAGGTCCAGACCAACGACGAGCTATCGATGAAATACGCAGTGCGGCGCTGATTAATCTCGTTGCGCTCGACGATACCATACACCGTAAACACTTTGAGCATGTCAGAAGTCCTCCGTTTCGGGCGGCTCGAGATTCATGAAGCGGCTCGCGAGGCGCGATCGATGGGTCGACATCGGGCTGAAACCGCGGGAGTACCAATTGTTGCGCGCTCCGCCTTGCGTGTATCGGCGACCCTATCCGCAGGCCCAGCGGCTTACCGGAGCGGCGCTCAGGGCGCACGGCGCGGGGCGCAGGGGCAGAGGGACGGGCTGGCGCGATCGGGCCGCCCGGCGAGGGACCGGACGTTTCGGGCGCTTGTGTAGATACCCGTGGTGAATCCTAGAGTGCCGATGAAGCATTCGTTCGCGACAATCGACGCCTGACGCGCGGTCCGGGTATGCAGCCGGACGATCGCTCGGCAACGCTTCTTTCGCCGTGCCAGCTGGTGGTCCGCACGGTCTTCAAATGCGATTCACGCGGCGTCCGCCTATGTCCGCAGTCGTTCGTTCACGAGCGAAAGTCCAGGAGCGACGTGGCTTTTCGACAGCGGCCAAACGTCGGCGAACGGTGGTGGATGGAGGCGGATGCAACTGAATTGCAACCTCTTTCCGGGTTGGGCCATTAGCGTGACTTATAAGGTGACTCCAAACGAGGGGGTCACCAATGGATGCGCGACTCAAGAAATCTGGCGTCAAGAAGCGCGGCGCAAAAAAGGGTCAGGATCGCTGGACAGCATTGATCGGTCTTCCGCCGCACGCGGACGGCGGCCGACGGCAATTTCGGTTCAATTTCACCGGCAGTAAACGAGACGCCGATCGAGCCTTGACGGCTTACCTTGCGCAGCTCGCGGATGGCAGTTTCGTGGCGCCTGATCGCACGACGTTCGGCGAGTACCTTGTCGGCTGGCTGGAGGCGTCGCGATCGCGTTACGCTGCGACCACCTGGCAGCGATACGAGGGGATCACGCGCACGCACCTCATCCCGGTGCTGGGCGGCGTTGCGCTTCAGCGCCTGTCGGTACTCCATCTCAACCGGGGATATTCAGAATGGCGACGCGGCGGTTTGACCGGTCAAACTGTGCTGCATCATCACCGTTTGATTCATCGCGTCCTCGCCGGCGCGCTCCGTGAAGGTCTGGTCCGGCAGAACGTCGCCGCAATCGCCGACCGACCAAAAGTGGAACCGAAGGAGCGACGATACTTTTCCAATGAGGAACTGAAGCGGATCATCGCCGCCACCTCCGGCAGCTTTCGCGTCCTGATCGCAATTGCGCTGGCCACTGGTGCGCGACGCGGCGAACTCCTCGGCTTGCGGTGGAGCGACATCGACCTCGCTCGCAACGCCGTCGCGATACGAAGGTCGCTCGTGCAAACCAAGCAGGGCGGGATTAGCGAGAAGTCACCCAAGAGCGGTAAGGAACGCGTGATCGACGTGTCAACGAGCGCCGTTGATATGCTCCGGCGTCATCGCGTTGAGCAGGCGGCGACGGCGGGACTTGGCACGACGTACGTGTTCCCCGGCGACGATGGTGGCGCGTGGACGCCACACAAGGTCACGGACGGTTTCCGAGAGATCCTCCGACGAGCCGGCGTCAAGGGCGCCTCGTTTCATTCCCTGCGCCATACGGCCGCGACACAGATGCTTGCACTCGAGGTGCCGCCGAAGGTCGTTCAGGAGCGTCTCGGTCATTCAACGATCGCGATCACGATGGACCTGTATAGCCATGTTACGCCTTCAATGCAGGCCGAAGCTGCGAGACGTCAAGACGAACTTTTGCGCCCACTCTTCGGCGGTTAAATTGGAAACTGGCGGGGACAAATGAGCGTGATGATTAAGGCACATGGGCGGTTTTGCTGACGGTTCGGCTGCGCCGGGTTCTTGAGGTACCTACATGACCAAGAAAGACAGCGAAGATTGCATATGTGGGCACCGACCGCACCAAGGCCGGGTTTGCGAAACTCCGACCGACGAATTCGAGCCATTCGGAACGGGCAAGCGTCGTAAGTATTGTTCGTGTCCCGGTACGGAAGCGACGGTTCCTAGGGAAGCGCCTGCCGCCTGCTCGAGGTGCGGACACACACCGCATCCTGGCAACGCCTGCCTGGCTTCGCTCGGGGGGTTTGAGCCGATCGGGACGGGTAAAAGTCGCGGGATGCGGACCAAGTGGTGCGACTGCAAAATGCCGCCAACTTCACAGAAGGACGAGTCGAAGCGATAAATGACCTTTCGGTCATTCGGGCTCGTCATCACCATGAAATCGGGCCTGAACCCGCGACCCTTGAGTCAGGCAGACGAGCCTCGCGCTGCGACTACGGCGCTTCGGCCGGCGATCACTTCACGTCGTAGACCTTGAGAATCTCGTCGCCGTAGTGATTGACGATCTTGATTGCGATTCGCCCCGTTTCTGGTTTCGGGAAGGCTCGACTGCGGGCGGAGTAGAGTGATTTCCAGGCCAGCTCGTCAACGTCAGATTTGAGAACCCTTTTAAGCGATTTATAGGGATCGTTTCCGCCGAGAAAATATGCCTGCCGCACAAAGAAACTCTCGGCGTTGTAATTGGTGTCGATAAACCAACAGGCGATATCGTCCGTGCCACTCGGGCGCACTTCCTTCGTCGAGGGATCGTAGACGTCGAGTCCACGAACCTCGATCTCGACAGTGCCATCGCCATTATTGATTACGTCGAGATCTGGTTCGCCAAAGACCATGAATAGGTTCGCGGCCGAAGTTTTCTTGAGAAGTTTGTTGCCCATCTGAAGATCGTTGTTCATCCGAGCCTTCAAGATGGTGAGCCGTCCGAGTTGCGTGGCGTCTTCCGCGACGCTTGCGTCAAAGGCGAACCCGCAGACGACCAGTACATCGGCGACGTCTATCGCCTCTTTCGCCGCCTCGCGTACCATTTCGCTGCCGATAGTGCCACTTTCAGGGCCAATGCACACCGCGACGCGATCCGCGCTATCGCCGTTTCGGTATGTGCCGATGGCGTTGACGAACTCTCCGGGCCAAATTTCTAGCGTGACAAAGTCAATGCGTTGGCCGACCTTCGTATTCTGAACGCCAGCTGTTTTCAAGTTCTCGAGGATTCGTGCGACGTAGCCGGATTCTCCGTCGCTCACGGAGGTTGTCGCGTCATCCTCAATCGACTGCGCCTGATATGGCGACAGGCTCTCTACCGTGAATGGGCCAGTAACCCGAACTGTCTTGTCGTCCCTGGCAGGACGGTCGAATAGAATCTCGCTATCTGCATGGCGCTTGATTACCGTCGTAATTTCTTGATCCGTCATTCCCGGCTTTATTTCTGGGTTTTGCGCGATCGACCCTAACTGTACGTGCGGGACGCGCGAGTAAACGAACCCCTTTCGGAGGTCATCCTTGGTTTCCGAGAGCATCGCAGCGCTATGCGGAATCCCCGTGACTTCGCTCTCTTTGATGACGCCGGCTTTCGAATCACGGAGGACATAGTACGGATATAGCGCGCTCATCAACCTGGTGCGCGCAAGAGCGAGCGCGACTCGACTGGTGTCCACGGTTATCCATCGTCTCCCCCACTGCTCCGCGACGACCGCGGTCGTTCCACTCCCACAGGTCGGGTCTAAGACGAGGTCGCCGGGATTTGTGCAAGTGAGAACGATGCGTTCGATTACCTTTGGTGTCGTTTCAACAACGTAATGCATGTCGGACGGAGGTGCAGTGTCGCCCCACATGTTGACGATTCGACTTGCCGGGTAGTCGTCGATATAGTAGACGTAACAGAGCGTATCTCCACTTGGGATCAGCCGTTTTGCAAGCGCCAGTCGTTCCATGCCGCCCCGATCAGTAGACCAACACTCGTTCTTTGGTGGCGCATATGGGGTGCCTTGAAACTCAAAGATGAAGTCTTGGTTCTTACGATACTCGCGTGGCTTCATCGGCATCTCGCGAAATACTCGACTTCCGTTCGGCAGGAGAGCGTGATTCTGGCGCTCCTCCGAGGTCATTAGCCTACGATCTCCACCTACAAGTTCAACCCACTTCCAAGGCGCGTTTCCTTCGGCGGACTTCATCGTGAATAGCGGATTGAGCGTCAAGATTGATGACTTTTCGCGGTTCGTACTTTCGCGACCAATTTGGTACCACACGATGTAATCGCAGACCGATTCAAAACCGGGATCTTTCATCATGGGCATCATCTTCTTACGGAAAGAGATGACCGGATGTGCGTTCCGAGAGCCAAATACCTCGTCCATAACCGAACGCACCAGATGCAGGTTCTCGTCTCCTATCTGCACGCAGACGCTGCCCGTTGGCGTCAGTAGGTCCCGGGCGACGGTGAGTCGGTCTCTCAAGTAACTGAGATAGGAATTGACACCGAACTCCCAGGTGTCGCGAAACGCTCGTATCTGCTCGGGCTGGAGTGTTACGTCGTCTGGATTGTCGCGAACGACCCGGCGTTTCGTCGAAACCTGCCAATTGGAACCGAAGGTAATACCGTACGGAGGATCCATGTAAATCAGCTGAACCTTACCCTTGAGCCCTTCTCGTTCGGACAACGAGGCCATTACTCGCAGGGAGTCGCCCAGGATCATGCGATTCGTCCAGTGTTGCTCATGGTGGTAAAAGTCTACGAGTTTCTCAAATTCGAGCCCGTTGAAGTCACCAAAGAGATTAATCTGCGGTTCCGATGCCTTGCGCGCAACGGCGCGAAGGTCTTCGATTAAGGCGCGTGGCGCGACTTTTTCTTGAATATAGATTGGCAACGACGGTACTGCGAGCGCCAAACGATCCTGATCGTCCTTGCCCTTCCACACGAGCTGCGGATCCAACGACGGGTCGCGATCATAGAGAAGCGTCTTCGCCTTCTTTACGTCGTCAGAGGCGAATGATTCCAGCTCTACAGTCGGAATGTTCGTCCGCACTTCATCCGGATGTTTGATCGCGTCCAGCTTTACCGCGGCAGATTTCTTCGATTTGGGCCTTGGCAAGATGCTCTAGACTCCAACGGTTGAGGGAAATGTGGAACGAATAAGCGCTTCCGCGTCCCATGGATCAAGAATCTCAATAAACGCCCAGCGTCCGAAACGGCCATCGTTGTTGACAGCCGGAATCCACAAGTTGCGCGCGGTACTGACCTTGATCGCCTTGTCCGGTCGGCGTTCGCCCGTGACTTCAACAATGAGGTTCAGTGGATCCGCGGCATTCCCATCGTCGTAGCGGACAATAAAGTCCGGGACATAGTTCTTGGAGGAACCTGCAAGTGTATAGGGGATCGAGAATCCAAGGCCTTGATTCTTAACGTAAGAATAAACCTCGCGGCGCAGTCCGACCTCGAACACTTCAGCCATTTTCTGCTCCCACGAGTCCGTGTCGGCAACGACGTAGTTTACGGGACACTTTTCCGGATCCGTAGTGTAGACAGGCTTCGTAGTATTGAAGGACACGTTCATTGTGGAGCCCGTGTACTCAAAGGACCGTAGAATTGGCAGCAATTGCTTCGCGCCGATAGTTCCCAACACGATGCCTTGATAGATCTTCTCTGCGGCGTAACGCCCGAGTTGAGCAATCAGAAGCATCTGTGGAAAGGCTCCGCTCTTACACATCACACAGGTATCCAACCATTGTTTTGCTATCACTGCGAGTTGCGGAAACAGCCAAGGCTTTTGATTGCCGTCCGGGTCAGGAAACTTTGCTTCCAGTAGGTACTGTGCCAGCGCGAATGCCACGCTCTGCATTCGAAGTGTCTTCAATTCATCAAGGCTATGGATGACCGACTCGCCGGCGATGGGCTCGAGTTTCGTGTTGATAGGCAGCTGTTCCGGTGAGAGCGTCATGCGCAGATCATCGCCGAAGTGTGCCTCCAACTTTTCTTCCGGAAGTCTGTAGCGATAACCGGCGACGTGTGGAAACGAGATTTCGAGCGACTCGCGCCCAGGCATGGTGCGAACGCGATGAATCTCCTTTTCTATGATCGGCTTCGAAGTCGAACCTGCGGTCGGAATGAAGCTGAACGGAACCCCGTAAACCTCCGCATATTCTGGGTCGAAGCGCCCTTCCTCATCGGCCTCGTAGCTTATTCTGCGGAGCCCTCGACCGACTACCTGCTCACACAACAGTTGCGTGCCGAATGCGCGTACGCCGAGAATGTGCGTTACCGTATTGGCGTCCCAACCTTCCGTAAGCATCGAGACCGAAACCACGCACTTGATATGCTCTCCCAGCCTCCCAGCTTTGCCGACCGTGTTCATCACCTCGCGCAGAAGGTCTTCGTCCGTGACCCCCTCCTCTGTTCGACCGGGGAAGCGATCACGGTATTCAGCCTTGAATTCTGCGATTTCACGAGCGGCAATCTGCTTGAACGATTCACTCATGGCTTGACCTGATTCCAACTGCGCAGAATCGATCAAGAAGGTGTTGGGGCGATGAATCCAGTGACCGTTCTGCGCGTTGGAAAACAGTTCGAGTTTACCTGTAGCGACTGCGCCGGACGCCGTATCGTGACCCGCGATCCAATCGTACACGAGCTTAGACACCGCGGTGTTGCTGCAAATCACGATGAATACCGGTGGAGTACCGCGCTCGGCTTCAGCCCATATTTCAAACGATTTTTTGTAGTGCGAGTACAAGCTGCGCAATGCGCCTTCCAAGTCGGCGGGAAGCAGCGGGGACGACGCAGCGGCAGTTTGGTTGCGTCCCTTTTTTGGTAAGTCGTCCTTGATGCGCCTCCATAAATCGCGGTATGTAGGGCTATCACCGGTCATCTGATCGTCCGAGACCGGCACACGAGGAATTTTAACAATACCTGCTTCGATCGCATCGATCAGTGAGAAATCGTAGACTACCCAGGGGAAAAGAGTCCCCTCCTTGTAGCCTGAGCCGCTCAGAAAAAACGGCGTTGCCGAAAGGTCATATACGGCTCGGATCCCGATCTTCTCGCGCACTGCCTCCAGACCGCTGATCCACACGCGCGCTGCTTCCGCGTTTCGTTTAGCCTCGCTCGGATCTTCGACGTCTGCGGCACCTTCCTCCGGCTCAGGGCGCTCTCTGTAGCAATGATGCGCCTCGTCGTTTATGACGACGACGTTTTTCTTGTTTCCTAGCTGACGGCAAACCCGTCGCACCATTTCGGCCGGCGTCTCCTTAAATAGGCCCTTGCCGTCGTATTCCCCAGCTAGCACCTCTTTCGTGAATGTAGGCGCCTCAAATTGCTCGCGTTGAATGAACGAGTGATAATTCACGATCACGACCTGAGCACGCTGGAGTATCAACAGCGTGTCGGCCGATACAATGTCGCGCTCCAGATAGTAGTTGTCGCTCGCGCTCGGCTCGAGGACGCGGAGTCGATCCCGAATGGTAATGCCTGGCGCAACGATCAGAAACGAATCGCTGAATCGTGCGTCTTTTTGATTCGCGATCTTATTTAGAGCCTGCCATGCGATGATCATTGCCATGACGACTGTCTTTCCGGATCCGGTCGCCATCTTTGTGGCAACCCGGGGAAGACCTCGGTTAGCCATGTCGTTCTCTTCGCGAAGTTTTGTTGCGATCCACGGATCACTCCGCGTCGCGATTTCTCCTAGGAATATCGCAGTCTCGAGCGCCTCAATTTGGCAGAAAAACAATTTCTTTTCGCGCTCGGGATCCG
>JGI20189J14885_1000451_pt1 | contig 14844 bp, 14 predicted proteins | sample NGESurdeep072012_10_FD_14885 | JGI IMG/M metagenome (IMG submission 14885) | reverse complement strand
AAACTTCTTCCGTTTCCTCCGGTAAAAGCGGGATGCAAGCGATCGCTCCCCCGCCGAAGCGCAAATGGTTGCTTCCCGCGCTCATCGTCTTGGTCGTCGCAGCCTCGTATGTTGTCGTTTATTTTGCGGCGAGACATTCTTCCGCCGCACCGCTCAACTTTCATCGCCTGACTTATCGGCGCGGAACTATTCCGAACGCACGTTTTTCTCCTGACGGGCAGAACATTGTTTATGGAGGAGCACTCGAAGGAAAGCCATCAGAACTCTTCACCACCCGCTTCGATAGCACCGATTCGCGTGCTCTGGGTCTTCAGAAAACCGATGTGCTGGCAATATCCAGCAACGGAGAACTGGCTGTCCTCCTGAATGCACACGCGAGGGCTCTCTCCGAAACCGGCACGCTAGCGAGGCTTCCTCTCGCGGGGGGCGCGCCACGCGAGGTTCTGGACAACGTCGGAAGCGCCGACTGGACGCCCGATGGCTCCGATCTTGCTGTCGCACACGGCGATAATGGCGCTCTGGAATTTCCCGTGGGCAAAGTGATCTATCAGCCTCAAGGCTGGATAAGCCATGTACGTTTCTCTCCTAACGGCGATCTGCTGGCATTCGCGGACCACGTCATATCCGGAGATGACGGCCGCGTAGTCGTCACCGATCGCAACGGGAAACTCAAAACGGCATCGAGCTTCTATACCACAGTGCAAGGTCTCGCATGGTCCGCGGACGGAAAAGAGGTTTGGTTCACAGCTTCGCCAGGCGGTGCGGCGCGCGCGATTTACGCTTTGACTTTGTCGGGGAAAGAGCGCCTCATATTGCGCGTCCCTGCGACACTCACTCTGCAAGATGTTGCACGAAACGGCCGCGTGCTTCTTACCGAAGACAACATGCAAATGGGTTTGATGGACCTGGCGCCGGGAGAAACGGCCGAAAAGGACCTTTCATGGTTCGACTGGTCGCTCCTGAATGATCTATCCCCGGACGGCAAGACTGTAGTCTTTTCGGAGACGGGAGAGGCAGTAGGTACTGACTATGGGATTTATCTTCGAAAAACGGATGGATCGCCAGCGATCCGGCTGGGAAGTGGAGGCGACGCTGCATTGTCGCCCGATGGGAGTTGGGTGGCGGTTGTTGACCATTCGTCGCCCGCACAGATCGTGCTTCTTCCAACCGGCGCTGGCCAGCCGCGCCGGTTAACGAATGACCAGCTCGAACATTTCGGGGTGCGCTGGATACCGGATGGTTCCGGGTTGGTATTCGTTGCGTCTGAACCAAATCATCCTGGACGAACTTACTGGATGGATTTGAATGGAAAGAGCCGCCCCATTACTCCCGAGGGCACGCTTGGACAAGCGGTGACCGCCGACAGCAAATATGTGTTCGCCACAGATCGGGAGCATAAGCATTGGTTGTATCCCCTCACCGGCGGTGATCCAAAACCATTTCCAACGGTTCTCCATGAGGAAGACTTTGTTATGCGATTTGATCCTGACGGCAAGAGTGTGCTTGTTAGCCAGCGGGGAATTCCCGCCACAATCTCGCGGGTTTTTCTCGATGGCGGGCGCCGGGAGCAGATTCGGCAGATTGCCCCCGCAGATTTGGCTGGAGTGGAAGACATTTATCATCCAATCGTCAGCGCCGATACCAAATCCTATGCGTACTCCTACTATCGTGTTCTCTCGGAACTTTGGGTGGTCGAAGGCCTCAAATAAAGCTGATCTCGTGCGCAGTCTAAGAACGGACACCTCTCTCTGAAATCGTCATAGCTAACTGTATGAGCGAACACCGTATCAAAATACCTGCCGGTTGATCGTTTCCGTTCTTCAAGGATCGCGAGGATAACCGATTAGTCAATGTGAACGTCAGTGGAAAATCCATTCATGTTTTGTGACAGGAGGTTTGGATTTCTACAGGAATGGAGTACATCGCCACAAGGAATGGTGCGCGCACAAACATTAAAATTTTTCAATACTCCGACAGTGCCATTGTCGTCTCTGCTACTTTACCGCACGACTCTCACCCGCTAGGATTCGTTGGCTCCTCATTCAACAAAGAACTTTGTATTCGCCTTTCAGGAGCTGAACAGAAAAACATTCATGAAACCTAAGAAAACGATCCTTTGTGCTGATGCAAATGAACAATCGCTATCCATCCGAAAAGTTATGCTGGAAACCCGAGGATACCGCGTGCTGCCCTATTCAAGCGGCGATAAAGCGCTGCAACGCTTCAAGGAAGGAGGGATTGACCTCGTGCTTGCCGATTTGATTATGCCCGGTTTTGACGGAACCCGGTTAGTCGAGCAGATCAAGATACTCTCTCCGGAGACGCCGGCGATCTTGCTGTCTTCAAAGGTGAGGAGTTACGACCGCGAGAGTCGCGCCGATGTTTTTCTATCCAAAGGCATGTACGGCCCAGCCGAACTGCTCGATCACATTCGGCTCCTGTTGGTGCGCAAGCGCGGGCCCAAGCGTACCCAGCCGGTGGCGCTTCCAGGCGATACATCCACGGCCGCGTGAAAATCGTTCATAACCGCGAGTTTGTTCATCGCGGCCTCACTAAATTCTTCGTGTAAGATTGATTTCAGTTGCCTGCTTGGGTATGAACCCCAAGCCGTCGGGCTTACCTTGCATGCCAGCATTCATCGAAGCCACAGATCTCCGCAAGACTTATCATGTGGGCAAGATCGAAGTTCCCGCTCTGCGGGGCGTTTCGTTTGCTGTGCAGAAGGGAGAATTTGTGAGCGTGGTTGGCCCGTCGGGCAGCGGCAAATCTACGCTCTTTTATCTTTTGGGCGGATTGACCCGCGCCGACTCCGGACATGTGATCGTTGACGGCGCAGATTTTGCGAAACTTTCCGATGCGGAAAGAACCCGCATGAGAAAGCGAAAAATAGGTTTTGTGTTCCAGAAATTTAATCTTCTGCCGACTCTGGATGCGCGCACCAATATTGAAATGGCTCGCGCGATTGCCGGCACAAACGGCGATAAAGACCATGCCTACCTGAATAAGATTATCGGCCTGCTAGGGCTGGAGAAGCGTCTTCCGCACCGGCCGTCGGAACTATCTGGCGGCGAACAGCAGCGGGTTGCATTAGCCAGAGCGCTGGTAAACAAGCCGGCGATTGTCCTCGCCGATGAGCCTACCGGGAACCTGGACACGCAGAACTCGGATATCGTATTGAAGATGCTTCGACATTCCAACCGCGAGCTTGGACAGACCGTACTGATGATTACTCATAATCCAGAAGCCGCGAGCTACGGAGACCGGATCATTCATATGCGCGACGGGCAAATCGCAGAATAATCCAGTGTGAACAATTACAATTCCTTCGTGCCATTGCCTGCCTTTGGGTCGCTGTTATAATCGCTCCTATCGAGCGGGAGTAGCTCAGTGGTAGAGCGCGACCTTGCCAAGGTCGATGTCGCGGGTTCGACCCCCGTCTCCCGCTCCAATTTCATAGGGCGCGGTACCCAAGTGGTAAGGGAGAGGTCTGCAAAACCTTTACGCGTGAGTTCGATTCTCACCCGCGCCTCCAACTTTTGATCGCTATAAGCCCCAGAGCGTGGCTAATGAGGTCGCTGCTACCGTCAAGGCCCGCGTTCTGGAATCGGGCCGGTTGGTTCTCCGTTGCACTATCGGCATGTGACGTGTAACGGCTTTTGGATCGTCTTCGTGTAATTCCTCTAGTGCCGCCTCAAAATTGTGTTTCAGCTCTCCTTGCAGTTTCGGAGCCGACATTACTTGTTTATTCATATTGGATCCTTGAGAACTTGACAATTACAAGCCACCGCGTGGATCCGGACAATACGATTGATTTTCGATTATGTGCTCTCTTCCGCCTTACCATCTTCTCCGTTTCCCTCCAAAGATAGGAATCCATACAGTGCCCGCCCCATAAAAGGAGCCGCGAACTGCGCCGCCCGTCCATTTGGGTGAGATGAAACCATCCCCTGCTAAAATAAGTTTTAATCATGTTTGAGAATCTTTCAGAAAAACTACAACGTGCGTTCAAGACTCTTCGCGGGCAGGCCGTCCTCAATGAAGAAAATATTCAAGAGGCGCTTCGCGAGATTCGCCTGGCCCTGCTTGAAGCGGACGTCAACTTCAAGGTTGTAAAGCAGCTTATTGATCGCATACAGGAGAAAGCTGTCGGCCAACAGGTGGCGACATCCCTCTCTCCGGGCGAGCAGGTCATCAAAATCGTTCGCGATGAGCTGATCGAAGCATTAGGTCGCGATACGGCTCGAATCAAATTCGCTTCTCAGCCTCCCACCATAGTTCTGATGGCTGGCCTTCAGGGTTCGGGTAAAACAACTACATCCGGCAAGCTGGCAAACTGGTTTAAGAATGGCGGCCACCGGCCTCTTCTGGTATCAGTTGACGTTTATCGTCCTGCGGCCCGCGAGCAGCTAAAGGTTGTGGCGCAGGCCATCAAAGCCAACATCTACGAAGGTGAAGTCGGAGAAGCAAATACAGCCACGGTCGAACGTCTGGCCAAGGAAGCGCGAAAAGAAGCTATCAACACTGGCTCGGATGTGCTGATCGTGGACACTGCCGGCCGCCTCCACATAGACGCCCAGCTGATGGACGAAATGCAATCGCTTAAACGATTGCTCAATCCCCAGGAAATATTGTTCGTCGCCGACGCCATGACCGGGCAGGATGCGGTGAGGTCCGCCGAAGAGTTCCACAAGAAGCTCTTCCTGACTGGCGTGGTGCTCACGAAAATGGATGGCGATGCTCGTGGTGGCGCCGCGCTTTCGATCCGCCAGGTGACCGGACAACCTATTAAGTTCATCGGCGTCGGCGAAAAATACGACGCCCTGGAGCCTTTTCATCCCGACCGCATTGTGTCGCGGATTCTTGGGATGGGCGACATTCTGTCATTGATCGAAAAGGCTGAACAGCATGTTGACAAGAAAAAGGCTCAGGACATGGCCAGCCGAGCTCTGGCAGGGGACGGGTTTTCGCTTGAGGATTTTCGCGATCAACTTCTTCAAGTCAAGAAGATGGGATCCATCCAAAGCTTGATGGGCATGTTGCCGAGCATCGGTCCATTTGCAGGATTGCAAAAAGCGGTGGACAAAGTGGATGAAAAACAAATCAGCCGCGTGGAAGCGATCATCAATTCAATGACATCTCACGAACGGTTGCATCACGAAGTGATGAATGGGAGCCGGCGCAAACGTATTGCGAGAGGCTCGGGCACAACCGTCCAGGAAGTGAATAATCTGCTGCGCCAATACGCGCAAATGCGAAAAATGTTCAAGCAGATGGGGAAGGCCAGCTTCGCACGCAAGTTTGCCGGCATGAAGCTTCCCGGAATGTAAGCGCCGGATCAAGATTTTCTCTCGCGGCTATGCGTTCTCCCCCCCTACAATGGATGCCACGAGCGTTTAGCGCCGGGGTATTTCCGATGCCTTCGCGATCCCGCAAGAAGAAGTTAGTCAAAATCCTTTCGCCAAGAGACCCGAAAGCGAGGGACGAAGGGCCGCGCCTCATCCCTCTGGATGATCGGCTTACCCAAGGGTCAGCGTCTTCCCGCATGGATTACTATTTGTCCCTTGCCGACAAGATGCTCGGCATAAAAGACGAAACATGAGAGGCGAGCATCTAGAGTTTTTTTCGCAGATATTCGAAGACGATGTAGCCGGCGAGTGCTGAAATCATGGCAATGAGAAAATTCGCGCCAGTAAAAATATCCTGGATGGCAAAAGTCAGGCTCTTTCCGTGCTCATTTGCGCGACTGAATTCGCCCATCAACAGGTTCGAGTAAAACAGAAAGATTATGAAACTCATTTCAACAATGGCTCTCCAGACAGGGGCAAGCTTTCGGGGATGTTTCTGGTGATCCATCGTCGAAACTATATCGCAACCACTGCAACGTCCATACAGCTATAATCCCGTTTGCCGTGTTCAATCCAAGGAGAACAGCATGAACCTCTCAGGCCGGGTTGCGCTCGTCACCGGCGCTTCTCAGGGCATTGGCCGCGCCTGCGCGCTGAGACTGGCGAAGGACGGCGCAACAGTAGCGGTGGCCGCACGCAGTCAGGAAAAATTGAATGACGTAGTGAAGGAGATAAATGCGGCCGGAGGAAACTCCTCGGCATTCGCAATGGACGTTTTAGACGAAGACCAAATCAAGAACGCCATTAAGCAGGCGCTGACCGAGCTTGGGAAAATAGAGATTCTGGTAAACAACGCGGGCATTACTCGCGACCAATTGGTAATGCGAATGAAGCGCGCCGATTGGGATTCCGTCATCAACACAAATTTAACGTCGGCGTACCTTTGCACTCAGCAAGTCATCGGCTCGATGCTCAAGCAGCGTTGGGGACGCATCATCAATGTGACTTCCATTTTTGGGCAGACAGGACAAGCTGGGCAGGCAAACTACGCAGCATCGAAAGCGGGATTGATCGGTCTCACCATGGCAATCGCCCGCGAGGTGGGATCTCGAAATATTACGTGCAATGCGATCGCTCCTGGATTCATCGAAACTGCAATGACCGCTGGAATTGCCGACGACTTGAAGAAGGAAGCGTTGAAGATGATTCCGCTCGGCCGCATTGGCACTCCAGAAGACGTCGCGGCCGCTGTCGCATTTCTCGCCTCTGAGGAATCCTCCTATATAACCGGCCACATCCTGAACGTAAACGGCGGCATGTTGATGGGGTAAACGGCAGCTTCTAGCTTTACTCGTAGCTTATGGCAGTAAGCTAGGAGCCAGAAGCTACAAGCTGATTTTACTGCCTCAACGCCAACTGCTCGCAGATGCGCGTGATGATGTCAGTTTGCTCCGGGGTCCTGGTAAGAAACTCGAAGCCATGACGCAATCCATCTCGATAGCGCACAACAGCTCTGATTTTCAGGAGCGATGTAATTCCCGGGAAGGCTAGTTCTAACGCAACCACTTCGCCCGATTCCAACTCGCCGGAGAGCGTACCACCAATTCCGTCCTGCCCAAACTCATTCGACCGTCCCCACAACGAAAATCTCTTTCCGGATCGGAAAACGTTGACGGCGATGCGAATATCCACAGGGTAGCGAGTGAATCGTCGCATGCTCTTGGACCCGTGATCTCGCTTGGGAGATTTATTCATCGAGACTTTCTACTTTCATCCGGACAGTTAGTCTGCGCGGTATTCCCTTCTGGTCCAACGTTCGAAGCCGTGTCTAAACAAAGGTAGGCGCACGTGTCTCATAATGATCTATGAATTAATTACTTGCTTCCAGCGAAAAATGCGATCCCGAACTGCTTGTAACTGTCGCGCTTGTCAACTATTTGGAGATGGCATATCAAGTGCATCTGATGATCAAGCTGGAAGTCTGTGACAGGAGGTTAACATGCCCAAGGACTGGAAAGAACTGTCTGAAGCTGTGAGCCGCGAGCAGGATCCGCAAAAACTGCTTGAGTTAGTAGAGGAACTCGACAAGGCCCTTGAACAACATGAGAAGGCGATGAAAGAAAAAAACCGCAGCCCTCACGAAAACAAAACTGACAACAGGTCAAATCCTCATTCACTGTTGCCTGACGTCATCCCCATGTCTGCCTGAGTATTGTTCCGAAGTACTTTCCAAGTTGTGTACGCGTGCAATACCCGGAGAAATAGTAGAGAATGGATTTTAGAATAAAGATTCGATTTTGAGTTCTGAACAGACTCTTGGCCATCTTGTTCCTTGAATCGTTCGCACTCAACAAATCATCATTCTCCTTGGAGGACAATTATGGCGCACGAACTACCCCCGCTACCTTATGACTACTCCGCACTGGAACCTACCATAGATGCGCAGACCATGAAGTTGCATCACGACATGCACCATGGGGCGTATGTAAAAAATCTAAATGCGGCTTTGGAAAAGCATCCGGAACTCGCATCCAAGAGCGCGGAAGATCTGATTCGCGATTTGAATGCCATCCCTGAAGACATCCGCGGCGCCATTCGCAATAACGGCGGCGGACACGTGAATCACAGCATGTTCTGGAAAATCATGAAACCCAAGGGCGGTGGCGATCCCAGTGGTCCGATTGCCGAAGTCATTAAAAAATCTTTCGGCAACTTTAAGGATTTTCAAACCAAATTCAACGAGGCTGGCGCAAAGCAGTTCGGCAGCGGATGGGTTTGGCTGGCCGGGAAATCGAATGGAGACGTTCAAGTCATGAGTACGCCGAACCAGGACAATCCCATTTCCCAGGGGCTGTTTCCCATTCTTGGCAACGACGTCTGGGAGCACGCCTACTACTTGAAATACAACAACCGGCGCCCGGAGTATCTCGCGGCGTGGTGGAATGTCGTGAACTGGGACGAGATTAACAAGCGTCTTGTGACATTCAACTCTGGAAAGCATGAACCAGCGCTAGCCGCACGGTAACTGCACAAAACAACTGGGCAGGTGTCCTCACCTGCCCTTTTTCTTCCTCGCTCATTCTCGCCATCGAGCAGCGTCCAGTCCGGCTTCCGCGTCTCTTAACTCGAAATGTCCACTAACTCAGATGTAATTATCATCGGCGCCGGCGTCTCAGGACTATCTGCGGCAATTGAGCTAGCGCAGGCCGGATTGTCCGTCGCCATCCTGGAAGCGCGCAATCGTATCGGCGGAAGAATTTTTACCGAGTACGATTCAGTTAAAACGCCCGTCGAACTCGGGGCAGAGTTCGTCCACGGCCTCCCGCCTGAAATTTGGATGCCCCTTCAGGACAACAATCTGGATGTAACTGAAGTGGACGGCGACAACTGGTGCTTCCGCGACGGCAAGCTCTCGACATGTGATTTTTTTGGCGATGTGGATAAGATTTTAGGCAAGATGACAGAGAATGCCCGGGACCGCTCTTTTCTCAGCTTTCTCGAACAGCAATTTTCGAATCCCAAACATGATCCGAAGTTAACGGAAACCAAAGCCTGGGCCCGGAGCTATGTAACTGGATTCAATGCCGCCGATCCCAGTGAGGTTAGCGTGAATTGGTTAACCGAAGAAATGGAAGCCGAGGAGCTAGTCGACGGTGAACGCGCCTTTCGCATCAACAATGGGTACGAGTCGCTAGTCGAGATCTTTGTCCGACAATTGCATGATTTGAATGTCCCGATTCATCTCAATAGGATTGCTGAAAGCATTCGATGGAGTCGCGGTAATGTTGAAATCAAAGGTCAAACGCGAAGGAATCAGTTCAGGTACACAGCCCCACGAGTTTTAATCACGGTGCCACTCGGAGTGCTGCTTGCTCGTCCCCGAGAAAGAGGCGCTCTTCGTTTTAGCCCTCAGTTGCCGACGTCCAAACAAAAAGCGCTGAGCAAAATTGCCATGGGTCACGTTCTGCGAATCACTTTGCAATTTAAGGAACGCTTCTGGGAAAAGGTTCATCCCCATGGCAGCAAAAATTCCAGCGTCCCTTCTGAGAAGACGCTTTCTGATATGAGCTTTCTGTTTTCCGACGAGGAATGGTTCCCGACATGGTGGACGAGGATGCCAGCGAGGTCGCCGATCATCACCGGCTGGGCGCCATTCAAGTGCGCCGACAAACTTTCAGGCCAGAACGCAAAATTTGTGACGGATAAAGCGCTGACCACGTTAAGCCGGATAATGAGTCTTCCGAAGAAAGATTTGGCGGTTCTGTTGGAGAAAGCTCACCTCCACGATTGGCAAAGTGACCCGTTTTCACGAGGTGCTTACAGCTACGTGAAGGTTGGAGGAAAGAATGCCCCAGAAATCCTCGGCAAACCAATAGAAAAGACATTATTCTTCGCCGGCGAAGCGACGGACACTACGGGTCACGCGGGCACAGTGCATGGAGCGATAGCCAGCGGAAAAAGGGCCGCCCAGGAAATAATCAGCTCTCGTAGGGCCCTTGCCGGGTCCGCAGGAGCGGACCCGGCAAGAGCAGCTAAACATAACCGATAATTAGAACCTCAGGGTTGCCCCCAGCCAGACGACCCGGCTGCCGGGGTCTGGACCGAAAAAGCCTCCTGGCGTGAGCGTTCCGGTAATGACCCCGAAGTTATTGTTGCTTCCCGTGCTGCACAACTGTCCGCTGCTCGCAACTGGGCCCGGAGTTGTGCCACTGCCTGGGCAGCCGGTATTAGGGTTGGCAAAATGGGGCGTATTGGTCAAGCCAATGGCGTCCGCGCGTACCTCGAGCAGGAACCGCTCAGTCAGCTTGAAGTCGCGGATCACGCTCAGATTCATCATGAAGTATCCCGGCCCGCGGAACTGGTTCCGGGTGGTATTTCCGAAATGAGCGTTAGCTGCGCCGGTAATCAATGGCGCTGCAAAAATACTCGGATCGAAGTAGTGGCAACTTAAGTCGGTTTGGAGACAGGTCTGACCAGTGCGCAATGGTTGGCCATTAAGGATATGGAATTTACCGACGAGATCGGCCGTTTGCGTCGAGCCGTTCGAGTTCAGGGCGCCGCCATTGCCGGTAACTGTAAAAGGTATGCCGCTCATGCGGCTTATTATTGGGTCAACGTGCCATCCTCCCAGAAACCAGTTGGCTGCACCGCTCTTGGCCCAGCGCTCTCCTTTCCCAAATGGGGATTGCAGCACGGCGTAAATCTCGATGTTGTGTGTGCGGTCAAAACCGGCCAGCGCCCGGTTCATTTCCCAGTTCGCCGGGTACGGGAAAGGTAGAAACCCTAAGTCTTCATTATCCGCGTAGTCAATCGTCTTCGACCAAGTCCAGGCCACGCCGGCACTGGATCCGTCGGCGAAAGTCTGCGTGACCTTGGTCTGCAAAGAATCATAGGAGTTACTTTTAAAAGGAACCAACCCGTTAATGGTTCCGGTGTAGTTTTTGCCTAGCGCGGTGCTAATGAGGCCGCCAGCACTACCGGTTCCCGGCGCCGAAGCGTTTATGTTCATGTTGACTACGGGCCGAACATCGCGCGAGCCGGCGTAGCCAGTTTGAAACACAAGGCTTTTCCACTGCTGCTCGACCATAAGATTGAAGGAGTTGATGTACCCGCGATGGAAGGGGTTCGGGATGGTCGTTGTGCCGACGTTGGTCGGAAGTGGGATTGATCCGCTGCTGATGTTTGGAAGCGGCGGTACAACGATGCCAGTCGGGACGGAGTAACTTCCGCCACCTAAGCCAGTAGCGTTCATGCCAGTCAGGCTAGCCGCCGGAATGAAGTCGCCGGTGTTCGCCGCCGTGTTAGTCGCGAGGACTACAGAGGGATACGCATTGAGGAGCGTGTGCCAGGAATACGGATCGGCGCTCATTCCGTAGCCGGCGCGAACCACAGTAGAGGACGTGACCCGATAGGCAAGGCCCAGCCGCGGCAGGAACTGACCGTGTCCGACGTTAATCCCGTCGTTGACTGGAACGTTGCCGTACCCTCCGATGAGAACGTTGCCAGTGCTCGGATTGAGATAGCGAAGACCCTTGCCGTTGTCGCTATATCCGAACGGGTAATACTCCCAACGAAGACCCAGACTCAGCGTCAGTTTGGGAGTCACTTGCCAGTGGTCTTGCAAGTACCACGCCCACTCCGACTGGCGGACGGGATTCGGGTTGAATAGCTGGATCGCCTTACCAGTCCCACTCGGTAGACCGAGCAGGAAGTCGGCCCAGGAGTTGCCCCAGTTCGGTGTCGTCCCTTGCTCGGAAGTAACAAAGCCATTGAACTCGAACGAGCCGCGTGGCTCCTGGAAGGTGCCGCCCTGCGGCTGGAAGTGATTGATCTGCGAGTGATTCCACTCGATTCCGCCGCGGAGGGAGTGCTTTCCTCTGATCCAGGTCAAGTTAGCGCCACTGACGAACTGCTGGTCGCGGAACAGGAACGGGTTGGCGGGTTGCGCATTGCCCAGGGCTGCTCCTGTGGCGCCACCAGTACCCGGCGCCGCAGTTCCAGTGGGGAAGATGAAACCCGGGAACCCGTAATACAGGCTCGGGTCACCTGTAGTGCCCGCATTGTTGGTTCCAGGAATTTTCAAATCGTTGAGCCCGTTGGCCGAAGTGAGAGCGAATGTCGAACCCAGCCGCTGGCGGGTGAAACCGAAGTTCCAATCCAGCAACAGAGAGGGGGTGAACGTGTGTGTCACGCCAAGGCCGACGTTCTGGACCAGGCCGGGAGCGTTGCCAAGCTGTCCGCCATTGGTTGCGTCACCGATAGCGGCTCCGAGCAGAGGCGGATCAAACACCAAAGACTTGGAGAAGCTGTAGCGACCGAAGACGGTGGATTTCGAAGTGGGAACATAGTCAACCTTGAAGTCAGCGTCATCGCGGTTAAAGAAGGCGGTCCCGCTGCCCGTCCAATTGTTCGTGCCAAATTGCGCCGGAAATTCTTGAGCGAGATCCGGCTGTAATAGTTTAACCATCGCTACCGAGGCAGGATCGAATCGGCCCGGGCAGATGACATTCTGAGCTCCGTTGCAGGTGACCACCTGCTTGTTGGCGCCGTGGATGTTACCCGTCGCAGGGTCGTAGATACACCCCGGTGCGGGTGTGCTGTTGCAGTCTACAAAGGCCTGCCCCTTAGTGAAAGTGGCACCTCCCACGGCGGGGAGCAGGGCGGAAAAGTCTCCGCTCGCCATGGCCGGACTCGGCAGTATGCGCGTATCCGGACCGGCCAGTTGCCGCTGGGTCTCGCGGTCGAAGTCAGTAAAGAAAAACAGTTTATTCTTCAGGATCGGGCCGCCGAAAGTACCACCGTACTGGTGCTGGATGTTCTTGTTCCTGGTTGGGAAGATTTTTAGATCAGTCTGGAAGTAGTTGCGCGCTTGGAGGAGTTGACTGGTGTAGAACTCGTGGCCGCTACCGTGGAACTGGTTGGTGCCGGACTTGATCTGCACATTGACGGCCGCGCCGCCAGCCATGCCCTGCTCGGCGTCGAACGAGTTGGTGACGACATTGACAGACTGAATTGCGTCCGCTGGCGGGACGTAGGCGACGTTTGCCGGCAGGTATGAATACTGGTCCTGAGCGCCGTCAATTCGAGTGTTGACCGACTGATTGGATTGCCCATTCACATTGGCATTGATTGCCCGCTGTGGGTTGCCGGCGAGCGAGTTGGTCTCCGCAGTCAAACCCACACCGGGGATGATGCGTAGCAGCGATTGGAAATTGCGTCCCTGCGACCCGGCCGTCGGCAGATTTTCGATCTGTTGAGCCGACAAGTCAGTGTGCACGTCGGCTTTGTCGGTTTGGAGTATTGGCGCTTCGGCGGTGACGGTCACGTTCACACTTGCGCCCGACACGTTGAGCTGTGCGTCCACGCGCGCGATTTCATTTGCGGCCACGCGCACGGCGGGAGTTTCCTGGGTGGAGAATCCCTTCGCTGTGATGGTCACCTTATAAGTGCCGGGAGATAATGCCGTGAACCGGTAGATGCCACTGGAGTCAGAGTTCGCTTGCCGGGTCACACCAGTTTGACCCTCCAACACGGACACGTTTGCGCCGTTCACCACTGCGCCACTGGCGTCAGTCACCGTCCCCGTGAGTGAGCCATAGAGAACCTGGGCGTGACTCGCGTTCGCAAATGCCAATAACAGGAGAATTATTAGCGTCGTCACACTTTGTTGCATAGCCGAACTATATAGATGAAACTTTTTCTCTAATCCGGATCCGAACATAAAACCTCCTATTATCTCAACTGACTAAATTTCAATCCCTGAGTCGCGGTGCCAAAAGTTCAGATCACCCCGGCCTGCCGGGCTATCGCCCGGCCTCTCGACCTTGTTCCCGCTGCCTTTTCACCCTCCAACCGATGGGCAGAAGGAGCAAAGTGCCGCTGTAACACAAGAGCTACGGTGCCCCGCAAACGGGCCATGCTCGGTTCAGCCAGGGCCGGCCTCACTCGGGGCGCCTTTCCAATTAAAACGCCTGACGCTACTTCGGCCTCTATCACGGGTCCAAATCTGTCCCACAGCCGGCTAAATTCGGCCACCACAACGATTTCCGCCGGGGCCAGTCCTGCGACTATCATTCTCATCCCTCGCCCGATGGCGTGCGCCATTTTGTCGAGAGCCTTCAGCGCCAGTGCATCTCCAGCTTCGGCGAGTGCCAGCAGATCCTGGAAAGTCATATCGTTGGCGGTACTGCTCTCCTCATGGTAATAACGCAAGGCCGCTCGGTTGGAAGCGTAAACCTCCCAACATCCCCGCCCACCGCAAGCGCATACGGGACCGTTCGAATCAAGTGACACGTGCCCGAACTCGCCCGCCATCCCATTTAAGCCGCGCACCAGCTGGCCGTTCGCGAAGACCCCAGTACCCACGCCTTCGGCAATGGTGACCACCACCAGATCGCGCACATCCTCGGTGTGGCCGAACCAAACTTCGGCCAGGACGCAGGCGTTGGCTGCATTCTCCAATTCCACCCGCATTCCTGTAGCTTTTTCGATCGGCCCTTTCAGGTCGAATTCGGACCACTTCAAATTCGGAGCAAAAACCACGTGCTGAGTTGTCAGATCGAAACGCCCTGACAGGCCGATACCGACTCCATCAAATACCCGGTCCGAATGCAGCTGCATCTGGTGACGAAGCCTCGCGGCCAGATTTTCTGCTGCAACTCGCGGATCGGATGGCGTTGGCATGGCTTCTTGCGACAGAAACCGTCCATTCACGTCGGCCACTGCGACGGTGCTCTGGATCGGTCGCACGTCCGCCACCAGGATGGCGCGAGAATCGTTCAGCCTTAGATACGTGGGACGCCTTCCTCGCGGCAACCGCCCGGTTGGTCCCTTCACAACCCACCTCTCGCGAATGAGCTGCTCAGTAATCAGCGACACGGTGCTCCTCTGGAGTCCGGAGACCCGTGCCAAACTGGCTCGCGAAATCGGCTGCCTGCGCCGGATCAGGTTTAGAACCACACCGCGATTGATATCTCTCGCGGTCTCGCTGGACGCTACC
>JGI20189J14885_1000439_pt1 | contig 15155 bp, 15 predicted proteins | sample NGESurdeep072012_10_FD_14885 | JGI IMG/M metagenome (IMG submission 14885) | reverse complement strand
TGTCGAGACAGTCGTTTGGGCCACCGACGCGGGCTCATGCCAGGTGGAATTCCAAGTGGTGTTGGTGGTTCGGGCCGACGCTGTCCCGGAGGCCTCCACCGTCTGTGTCGGCATCCCACGGGGATCTCGCGACGAGGTCTCGAATGTCTCGAGGTTTCCGTTCTCGTCCGTGAGCGATGAGACGAAGCCGTCCGAGCCGTAGGCGTAGGTCTTTGAGCTTGCCGGAGAGAGCAGGCTCGCCTGATTGGCGACGCCGGTCAGTTGGAAGCCTTGAGATGTGCTGTTCAGGTAGGTGTAGATCGACACCTTGCCGAGCGGGTTGGTCACTGTCCGCGTGAAGCTGCTTCCCGCGGCTGGCGCCGGAGTGTAAGCGATCTGGTAGGACTGAACGGGATTCGCCGAGCTGATCAGGGTCGTCGAACTCACGGTCTGGGAGGGGTTGACGGCATAGGCGCCGGTGCCGCCCGTCCCCGTTACTAGCCCTGTAATTACGGTGCCCGCAGTCACTCCCGCGCCGGTCACACTCTGTCCAACGGCGAGAGCCCCCGAAGTTACACCAGTCACCGTCATCGTGGTGGCCGAGATGGAAGCGGTCGTCACGGCGGCGTTGGGAAATGCCCACAGAGTCGTGGAGCCTACTGTCTGCGAAATGTTGACCGTATACGTTCCCGGCCCGCCAGCTCCGGTACCAAGCGCCGAAATGACCGTGCCGCCGGCGACGCCGGCGCCTGAGCCGCCGGTGACACTCTGACCGACGCTGAGTGCTCCGCCGGTCACGCCGGTCACTGTCATGGTCGTGCCGGAAATGGAACCTGTCACCACCGCCGAATTCGAGGTGGTGTTCGGCAAGGTCGTCAACGTAGTCGAGCTTACCGTCTGTGGGATGTTCACCGTATAGCTGCCGATGCCGGTGCTTCCAGAGCCGAGCGCGGCGATGACCGTTCCGGCGGCCGCGCCAGTTCCGGTGACACTTTGCCCAACCGCCAGAGCGCCTGACGTGATCCCAGCCACCGTCAGCGTGCCGCCCGTGGACGTCAAGGTCGTCGAGGCAGCGGTCTGCGATGGGCTGACGGTGTAGGTTCCACTTCCCCCGCTTCCGGTTCCGAGGGCCGTAATCGTCGTCCCCGCCGTCACGCCCGGTCCATTGACGATTTCGCCCACCATCAGGGTGCCCGATGTTAGGGCGGACACGGTCATCGTGGTCGTTGAGATGGAGCCGGTAATCACCGCGACGCTTGGCAAGCTGGTCATCGTCGTAGACGTCACGGTCTGGGAGGGGCTGACCACCCAATGATCGACGCCGATCGATGTGGTTATGACGGTTCCGGCCGCCACGCCGGTCCCTGTGACCACCTGGCCCACGCCGACAGTGCCGGAGCTGTGGGAACTCACGACCAGGGTGGTTCCGGAGATGGAGCCGGTGAACACCGCGGCGTTCGGCGCGATGGAACCCGTGGCTGTCGCGGAGATTGGCAGGCTCGTCAGAGTGATCGAGCCGACGGTTTGCGAGGGCCCAACCGTATAAGTCCCGGCCCCGCCGGTTCCCGTGCCAAGCGCGGAAATGACCGTGCCCAGAGCCACGCCCGTGCCGGTCACATTCTGCCCGACGGCGAATGCTCCCGAGGCGAGTGCGGCGACCGTCATCGTGCTACCCGTGATGGACCCGGTCGCCATCGCGGCGCTCGCCGAACCGTTCAGGCTGCTCGTGGTGGCATAGCCATGCGTCGATTCGTAGGAGACACCCCAGCGCTGCACGCCGTTGGCGTCGTCCACCTCCGTCACCGAGTATGGGAAAGCGGCGTTCCCATATTTATATGTCGTCTGGTCTTGAACGACGGAGCCGCTGTCGAGGTACTGCACCTGGCTCAGAACGTCAGGCTGAGCAACTCCCGTGCTGGGGCCAACCGCGGCGTATGAATATTTTATGCTGTAGCTACCCGGGAGATGGGCCTGGGATATCGCCCAGGGCAAGCCGCTGAAACTGTTGGTGAGCCAATCGAACGTGATCTCATTGCCGAACGGGTCCGTGATCGAGGAGAGTTGATTGCTCGTGCCGTAGGCGAATGTCCACGTAAGCCCGTTGCGACGGGTCATCGTGACGGGCTTGCCGGTGATATAGGTGCTTGTTCCGGGATCCTCGAACGTTTGCAGCGTCCAAACCGTGTCGTCCGAATCTCTCAGTGTCCAGGTAGTGGACGCGGCGGTGAGGGTCCTAAGGTCGCTCGGCCAAGTTCCCCCTGCGTAGGCGAGCGTGAAATTCGTCTGGGGATTCCCGTTCGTGAGCGGCGTCAGAGTCAGCGAGGGGCCGTTGTAGGAGAAGCCGAGCGCCACGCCGCTCGGCGTCATGACACTCAGGTTCCCGCCCGAACTCGTCCAGCCGGACCCGATCTGCAGCTCGAATTGAAAATCATACAGCCAATTGGCGAGGCCCAAGGGCCGGTCGTTCGGGGGCGTGAGGGCGCCACTGTAGGCCATACTATTGAAAACGCGGTTCAGGGACAAAGAGCCGCTAGCGTTGTCGAAGTCCTTGACGACGAACTGCTTGTTTCCCGACAGTATGTCTATCGGCCTTGGAGTTCGTACGGCGGGGTCCCCGCCACTGTTCTGGTTTCCGCAGGGGTCGCATTTGGGAGGCGGTGGTATCTCGCCATTGCAAGTGCCCAATACTGGCAAATCGTCGTTTGGGGAAAGTCCATCAGGACATATAAACTTTACAGTCGACGGGCCACTTCCGGGCGGGGCGGGCCAGTGACAGGTCTTTATGTACCAAATTGGATTGTGGTTTACATCTGTTGTTTCACTGAAGCCCTGAAACGTCCCTATGCCGTTGTACACCTGCCATTGCTTATAGCATGCCTGTAACGGAGTGCCGAAGCACGCCACGGTTCCCGCGGCGACGACCGTGCACCAACTGTTCGGTGTGCCGTCCTGTGCGCGAGCCTCGGTCGGCGCGAAAACTGCCGGTAACAGGAACGCTAGGGCCGAGAGGATCGAAAACCCTCGGGTCACGCAACGGCAGAGCGCCCTTAGCCTCCCGCCGGGTCGATTCTGGTTTGGCGACATACCTCGCCCCCGTCCTGCCCGGGGCGAGCGTAGCACCTATGGGAGGTGCTGTCAGTCTTCTGTAACGGTTCCTGGCGGTCGATCCCCTTTTTGAGCTTCATCCTGTCGCCAGGTCTCGCTTCTGAATCTCGACGCCTTCACCCAGTCGTTGCGCGAGCTTCTCCCGACGATCGCCGACGCCGGCGGAGATTTCAAGCTGAGCAAGGTTGAGGTCGCCGTCGGGATCGACGGCAAGGGACGCGTTGGCTTCCTGGGGACCGGCGTCGAAGTCGGCGCACAGGCCACGATAACCCTCACTTTCGGCCGCTAGAGGTTCAGGCTGATCTCACAACCTCATGCCGCGGCTTAGCTGCAGGCACCATCGGGATCGACGTCCGTCACCCCGCTATAAGGGTCAGAAGGCCCAAGCTTGAACACGGCGACGACGCGCTCGTTTCGACGTTGCGCCGACACATCCGCGCACTCGGCGGCGAACTGCGATTGATGGTCGAATTCCCGGATCGGCCATCCATTGCCATCGATCTGCACGGCGACATGCCCGTGGCCAGGAGCGTCCGGGCTATTGGATCGGTTTGAGAATCCTGATGGCGCTCAGGATCAATCGTATTCGCCGACCGCGATGATCCCCGCGATGGACCCTAGACGAGTTGCGTCTATTTCGATCTGAAAATCGAATAGTCGCAATCGTTTTGGGCCGAAATCCCATGTTGTGGGGGCAGTCGCAGCAATTTCGAAATCTTACACGCTAACCAATTGCACTATAACAATAATTTCCGATAATGCACATTAGAATCCGGTAGTTGTCAGTGTTCTCCCAAGAAACGCCATCGCAAATGAGGGGGTAGCGTGGGCGCTCTGGCGGCGCGCGGCCGTCCCTTGTTCGTCGTCGTTCCAATTCGCGTTCGAGCTCCTGCCGGCGCGCCTCGATCTCGGCGGCCAGCCGCTGAGCGGCTTCATGCTCGCGCACGTAGCGGGCGTTCGATATTGGCAGGATTGTGAGGGGTAAGTCCCGGTCACACGATGGCTAAACCGGGCGGCGCAAGTCTGATTGGTTCCGACAACTTGACGATTCTCGATTTCAATTCATCGTGCAAGTTCACCTCGTCGTATTTCAACTGGGCGCTTACCGAGCAATCGCCTGCCCCGATCGCGACGATATGTCCATCGCGGATCGATAGTTCCGCAGAGCGGAACTCCGCCGCCAACGCCAAGGTGAAACGCAGTCGCACGTGTCCAATCACGCCGATGGTGACATCGAGAATGGGGTGCACGCTGGTTACAAGTGTGTGGTCGCCAAGAAAGAGAAGCGACTCCAGGCCGGGCGGATACTTTGTTCCATCCGTGTATTCATGAAGCTCACGCGCTGTGGCCCAGGCGCGCGCCAGCAGTCCAAAGGGTGCTGTCAGCCCAACGGCAACTCGTCTCCAGGCGGATGCAGTAAGCCCAAACCCGACGGGGGTTTATCCCATGACTGACCGCCACTCCGCCAGGGCGGCGGAGCGTCTCTGGCGGTAGAGGTCTCTGCTGATGAGATGGCGCTCCTGGCTGAAATGGTTGTGGACCGAGGCGTGAACTGAGCAGAACTTCTGGAGTGTTTTCATCCTGCGAAAGCGCTGCATGACCCTCTCTCGTCGTCGGAACGGCAGGTGCGAGTTCTCGACTCGATTGTTCAGCCAGCGGCCGGTCTGCTGGCGGCTGGCGACACCCAACTCGTTCAGGGTGGCGCCATAGGAGCGCAGGCCGTCGGTGACGATGGCGCGCGCGCCGCCGTGCCGTTTCATCGCCTTCTTGATGAACCTTAGCGCCGCGGCCTTGTCCCGCTCTTTGGTGACAAAGGATTCCAGCACCTCGCCTTCGTGGTCAACCGCCCGCCAGAGGTAGCGCATCTCGCCGTTGATCTTCACGTAGACCTCGTCGAGATGCCACCTCCAGTGGGTGAAGGACCGCATGTGCTGGACGCGCTCGCGGCGAATCTCGCCAGCGAACATTGGGCCGAACCGATCCCACCACAGCCGCACCGTCTCGTGGCAGATGTCGATCCCCCGCTCGAAGAGCAGATCCTCGACGTTGCGCAGCGATAGCGGGTAGCGGACATACATCATCACCACCAGCCGGATCACCTCGGGCGAGGAGTCGAACCAGCGGAACGGGTTGTCGGGCTTCGCCGGCTTGGTCATCCGCCCCGGCTAACGGGCACCGGTTAGCCGGCGATGAATTTGGTCTGACAACACCCCTATGACCCTCTCGGGCGGCTACGAACCGCTGCCTTCGGCGTCGACGGGAGCTGCATGTCCTATGGCTATGACGCGGCCGGCAATCGAACGGTCTATATCTCCAGGACCGCCCCTGGATCGCCGATCGCGAACAATGACAGCGTCGCCACAACCTCCAACATCGCGGTCACCTTCGATCCGCGCGCCAACGACGCCAGTCCGAGCTGCTATGGCTTGACGATCACCGCTCTGGGTGCGCCCGGCCACGGGACGGCCTCGATCATCCAGAGCGGAACCGGAGTCACCTACACCCCAGCGGCGAACTACACGGGCTCGGACGGCTTCACCTACACCATCTCGGACGGCCACAGTGGGACCGCGTCGGCGACCATCGCAGTAACTGTATCGCCCTGAATCCGTGAATCTCCGCTCTCAGGTACTCCCGAAGGATGCACTTGCTCGCGGCCAGGATCTCTCGACAGTACGCAACGCCGCGTGGGGTCGAAGAAGGTCGGCGGTTCCCTCGGCGTTCCTCGGGGGTGGCCGGGCGGCAAGTGCCGAGGTTCGGCTAGGTCGGAATTTCTTCGCTCTGTCGCGTCGCACATTCACCCGTAATTATAGCCCAGTTGTGCAACATCGAGAACGTCGCCGATCTTTTCTGGCCACGGGTCAAGCGTTTCGTGGACTGGTTTGACTACCGGAACTTGGCCGGGATGTGCCATCGCCCATTGCAGCCACAAGCGATCGATTTGTGCATGGTGCAGCCAAAATAGCGGATCCGCGGGCGACACCATCACGTCCGACATGGTCCCGTTGACCCAGTCATGGACCTGATTGTGCAGCCCGAACGGTTGGGCGCCCTCCAATCGAAGGGTGAATTCGGTATAGGTCCCAACGGTGGCCAGGGCCGCTACGTCGGCGACTGTCGGCAGAGCGCGGGCTTCGGCGTCGGAACTGTTGCCGGGGTCTCGCGTGATCTGGATGGCGTGCCCTGCGGGATCCTTCACGCCAGCGGGAAGAAAATTGGCGAGCCAGCCTGGAACTTGACGATCTGTCGTCCAATCCCAGTAGGGTATGATGAAGGCTGGGTCGAACGCTCGCATCGCGGTCTCGAGCTTCAAAAGGTAGTCGCGGTGCCACGGAAGGAACCGCTGAGTGCCCACGGCGTCTCCGTTCATGGTGTGCATTCGATGCGACATGTCCATATGGATGGCCAGGAACCGACTATAGAGCCCATTAGCGATCGCAGCGGTCACCACATCTTTGAAGCGCTGCTTTTCATCATCAATTATCTGCGCCTCATTTAGCCGGAGTCTTATGGGGGGATTCAGCGCCTGAAGTGCGAACTCGTCCGGTTTCACGGGCGCTTTGAGCGTATTCTGAGCGCGAAAGGTCACCCGCACCTCCTAGATTACCAACCCGGACAACAGGCCTATTGGCCCTGAAACACGACCGTCGCCTGAGCTAACCACTTCTTCCGCGTCTTGGAAATCCTTCGGAACCGGACCAAATCCTCGTCGTTTGGGCCCACAAGTTGGAATACCATCCGCTCGATCGCGAGCGCACCCAACTGCTGATCGTTGAAGAACGCCATCGTCCCCTCGGCAGAACATTGCAGGAACAAACGCCAGTCGTGCGCAGATGGCGTGCGCTCAATCCGCCGACGCTGGGTATGCCAACCAGCAGCGGACAAGACGCCCACGCGGGCGTGGCTCCGTCTTGGCAATCCACCTAGCCTTTCGGCAACCGATGGCGGTCTGCGAGATCTATAGCTCCCACGCGTTGAGCATCGGCCTCGGCCAGCCGGCCTTCACGCTCCAGCGCGTCGATGAATTTCTCCTTGGCTCGCTTCACAAACCCGGGGCGGCGGCCAGGATTGTCATTCTCCAGGAGCCGGACGCCGTCACGCATCAGACCCAACGCATTGTGTCGGCGCCAGAACAGGGCCCTGCCGACAACGAACCCGGCGTATCCCAGCTCGCTCATCGCCTCTCCTATCGCCGAGTCAGAAGCGCCAATTTTCTCACGGTGCGTGAGCGCCGCGCCGTAGTCGTTTAGCGCCGCGATGGCCAACCACGGTTGGCCCAAGGCAGCGAGGTGCATGCCTGCGCTGGCGCGAATCAACCAGGCACCAGACGGATCACGGCCGCCTGCCGCCGCCTGCTTTGTTGCGAGACGCCGAGCCGCCTCGAACCTGCGGACCTTCCATCGCCATGTGTCAGAAGCCTTTCCGATCGAATAGGCTTCGCTGGCGAAGGCGCCGTAGGGAAGTGGGGCCGTGATCTTCTGCCGACGCGTCAGGTCCATCCGGGTATGGAGTGCAGCCAGAACTCCGAGGCGAAGTGGGCCATGAAGTCGCAGCCACGCCGCTGGGCTGGTCCATGATCCCGCCAACCGCAGCCACAGCGATGCCGTGCCGGGATCGATGTCCCCCACGGGAAGTTTGGCTAGTTCACGAAGCGCGATCCACAGTCGAGAAAGCCGGTCGGCGTAAACAATTTCCGATTCATCGCCGTTCGCCCCCTCGACTTCTTCCAGTAATGAAAGGACGCGGATGGCCGAGAACGAGCCGTTGGGGGCAGGCGGCGAGAATCCTTCGAGAAAACTCATTCGAGTCGACGTGATTTCACGGTTGACCCGGGCGAATGAGACGTCGTCTGAGCGGGCATCGCCGAATCCCGACAGCTTGGCGCCGGGTCCCTTGTTGGCTCGCACGGCCTCGATCAGATCCAGCGCCGTGCGCTCAAGCTGCGCCTCCGGCTGCTTGATCCATTGAGCCGGCGAGGTCACGCGCTTCAACGAATGGATGAGAGAAGCAAGTTCAGTGTCGGGTTGGAAATCCTCTGCCTCGAGAAACACCGCAGGAATTCGTTGAAGGGAGGCGTGGAAGAGCTCGATTTCGAGAAAGCTCACGGCGGCCGGGCCAAGATTGTCTATCTCAACTGCGCTCCCCCAACGGCGGAGAAGAATTGCAACGAAGAGGTCGCATCCCTCCAGACCGCGAACACAGGTGTCGACGATTTTCCGCCACGGGGTCTGGCTGGTTAGTTCGGGGTGCCTGTATTCCGCCACCCACATATCGATGCCGAGGCGCGAGCCTCGCTCGTACAGCGATCGGCGAACCGCCAAGTGCCGCTCTGCCCCGGGGTGTTGGGAGTCCAGGTAGACTGACGAGATGAACACCTTCATGACGCCCCTGGGCTGGTTCGGTTCAGAACGGTGACCCGCAAGGAGCGAGGTATTATCGAGCACGAAATATGCGCGGCTCGCGCCCGGGCTCGGTCAGCGTATACCTAGCCTAGTCGTAGGGGCCAGCGGCGCTCCTTCGCGCACCGCTGAGTGAGTTGTGCCTGAACAATCGACGCGGCGAGGCTCGCGTCGAGAACCCCGGCCCTGATTTCGAACGCTGGGCGTGCTGGGCCCTGGAGGAGGCCGAGGCCCTCGATCCCGCGACGCATCGTGCGCGCTTCGGACCCTATCATTTCCCGAGCGGCACGGGTTGGTCATCCGGGGATACTACCGGGCGCCCGAACCGACGGGCTGTATCGCTCTGACACTGCCCAGGTCTTCGACTGTAGACCCTCTCACAGGGGCATTGAGGGGCCAAGGGTCACCAGTCGCGGACATCCTCATTGGTGGTCTGTCCAACTCTTCTGTATTTGTGCCATCGAAGGAAGCGCACAGCAGCTCGCGCCCGCTCACGTGACGCTGCAGTCTTTAGCATGGGATCGGACATAGTTTTCGCGAGTTGATCCAATATTGAAGTGAACTCCAATTTGTCCATATTCTGATCAAATAGTGCGCATAATATTTCACCGTATTGAGTTTGCGCAATAAGTTCGCCTCTATATAACAATATCGCGGAAGAGAAACCGACGGCGCCTAGACATAGCAATGCCGGGACCGAAGGCAGGGCGGGTATCAGTGAGTGTACGGTACTCCAGCGAATTACCACGTAAAAGGCGCAAAATATCGTCGCCGCTATCGCAACAAACATCGCGTACATCGCACTGTCGACTATCGCCTGTTGATCATCCAGTTCGGCGCGAAGGTCCTTGTCGATCACGACCCAGAGTCTATACCAACCGAACACTCCATCAACACCATACTCCCGATCGGGATAAGTTTCGGCGGCACCAATCAAATTTCCCAGCCGTGTAGGGAATCGGGACTCTGGATACCCAGATCTGTTCAACGGGAATTTGCGGACTTCAAGATCAAGCTCGACCCGCAACAAGGACCCTATTGGCTATGCAGCTCGAGCGGCAGTTAAGCCGCGAAGTCGGGCAGACTCCCGCGCCACGCCCCATGTTCGCAGCCAGTTTGGCCAGTACCGGCGGCCCTCCGCAATCATGTAAATCGGCATGTCGAGCAGGAGGATGACCCAGCCGAAAATCAATATGGCGATTGGCACAATGACCGCGTCGGGCGCGGCTACGTGGACCCAATGAAGAACGGCCAGCAGGACGGGCCAGACAGTGGCGGTGAGCAATGCTCCCGGCAGGACGAGCCGCAGCAGCAGCTTATTGGCGAAATCGAATGGAAGCTTCACTCAGCCGTCCGAGTCGGTCCCACCACCATGCGGACCGCTCAATGTCTGCCTCAATCCCTGCCCGACCCGAAACCGCGCGGTTACCGACGCCGCGCGCTTGACGGTCTCGCCGGTCCTCGGATTGCGCGCCGTGCCGGCGGCGCGCTTGACGGGGACGAAGCTCCCGAAGCCTACTAACCGAACTTCCTGGCCCGCACTCAGCGACTCGCTCACGGACGCGATGAACGCTTCCAGAGCGTCCTTCGCCTGAACCTTATTCAGCCCCGCCTGTTCCGCGATCGCAGTGACCAGTTCAGCCTTGGTCATTGATCTCTCCCCATCAGCCAACACCCAGCGGAATACATACCTAGCCCATATTGACCGCACTCAAAAGAGCGTGAGCGCGACCGCCCGCGAACCCGTCCGGCGAGGAGGGTTATTCTGCGGATGGCGGGCATTGTCGCAGGACGATGTGCCTGAGCACCCGGCGCCTGCGGATCTCGGCGGCGAAAATCGGGGCACCAGAAGCGCACGGTCTCGCAGCTAACGTCGATCCCGCATTCAGCCAGCAAATCCTCGGCGTTCCGACGCGACAGGGGTCCCCGATCGCATGCCTGGTGGTGTTCCATACGTCCGCCGAGATGACTTACGCCCTGAGACCGGCGCGCAGTTGGGGCTCGTGGACAGGAATTGGTGGACCATGGAAGCCCGCCGATAGCCTCGCACCTCCGACTGGCATTTTCCACGAGGTAAGCGCATACTGCAGGGCAGCAGGTCCACTGAGCTCGCAGGAGAAATTCCAGTGACAGACGACAGTTCCGTTCAGATCCAGGCCCAAGTCACTCCAGACCAGCTCCAGGCTCTGAAGGATCTCGCTCTACGTCGGGGAGTGGACGCAAACACTGTCCTCCAACAAGCGATCTCGACCGAAAAGCTCTTGGCGGACAACATATCACCCGGCGAGGATCTCTTGATAAAGAAGAATGACAACACGTTTTCAAAGATTGTGTTCGAGAAGTAACTAAGTCGCGGAGAACCATCTATGGCTGATCCTGGTCCCGCGGATATTCCGTCAGTCGCAGACGCTCAGGCGAAGGCGGACGCCATGACCACGTCGTCCCAAGCCGCAGGGACCGCAGCAGATAGTGCGGCCTCTCAATTAGCGACCGCGACCGCCTCTGTCGTGGCGGCGCGATCCGCGCTCGCCACCGCAACGGATGCCGATAGACAATCTGCGCAGAACGTCCTGGACGCGGCCCAACAGGCGGCCGTGGCGGCGGACGCCCGCTCCACCGCAACCAGGCAGGCTGCGGATGCGGCCAAAACGGCTGCGCAATCTGCGCTCGACCTGTTGACGAAGGCCAAGGCGGCGTCGCCGACCTCCAACTCGGTCGACCTGACCGCAATTGGCTCCTCAGGTGGAAAGGGCAATCCCCAAAACATAGGGTCGCCGGCAGCGGTGCAGGCAGGTTACGCGTTGGAGACTACGCGCAAGAACCTCGCCTACATTCTGCTTGCTCTGCTGTTTTTGGTCATCGTGTTCCAGACATTGAGTGGTGCTATCCTTGGGAACGCGTGTTGGCGTTTTGTCGCCTATTGCACACACGCAAAGGAATCGCTCGATCTGGTTTCTGGCGCGACGCAAACGGTATTCACCGCCATGATAGGCCTCGTGGGATCTGTCATTGGTTTCTATTTTGGGTCGAAGGCACAAAATAGCCCGGGCTCCTAAGAGTCCGTTTGGACAATGGGATTCCACCTGAACGCGGGTGGTGATTCAAGCTCTGGGTTTGGACAGTACCGACGCCGTTCCGTCTGATCGGTCCGTTGAATGGCCCCGTTAGCCACTCTTTGTAGCGCCTCTGGCGAAGCGGTCGCCTCATGGGTGCAGGCGATTGGTTCAATCCTTGCAATAGTCGCCGGATTCGCCGTGGTCCGACAACAGGCGGGTGCGGCGCATCGAGAAAACATGATGCTGGCGGTGGCGGAGGTGCAAAATTCACGGCGTGCAGCGATTAGCATCGCTCAACTCGCGCAAGATATGTGCGAGGCGGTTCTCTTGGAGCTGAGAACAACGTCTCCGCTTAGTGGAACCGACGTGCAAAGAATGAAGCGTGGGGTGGAGTATCAGCGCAACACGATTGCCGCGTTCCCGCTCTGGTCGCTTCGGAATGAGGAAATGATGCGATGCTTCGCCCCGCTGGCGAGCATCCTCGATTACATCGCTGACAATTTAAGAGAGGTCGCCGACACTACTGGCAAAGGCGAGCCCGCTTCAATCGAGGTCGTTAACCTGGTGGTGGGGCGCATAAACCCTTTGCGTGATCAGGTGGCGGCAAATCTCGATGGTCTCCGAACACTCGCGATGTCGACGCGCGCGGCGCTCGCTGACTGACCTCAGGCGCTTCGCGTTATCCTCGCGCGCCTTTGGCTAGGTTCTTGGGGAGCCTGCGGGAGGCGCTGTCAAGGCAAATGGCCGTCTAGGGCCGCTTGAACGCGCAACCCATGCGGCATCGGTCACCATGGGGCTAAGTTTGCTTTGAAAGTTCCTGCCGGAGTGATAGAGCAATCATGGATTATTGCCAAACACAGGCTTCGACGCTTCGGAAATTCTGGGGTGAACCAAAGGTTGCGTGCCACTAAAGAGAGGCAATTTCAATGGAAACTGTAAGCGTCTCAGGTGTGGCCGGGGTGGCGGTGATTGGAAAGGGTGTCGTAGGATGTAGCGGGACAATCTTGGACTCATTATCGGGCTGCCGCGGAGTTCTTGATGCAGGATCTCCAGGCGGTGTTGGTCTTGGGGTCAAGCTGTTCTTCGAGCCGTTTGGTCCAATCGATTGGGAAATGGATGAGGCCGCTCCAAGGAACCTCGACTGTGAATTCAATGACGATGATACCATTACATTCGAAACAGTGAGCTTCATTTTTGTCGACTTCACGAAGGTGACGTGGAAGCTCAGGGGCGGTGAGGGTAGTATGTGGACAAGGGGCGCATGTCTTGCGCTTGGGTACACTTGGTTCACTCTTAAGATTGCCGGGACAACGAATTTCTGACTATGCCTCTCGCACTTGCCGTTTGTCGGAAAGGCCGCCGCCAATAAGGCGGCGCGCTTAGTCGCAGGCGGTCGTGTGTTCAAGCAGGCGCGCCTCAAGGCGCAGTTATAGGTTTGGGGAGCGGCCGATTGCACGTTTTCTTCGCACGGCACACTCAACAAAAAGTACCTTTGAGAGTGCCCTCAGGAGGCAGCCGGAATTGGCTTCATTCGCCGGTTGCTCCTGGCCGGCCTCGCACTCGGTGCCGGTTGTTCCGTGGCCGCGCCGGCTTCAGAAATTGCTGTCGCGGGTTTTCTTCGACGCAGACCAAATCCGAGGCTCTTAGCCATTGCCGATCGTTTCGCGCTGTAGGCGGGAGAGGTTGTCGGATAGTCGCTCGGTAGACCCCATTTGGCCTTGTAATCCGAAAGGGTCATGCCACGCATCGTCAGGTGGCGTTTGAGAGTCTTGTAACCTTTGCCGTCTTCGAAACTGATCAGGAAGTCGGGCGTGATGCTCTTTCTGATCTGGCCGGCAGTGAGACTATGGGCTTCTGGCGCCGCGGCCTCGGGCGTCATCAAGCCCCGAAGGGCCCCGTCAACCGCCGCGATCAGCCCCGGAATGTCGGTCGAAGAGATCTTCTGGTTGGCTACGAAGGCTGCCACCACACTGGCGGTGAGGCGGAACACGCTGCCGGGGGTATCTTCCATGGGCGAAGTCTCTTGCTGTCGTAGATTGAAGCCCGCGACATACAGCCCGTCGCAAGCGTTATCTCCCCTTTTTCCGACGCGATCCGGCGCGTCAACGCGCGGTCTTGCGGTGTGCGTCGATGGAAGACACCGATGCTTATGATGAACACTCCCGCGCGCGGAGGAGGCAGGCGATGCTGCACGCGAGATCGCCACCCTGCCGTCCACTGCGATTCAGCAACACGAGTGACGGCGGTCAGCAACCGGGACAGTGGGCATGAATGACTTCAAATCGCTTGACGAGCGCTACAGCCATCTTTCGGTCCAGCTTGATGAGCCAGGTTTTGCCGGATCGGGTTTTCTGATGCTCGCCCGTGCCAAGACGGTGGCAATCCTCTCAAGCGACAAGATGCTAGGAGGCGGCGACAATCGCACGGGGTGGTTTGACGTTCGGCTCAAGGATCCTCAGGAGAGACCCATCCTCTTGCACAATGCCGTTCGCCAGCAGACGAAGATGGCGAGCCAACCAGGCGGCCTCTATGAAGAACACATCTTCCCAAACACTGTCGTGTTCAACGCGGATAGACTCAATAGTGATGGCCGGCTCCGCTCGGTTTCGTTCACGCTTCACAAGTTCCGCAATTTTTTCCACTATGAACACATCGAGAATCAGTCGTTGCACGGGGCGCGGGCGCAGCTGCGTCGCGAACTTCGGTTGGCACGCCGGAACGTCCCCGGCCACCATGCAAGGCGGCATGACTTCTTCCAACCGAGTGATGTTTATGTGGTGCACGCCGCGCCACGGACCTTGCGCTTTCGACTAGACGATCGCGTCTACCAGGTTGTCACCGCGACGCACCACGCGACCGACTTTGGAAGCGTCAGGATCGAGGCGCAACCGGTGGCTCGTATCGACTTCGACGAGCCGGTCACCATTGACGAGGCGCTCGATGAGGTCTGGGCGTGGCGACGGTTCTTCGTGCAGGCGGCGATGGAGCCCCTGTGGCCGAAGGCCATCAGTGCACGCGGACGGGCCGACCCGCGTCACGGCGAGGCCGATTTCTACCTGGCCAATCTGGATGACCAAGGTGGCGAAGAGGCCGATCCATTCGGCTTTCGGGCGGGAGACGCGCCATATTTTCGCTGGAAGGATCGCGCCGCGCTGTCGCAACTGATGCGGAGTTGGCTCGCCAAGGACGGTGAACGGCGCGTGTTTCGCGTCGCGGTGGACCGCGTCATCGAGGGCTTGCAAAAGCGAACGAGCATCGAGGACATCTTGACGCTTTGTTCCGCCGTCGAGAGCCTACCCGAGTTCGGCCAAAGGTCGAAATTCTCGGGCGAGCAGATCAAAGTCCTTGTCAACGGAGCGGTTGAGGCCGGGAAGTCGGCCAAGATCGTAGTTGGCGCGGACCGCTTGCGGGGTCTGCTCGACATGCTCAACAACCAGAGTCTGCCAGGGCGCCTTGCCCTTCTCGCTGAAACGATCGCGCCGGCTGTGGCCAAGGAGCAGGCCCGGGTGGCGATTAGCGCCGCGCTGTCGCTGCGCACGATGGCGGCGCATGGACAGTCCATGCCAGAATCAGTCATGCCTGTTGTGCATCCGACCATCGATGCGTTGGCGGGTAT
>JGI20189J14885_1000438_pt1 | contig 15157 bp, 14 predicted proteins | sample NGESurdeep072012_10_FD_14885 | JGI IMG/M metagenome (IMG submission 14885) | reverse complement strand
CCAGAAGTCGGCTTGGGGGTCATTACCACCCATCAGGTGTCTTCCAACCCGAGTTTGTCGTTAACTGCTTGGCTGAGTCGTTGCTTGCAGCCAAGATAACGTTCGGTGGTCTGAACCGATGCATGTCCAAGCAAGAACTGAATCTGCTCAAGTTCTCCGCCCGCCAGATGGCATAACCGAGCGCATGTGCGACGCAAGTCGTGGGGAGCTAGGTTCTGGATGTCGGCACGTTTGGCGGCCGCTTTCACCACGTGCCAGATCGCCTTGGGTGTGATTCCATCGCCCCAGATTTTATCTAGCCGACTTACTCTGCGGAAGATCGCCCCGTCGGTGATGGCAGCCGCCCCAGTCCAATCGTCGACGCTGCGTTTCGCCCACAAGGGAACTGGAACGGTACGGATGTGCTTTCCCTTGCCGACCAGGTCAGCAATCACGCAATGATCTTCGCGGACCTGAAAATCTCCCGTTCTGAGTCCCACCAGTTCCGCGCGTCGTAGACCGCACCCAATCAGGAGTGCCAAAATTGCCCGATCACGTTTGCCTCGAAGGCTGTCTGACGGTTTACCCAGCAAGGTTCTGGATTGAGCGATGGTCAACCAATTTCCGATCCGAACACCGAGACGCTTGGCCCCTTTGACACGACGGATTCCTGCCGCAAGATCCGGACTCAGAAGGCCCGTATCAGAGGCTTCATAGGCAAGACGCCTCACAGCGGCCAAGCGAACATTTATCGTGGAGGGCGCGAGGTTTTTCTGTTCGAGAAAGAATCGGTAGCGGAGGACAACAGTTCGGTTGAATGAAAGACGCGGTTCGGAGCAATACCACCCGATAAACTCGTCGATGGCATGACCGTATGATTCTTGCGAGCTTGCTGCGCCGAGCGAGTGGAGAACCGCATTCTTCGACTGCTCTAAATCGGCCAGTCGAAGCATTGTTCTTGCCTTTGATCGTTTCGATGTCTTCCGATGCGCCATACTGGCGCCCTCCTTGGCCGCGCAATCAGTATGGTCGGTTCAACTGAAGAGTTATGGTCTCCAAGCGCGTTTCTGGACAACTTCCGGTTGGCCGACAATGGAGGAGTTAGCCAGACCACACAATGCAAGCGCTTTCCCGGGTACCCATCCGCTCTCCTTAGCGGCCAACTTCCTGTTAGCCCGCCATCCGGCTACGCAGTTAGAACTCGCGGGTCAGCTTCACAGAAAACCGTGGTCCGGGAGAGGATTGTCCCGCCCACGCCGAGGCCCCCAGGTTTTCCTAGGCCCCCGCGCGGACTGTTGCTTTTTCCGTCAAGGTAACCTTAGGCAAAACCACAACCGTAAACCAATATTCAGCGATTCCCCGGACGACGTTAACGAAATTGTCGAAATCGACAGGTTTGACGATGTAAGAGCTACAGCGCATCTTGTACATTTTCAAGACCTCTTCTTCCTGCTCCGAAGTGGTCAAGATAACGACTGGCAGTGCCTTTAGATGATCATCCTTGATCATCTCAGCGAGTACCTCCCGCCCACTCATTTTGGGCATATTTAAGTCGAGAAGTATGAGATCTGGCGTGAGAGTTCGAATTTCTCCATCCGCACCAAATCTTCCAGTTCGGTGCGAGGTATAAGATTAAGGTTCCTTCCACTAGTCGGTGTTTTGTCGGGCTGATCGCATGACCGGAATACCGCTGTTCCGAAAGAGCATTAGGGCAGAACGACGGGTCGATCATCGTACTAATTTTGCCGAAGGTTCCGCGACATCGCTGATTTGCCGTCGCGAACCTAGCCCTATCAGCATCGGCATGTCTTTCGGATAGACCACATCGCGTCCTCGCGCCAGAAAATGATAATAGATCGACAATGCCCCTCCATACGATCCAAACCCGGCCGACACAACGCGGGAATGCGCAGCAATTCCCACAACCATCCCTACCAACTTAAATCCCGATGCACCACTCACCGCACCGCCTCCCGCTTCGCCAACGCTCTGGCCCCCCTGCCCCGCATCGCGATCCGGAGAAGCTTGCGAAGCCGCCAGCATAACTTGAATTCCGGTCGTCAAATATCTTGTTCGCGGAGTGGTAACCTGCGCCCCACCCTCATCGTCGAGCTTTAAGTGTTCCCCTTTGGCGACCGCCACGCCCTCCAAGTTTGTCTCAACTCTCTGCTCGATTCCATTTGGCGGTGCAACCTCGTGAAACAAAATTCGTAACTGTCCGTTGCGTCCCATTCGCCGCGCTGGCTGCGCCTGTAGCACTGAGCCCTTAATCACGCTTCCTTCGGGAAGAATCAGATGATCCGAGACGACCAGCGGCTCGGTGATAAGCGCCTCCACCAGGTCTCCCTGTTTTGCAGTCGCCGAACTCAGAGGTGTCACTAGCCTCGCATGCACCACGCTACCGGTAGGGGGCGGCGATCCAATGTCCGTAAGCCTCTCCGGTTTCACCGCCTCAGTCCCAAAATCCAGAGGTTGCAACAAATCCGCATTGAAGCTCGTCCCTGCATCAATGTATTGCGGATGCACCGGCAACTGTACCAGCACGATTCTCTTTACCTTGTGCATCTTTCCCGGTTCGTGGATCTGATTCTGTAAATCGTTCCACTTCTGGTGAATCGCCTGGCGTGTTGCATTCACCTGTTTGGAAGCCGCATCCTGTAGCTTGTTTTTCTGTTCTGGCTTTTCCTTCGCCGACACAAACCGCAGCACTCCATCCGGAGCAGGCGAAGCCACCGTTTGCAGGGGTACCCGCCGCCCATCACCCATGACTAGCTCATCGAACTTCACATGCACCTTCCGCGCTGGAGAAAAGTTCCCATTCGCCGCCTGCATCGTTCGTACCATTTTCGGTACCGAATCCATCGCCGAGACTTTTCCGTTCACCACCGTTCCGACCGGGATCAGCAGCTGGTCGAACGCATAAACTGGCTCCATTGTCCTGCATTGGATCGCCTGACCTACTTTCCGTACCCGTACGTCCGAGCCAATCGCGACCTTGATGGGCGTGCCAGCCGCAACGCTCATCGGCATCAGCATCGGAGCGGCGTCCACGCTTTCTGACATCTGCAGTGATGCAGGCCTATACTCGTTCTGCTGTGTCCCCGCGGCAGACCGCTGCTTCAACGTCTGCGCGACACTCACGGCACTACACATCCCAGCCGTCAGCACTGTTAACCCGAATACAATTCGTCGCATTGTAATCACCTCCGATTATTCTGCGCCGAGAAAGAGACCTTCAAAGGCCTGGGTGGACCGCAGACTATTGTGAATACCAGATGACCAGAGAAGCGAAAGAACCGTGTCTACTATGAAGCTCCAAAGGCAGAGAATGGTTGCAACTCCAACGCTGGTATCGAGGAAATCTTAAGCGTAGATGGGAGTGGAAAGTGGAAAACGTCCAGGATGAACAAACTGTCATCTTCTAGAAAGGGAGCGGTAATGTTCCGCTCGTATCATAAAGTGGGTTTTCGGTCGTGGTGTGAGGCGCCCGCGTTACTCCCAACTCGGCTTTAACATGTACTTGTGCGTGTTCGATAACGGTTGGGGCCGCCTGTTGAGCTTGCTATTGGCGAGTATTTTGCAATCGACATTGGCCGCCTCGCAGGAGTTACCGGAGGCTCCATCAGCGGTCATGCGAACGATCTTTCACGCGGCGAGAGACTCGGCTACTTCCGCCGATCCACAGCAATCGTCTGCCCCGGCATCTGCGGATTCGAGTCGCGGCAAATTTCTCACTCGATGGGTCAAACGTGGGCTTCATGATCAGGCCGATATTTATACAGCTCCTCTGCATCGTTCTGAAATGAAGTGGGTGATCGGATTCCCTATTGTCACAGCCGGCCTGATCGCGATTGACAAGCATGCGTTGGGCGCGCTTCCGAGAAACCCGTCGAGCGCGAGTGCTGATATCTCCAACGTTGGACTGTTCGCTACCACTGGTGTGGTGGGGGTGCTTCTCATCGACGGAACGAACCGAGGGGATTCTCATGCCCTCGAAACCGGCGTGCTTGGGGCCGAGGCCATGGCCAACAGTGGCGTCGTGTATGCCGTACTGCAGCTCATTGCTGAGCGTGAACGTCCTTTACAAGGAACGGGTCAAGGACATTTCTTTCGGACCAGCGGCTTGGATAATTCATTTCCCTCCGGCCATACGATCATCACGTGGACGGCTGCTGGCACAATTGCGCACGAATACCCAAAGCCTTGGGTAGAGTGGCTCGCTTATGGAACCGCAGCGGCCGTTTCGGTGACGCGATTCACCAGTCTCCAACACTTCCCCTCCGATGTCGTAGTGGGAAGCACACTTGGGTACTTGATCGGACGCCGCATCTTCCATGCTCATTGTAAGGTTGGTCTCAGTGCGGCATGCAGTGCGAAATAGTTCAGGGAAGCACATTCTCTATTTCTAGAAAGCGCGAGGTGACTGATGTTGAAGATAGAAAGCGCGAGGTGACTGATGTTGAAGAATAGGTTCGGCAATCGGCCTGCTGCTATCCCTTGTGGTCTAGCTATTTGGCTGCTCCTTCTGCTCGTACCTTCACTGATCGCTCAGACGGCCGGAATGGGTGCGCTGACGGGCAGGATTGTGGATTCGTCGGGTAATCCGGTTGCGAACGCTACCGTGACGGTGACGAGCGTGGAGAACGGCCAGGCACGAAGCGCCACGACGGGGACGGATGGCTCTTATAGGTTCGACGATCTGCCGCCGGGGAGTTATCGGATGAAGCTTGAGGCCGCCGGTTTCCAGACTTTGGAGATTCCGTCCGCGACTGTCGATGGAACGAAGCCATCAGTTGTGGACGAGATGCTGCAGGTCAGTGCGCCAACCACCACCAAACCAACGCTAGAGCAACAGGATAATTTGCCGAATGCCCCATCCAGCAGTACCGTGCCTTCTCTTTCGGATCTGGGCCTCACTCCAGAGCAGACTCAAGGAAACCCCCGAGAGCAGGCGCTGCTTGATAAACGGACGCACATGCTGAAGATCCATCAACGCATGGGTTTGATCACGACGATACCGCTCGTTGCGACGCTGATCCTCGGTCCTGGCGCTGGCGGCAAAAGTGAAGGCACGGCTGCTCGCGATTTGCACGTTGCTCTGGGGGCGCTCACCGGCGACCTATATGGGATTACCGCTTATTACGCCATTCGCGCTCCCAGAATTCCCGGAACCAAAAAGCGCGGTCCGATAAAGTTTCACGAGGCGATGGCTTGGATTCACGGCCCGGGCATGATCCTCACTCCAATTCTTGGCGCAATGGCCTTCAGTCAGAAGAACAACGGCGAAAAGGTCCACGGCATCGCCTCCGCGCACGGACCTGTAGCTATCGTGACAGCCGGGGCATTTGCTGCAGCTCTTCTGTCAGTATCGGTAAAGTTCTGAGCACAGTTTATGAAAAATAAAAAAATATTGATCGCGTTTTTGCTCATGACCCTCCCCGCGTTTGCTGCCGACAGCCAATGGGTCCTCAAACAAAGCACTCTCACCTACCACGTGTCGCACAAACTGCATGAGTCCGAGGGTGTGAGCCACGCGGCGCGAGGCAAGGGCGTTTGCCACGAAGGACAGTGCGATTTCTTAATTGCGGTAGCCGTGAAATCGTTTGATTCGGGAGACAGCAATCGCGACCTTCATATGGTTCAGGTTACGCGCGGCGCGGAGTTTCCTATAGTCACCGTACGCACGCGTCTGCCCGAATCGGCTGCCTCATCGGCGACCATCAATGCCGATCTGGAGATTCAGTTCGCCGGCCAGACTGCCCAGTACAAAAAAGTTCCTTTCAAAGTGGAAACCCAAGGCGGTGAAACTCACATCACGGGCACCATTCCGGCCACGCTAGCGGATTTCAAGATCGACCCCCCGTCGCTATTGACGATGCCAGTCAAGAACGAAATTCCAGTGCGTGTGGATATGACCTGGCATCTCCAGTAAATGCTGGATGATGTGATGGCTTAGACAAGTTTCCGGGCGCCTGTTTCCTGCATCCCATCTGGAGGTGTAAAGTCGTGGACGGGCGGGAATCTCCGATGCGATTGCTGGTGGTAGAAGACGAGATACCGATTCAACAGTTTCTCAAGCGAGCGCTAGTAGAGGCCGGATATCAAGTGGATACAGCCAGTACAGCACAGGCTGGCGAAACGATGGCCTTGGAGGGCATTCATGATGCCTTCGTTATCGATCTTGGACTTCCAGACCTGGATGGATTGGACTTGATTGCGCGTTGCCGAGCCCACGGGAATGCGGCGCCGGTTTTAATCTTGTCCGCCCGCCGTTCTGTCGACGAGCGGGTCCGGGGGCTGGAGCAGGGCGGAGACGACTACCTCACGAAACCATTTGCACTGCCGGAACTGCTGGCAAGACTGAGAAATCTCCTACGCAGGTCCGCGGTTCCACAGAATGAATCGGTGCGTCTGCAAGCTGCCGACTTGCAGCTCGATCTGGTTCGTCGCGAAGCCCGCCGGGGCGAAAACTTGCTGCAATTGACCCCACAGGAGTTTTCTTTGCTGGAATATCTTTGCCGCAACGAAGGTCGAGTGGTGACCCGGACCATGATTTTGGACCATGTCTGGAAGATGAGGATTGACCCCGCAACCAATGTCGTCGATGTTCATATTTATCGTCTGCGCAGCAAAGTGGATCACGACACCCCGCGACCACTGATTCACACAATTCGTGGCGTTGGTTACGTTCTCAAACATGCCTAGGAATTTGCGCTCTACCGCCGCTTGGCGGATTTCGATCTGGACAACTCTGGCGTTCGCGCTCGGAACTGCTGTGGCTTTCTCCATAGTTTATTTTCTTGTCGCTCAGGGCATTCGGGACCGCAGTGACACTTGGCTTAGCGGCGAAGCAGAGGTTCTGGCTCAGGTCTCGGCCGATACTCCGAGCGATCACCTGTACAAACGCATAGTTCGAGAGGTAGCTGAGCTTGCTACTCAGGAAGTGCCGGATGAGCGCAATGCCCGCGGCGAAAGACTGAATTCTGTCTTTTTCTTAGCAACAAGTCCCAACAGCACTGAAGGTCCATTGTGGGTAGGTCCAAGCTCGAAGGATGCTTTTATAGCAGCGATTCAGCGGACGAATTTGGTTGCGGGGCCACCGAAGTCCATAAGGGTGGAAGGATATCGACAAACGTTTCGCGTGGTTGAGAAGGCGCACAACGGAAGAACTGTTTATCTCGGACTATCAGATCATGGCGCCCAACATGTTCTGCACACATTGGCCCGGCGCTTTCTCGCACTTTGGTGCGGCATGTTTCTGCTCGGCTTCGTAATCTCCTACTGGAGCGCACGCGGTACCCTACACCGTGTGGAACGAATTACGGAAACCGTCGCGCGAATTGGAACCGAAGACCTAAAGGAACGATTGCCTGAGCCTGTAAATTCGGATGAGATTTCACGATTGGCTAAGACTTTCAATAATATGCTGGACCGGCTCCAGGCTTCAGTTAGTCAACTTCGCACCGTTACAGGCGGTATCGCGCACGACCTCAAAAGTCCTGTGACTTTGATTCGTGGAACGCTGGAATCCGCATTATGTAATGAAGGAAATGACAAGTGGCGTGATTCGGTGGGCGAGGCAATTGAAGATCTGGATAGACTCCTGCAGTTGCTCAACACCACGCTGGACCTTGCCGAAGCGGAAGCGGGTGCGCTTCACATCGATCGCGGCCCAGTTGACTTCTCGGACGTTGTGCGGCAACTGGTCGATATTTATCAGCCGGCGATGGCCGAGCACCGTCACGAAGTGACGACTGACCTCGAAGAGCATGTGGTCGTGGATGCGGACGTGACCCTGCTAAATCGTGTGGTTAGTAATTTGCTTGAAAACGAATTGACTCATTTACCGGCGGGATGCCGAGTGAACGTCCGGCTCCGCTCGCAGCAAGGGTCGGCAGAACTAGTGATTGAAGATAATGGTCCCGGATTCTCGCCGGATATCGGTGGCCAGGTTTTCAAACGATTCGTGAAGGGAAAGAATTCTCCCGGTCATGGACTCGGACTTGCCTTTGTGGATGCAGTTGCCCAGGCGCATGGGGGCAGTGCACGGATCTCAGACCGTCCGGGAGGCGGTGCTGTTGTAACTGTGTCGCTACCAGTGAGTGTGCTCCAAGCGGCATAAGCACCACGTTTCTTTCGGTCTTCGAGAATCCCTCAATCAAGAAACCACCGGTGAGAAGTGCCCGGAGCGTTATGCACTCACTTCGCTGGTGACATCCGGTACCGCGACAGGTTCGTACACATCTTTCGCGTCCGGATTCATTGGTCGCGTCCGGTGGCCAAAGAACGCTTCTCTCGCCAGTTTGAGAATGATTCGCCGGTTTTGGGCGACAACCTTGAGCCATGCCATTTTCCCCATCATAGGGAAATAGATCCCGCGGAAGCATAGGCGCGCGAGGAAGATGTTGATGCGATAACCAAGAGGCTGGTCAGTGAGCGCGTCGACCGCTTGAGCCAGTGCTTCCGGGCTGTACGCTTGCTCCCAACCATATTTCACTTCGGCATGTGCTTCTTCAATGGTCATCTTGAGTGGAGTGTGAGCCATCGCAAACGGTATGAACTCTTGCCAGTGTTTGGGGCGCGTGAGCCGTCCCGAGGTTTCCAGGCGCTTGTAGAGCGGAGTTGCGGGCAAGGGCGTCAGCAGGCCGAAAATGGGCAAACCCGGAGGCCAAGTTCGGACTTGCATCAGTGTGCGCTCGGCCACGCCGGTAGTGTCGTTGTCCATACCGAAGATAAATGATGTGATCGCATAGACGTTGCGTCGCGCGAGCCGTTCGAGCACAGCCGCATATTCACCTGGCTTATTGAATCCTTTGTTCACGTCTTTGAGATTAGTCGGGTCAATGGATTCCATCCCGATGAAGATCCACTTGCCCCCGGAAGCGGCAATTAGGTCGACGAGTTCTTCGTCACGCAAGAGGTTAGCGCTGATTTGGGCGACCCAGTGGACCTGGGCTTTGGCAGCGATGATGTCGCGGAGCAATGATTTGGTACGCTTAACATTGATAGCGAAATTGTCGTCGATAAAGAAGACGGCAATCTGGCCTCTTTCGCTGCGGGCGCGTGCCTTCAACAGTAGCAATTCGTTTACCACGCTCTCATTGGTGCGGAAGCGAATAGAGTCACCAAAGAATCCGGTCACGGTGCAGAACTCGCAGCCGTAGGGACAGCCACGTCCCGACTCAACTGGAATAATGCGGAAAGAGCCCCAGCCCGTGCCGACACGGTTGAGTAACGGCGCGACGGCCCTTGGCACGAGATTGAATTGAGCAAGATCGATTGATTGCCAAGGAATGACCGGGTACTCCTTTAGCGACGGCTTTTTGTCTTTCCCGGCTGCATCCACCGGCGCGTAGATGGCTTTGAGTACGCCGCGGGCAGTGTCGTTCACAATCTGCGGCCAGGTTTCATCGGCTTCGCCTAGGGCCACAGCGTCGGCATGGCGTGGTCCGCCATCGCGACCGAGAGCCTCGTCGGCCAGCTCGGTAACGTGAGGACCACCCATGACGACCGGAACTCCGGTGGCGCGAATGGCATCGGCTATGCGATACGCCTTGGCGATCATTCGGGTCATGGCGCCAATGCCGACCAGTCCGATGTTTTCGTCTCGAACGTACTGTGCGATCTGAAGTTCGTCCATCGGCTGAGCGTTGCCGTCGATCAGCAGCACTTCATGCCCGGGAGGAGTCAGTGATTTGAGTAAGAACATCCAGAGGTGCGGCATGAAATTGCGAGTCACGCCGTTGTCGGGGTTGTAGAGCAGAATTTTCATGACAGTTCCTTACTTGAGTCGCCTAGGATTCACCGCACGGGACCGTCACGAGCGATGCCGATCTGTTGATCTTGCTTTTCGTACAGCCTGCTTCAGAACGGCTCTTGGCATCTTTCTAAGGATGCCTCGGTTCACAGTCTTCAAAACTGCGGCTCCAACTGCACTTCTGGCGTTCGTGCCTCTTCTGGATCGCTGGAGCCGCACCCGGACGGAGCCACGGTGCGTAGCCTGTCTGGCTCCGCGAGATGCAGCAACGCTCGCATTCTTGTCTCCGCAACATCCTGCCGCGAGCAGCCAAGCAGAACGGAACAATCCTGATCTGAGTATCTTTCAAGGACGGACATGACGAAGACAAAACGTTCGAAGTGTTCAAGCCGGAGAATGCGCGCGATTGCGTAATCAGGATCCTGTGTCCGTCCAAAACTGCAACTGACCGCATCACTCGGTACGTCTGCGGCGGTCGAGTGGTTCTTGCTGGGCGCCAAAATGCGAATTGCATTCTGGATAATAGTCCGCCGAGCCCAGGATTGCGCCCAGTCTCGAAACACGTAAGTTCCCTCGACGCAGTCTTCCAAGCCGGAAACAAAACATTCCTCAGCCTTCGTTTGGTCGGCTGTGAGCAAGAACGAAAGCAAATGCATACTATCCATGTTTTCCGCGAACACTCTGCAAAATTCGATACGTGTTGCGTACGCTTGCGATGTCTCAGTAGAGATCGGAGGTCTTCGCGGCATGGTCAGCTTTGTCCTCTCGGCTCTCCATTGCCCCTCAGCGTTAACCAGGTGTCAGCGTCACGCGCTCAATGCCTAAACATTTTGTTGCGCACGTCGGGCCAGAACTCTTTTGCCACATTGAAGAAGGTATCCAGGGCTATTTGTTGTCCCCACTTGTTTGCGGTATTTCCAAATGATCGATTCACCACCGGATAGTGGAGGTTGGAGATGCCTGCGGCCACAGCATTTTCCGGCCAGCTCGGATGTGTTGAAGTGGTTGCGGCTATCATCTCGGCGAGTGATAACTTCCCGGCTCATCGCATATCCAGTTCGCTTCCAAAATCCCCCTGTGCCCATTACGAAATAACGAGGGTCCTGGTGCAGAGCGACTGGAAAGAATCCTTCGCTCATGATGTTGCCAATTGCTTGGTCTGCAAATGCTCCTCCGTAATATTTGCCAAACTCCGCGCTCCCGTTCCGAAGGAACTGTACTGCTTCTGCGCCATCGATAGCCCGCCAAACATGCCAGCCACCAGAAACGCTGAGGATCGAAAGAGTCGTCCAATGCAACTTTCATCTTCTCGGCAGACCGTGAACGGTTTGATCTCCGCGGCATTTTCGTCCAAGCGATAGTTGGGGATTATCCAGAAGATGTGATTCTTGCTCGGTTCATGCTGCGGTACGCTCTGTGCAACGCTGGATGGAGCCGACTGAGTCTGGCTTGCACTTGGCGCATCAGGCAGCCCTGACGGTTCCTGTCCAATCGCCACAACTCCTCCTACGAACAAGTTAGCGGAGACCAGTGCTCGGCAGACCATAGGAACAAACGAAGATGACGGCAACCTCCTCATACTACTAAGGTTGATGCACGTCAGAGCACCTCCTGACGCAAAATGAACAACTTGTCATTTGTTCGCCACGATGAATTCAGCCTGTAGCTGATAATCTTCCTCATGGGATCTCGTGAATGTGATCGCACGGTGCGCTACCGACAGCTCGCGATCGTATTTCTAATCCTCATCTTTGCCGCAACTTTCAGCCGCGCTCAAGACAATTACGAAATCCAGGTGTACGGGTCTGACCTGGTCGATCCCCGACACACTATGGTGGAACTTCATAGCAACTTCACGATCGATGGATCGAAGACAATCGTCGACGGTGTTTACCCCACTAATCACGCCGAGCACGAGACCGTCGAGATCACGCACGGCTTCAATGATTGGTTCGAGTGCGGCTTTTACATCTTCACTTCCATAACCGAGGGCCAAAGCTGGCAGTGGGTGGGTGATCACATCCGCCCGCGCGTTGCCGTCCCTAAGAAATGGCACTGGCCTGTAGGTGTGAGCATCTCAAACGAAATTGGCTACCAGAGGAGGCGATATTCCGTGGACACCTGGACGTGGGAAATCCGCCCCATCGTGGACCAAAAAGTCGGACGATGGTACTGGTCCTTGAATCCCACGCTCGACCGGTCTTTCCACGGCGAGAGCGTGAACCAGGGCGTAGTCTTTTCGCCAAACTTCAAGTTCAGCTACGATTTCACTCCGAAAGTCGCGGGAGGTCTGGAATATTACGGCTCAGTCGGCCCGGTGACAGGATTCGATGTGGCGTCGCAGCAACAGCACCAGATTTTCCCCGCGATTGATTTAAACATCGCACCGCAGTGGGAGATCAATTTCGGACTCGGCGTGGGCCTCATGGGCGCGACTGACCACATGATTGCCAAGATGATTCTGGGGTATCGTTTTAATTTCTGATAAAGAACAGGAGCGCACAAGTAATCAAGGGCATCGTGATTGGGTTCAGTCTGGCCGTTGCGATTTCAGAGAGTTGTGTTTTCCTCTATTTCTCTACTGGCATGGCGCAGGTCGCAACGGCCGATATCCATTCTCCCTGCGGTGGGCGGACCGCTTGTTTTTTTCCAGCGCCCTTCAACTCCCGACGGCAAGTTCGCGCGATTGTTGTCGGATAACGGGCAAACCGGAAGTCATCCGGGCCAGAAGTCGGCTTCTGGGAAATGTCACGATCGGTACTGGGAAACGCGCTTGTGTTGATCGAATTTGCGAATTCCCCCCCTTACCCCCCAATAATCGATGGTGAAAGGGAATCCTGTGAACACTTCCAGAACCATATTACTTTTGGCTCTCTCGCATGCGGTTTGGCTTATGGATCAAGACGCGCATAAGGGCAAAAAGCGCCAAAATCCGGCGGGTCGCAGTCGAGCGAAGCAGATTCATCGAGATCCAGGCTTTCGAGCTCGAACTCGTCGACCATCAGTATTGGGCCCGGCGCCACGTTCACTTCTTGGTATATGCTTTGCAGTTTTCGTCTCATATGGACCGGGGAGCGCATCATCCAACGGCAAAATCATTTGAGGAGGGGCGATGATCTGCTCAATTCGCTTCATGAACGCCCGCACGAATTCGCTCGCAAGTTTGGATCGATTGTCGGCTCGGGAGGCCAGGCAAAGCTCGACGCGAAGCTCTTTATCGACGAGCGGACGCACTGCTACGCCAGGCCTATTCGTTCGCAGTGCGGTGGCCATTGTCAGAAATGCAATACCAACATTTTCCGCGACCAATTGAAGGGCCTCTTCGTCCGACAGCACATTCTGATTGTTCCTATAGGTAACGCCCTCCTCTGCAGCACGTCGAGAAATCATGTCGTGCAGTATTGGATGGACCTTACGATCAAAGATGATCCAAGTGCAGCCACGTAAGTCCCCAAGAGTTAGGATGTCTCTGGACACCAATGGATGATTCTCTGGGATGGCAATGTAGAATGGCGCCTCCGAAATCTTTGCCATTGTCAGCTTGCGGTTGGCTCCGGGATGTGCAATCAAGGCGAGGTCGAGTCTCGATGTCAGCAGGCCATGGACGAGCTCTGGAGCAAAATCGCTCTGCATGTGGAGAACGACGTTGGGATGCAGAGGAAGGCGAATAGAAAGCAGCGCGGAAATCATCACGGGATCCAGGTACGGCGAGTGCCCGATCGTCAGATGAGACTCAACACCTTCACTCGCCGCCTTCGCGAACCGAATTGCCCTTTCACCGTGAAGGAGTGAGAGCTTAGCTTCCTCAACGAACGCTCGACCCGCATCTGTGATAGCGACACCGGCGTGGTTGCGTGTGAAGAGCTTTAAACTACATCGACTCTCCATCTCATTCAATCGCCGGCTCAATCCTGACTGGGACAACTTGAGCCGCTTTGCTGCCCGCGTGAAGCTGAGTTCCTCGGCAAGAATTACCGCAGCCAGCAAGTAGCGGGTTTCAAGGAGTGATTGCATCGTTCAGGCCCGTTCAGCGAATGGGCACCTTCCTTGAAAACCCATCGGCAGCAGCACTACGAGTACTTATGCGCTGTAGTATCTGTACCTCCGTGCCCGGTTAAGATGCAGTCGTTGCACGAATCGCCTCCGGTTTCGACTCACGCAACGGGCTGGCAAGCAGATCGGACGGAGGGTGGCAATGCGCGAATCTCATAACGCACTTCCGAATACTCATTGGACAAATCTTCCCTATGAGATTCTTCTTAGTTAACACCAATTGGAGATAGGGACATAATCATGTACCCTCTGCCGACCGACAAGAAGGCTGTACAAAGCGAAGGACTACACTCCGTTGCCCTGGAACGGCACTACTCCGTTCCTGAGGTGGCTACCCTGTGGGGAGTCAGTGAGAAAACGGTTCGACGGCTATTCGACGAAGAAGATGGGGTGCTGAAATGGGGAAGTGGTGAGAATGCACGTAAACGCAGGTACCAAAGTCTCCGCATCCCCCAAAGCGTTTTGATCCGCGTCCACCGCCGCCGCATCCAGGCCTGACCGGGCCCCCAAACAACGAGAACCAAGCGTAATCGACTCTAACGGGAAGAAACGGTGCATAAGCGGAGATATCGTTAGTTTGCGCGTGCAAGAAGCCGTTTCTTTCGTCACCTTCATCGGAGGCTGCGGAAAGTAAGCTGCGGTAGGGTTTGTTAAGCGTGCTTCTCCACCAAGTGGAGCCCCTGGATCTGCCAGCTCTTCTCTACCGACGATACTAGTTGCTCCTGGCGGGCCTTTACGAAGGGAGCATAATGGCGCTCGGTCGTCTTCACGCTGGCGTGTCCCAGCAGTAGGGACACTTGGTCGATGGGAACCCCTGCCAAGAGTAGTTCGACCGCGAATGTGTCGCGAAGCATGTGCGGATGAGCCCTCTTGCCAAGGTTTGCCCACTTGAAGAGCCGCTGGAGACTGGCGTGCCAGCAGTTGCTGGCGCGATAATGCAACCCGTTCCCTGTCCAGAAAAAGTACTGGGAGTTGCTATTCGAGAGGGTACGCAAGAGATCGACTAGGTGAGGCGGTAGAGGTGCGTATACTGGCAACCCAGTTTTCTGCTGGTAGAGAAATAGGCGATTTCCCGTCAGGCGCGCTCGCTCAAGCGTCACCGCATCATTCAGACGGAGTCCGCTATAGCGCATAAGAAGCAAAAGACCGCGCACCCGAACCCGGTGTCCGGGGTTGGTGCTCCAATGAGACAGATCGTGGGTTACGTTCACCAAAAGCTGGAACTCTGCTTGCGAAAAATAACCGGTGGGCACCTGTCTAACCTTGATTGGTCCCAATTCATCGACAGGGTTCTGCTGTAGCCAGCGTTTACGCACGCAGTAGGAGAAAAACGAGTGCCAGCGTTCCTGTCGTTTCTGGGCAGTGATG
>JGI20189J14885_1000435_pt1 | contig 15220 bp, 19 predicted proteins | sample NGESurdeep072012_10_FD_14885 | JGI IMG/M metagenome (IMG submission 14885) | reverse complement strand
GCCTTCCCTCCGTCTTCAACCAACGGGGACTCGTGTCCGTTCCAGAGAGCGGCAGGGTGGTTAAGCTTATTGTGACGCCGACGCTGCCAATATCGAACATTGACTCTTGCTCAGGCTGAGGGGCGCGCTCGAAACGGCCCATCGCACCCTTTACGTATTCCTCACGACGCTCAACACACGCCCATCGCCGGCGTAGCTTCTCGCAGACCTCGCCCGTGACGCAGCTCCCGGCGAACGGGTCGAGGACGTTATCGCCCTCATTTGTAAGCATTCTGATGAAAAATTCAGGAAGGGTCGAAGGGAAGCGGGCTGGGTGGACTTTTATCCCATGCTTTTCGCAGTATCGAAGATAGTACGAATTGCTTTCAGTATTGGGGATCGCGATGAGGTTGGGGGGAATTGCCGCCCCATTGTCCAGTGAGAATTTGTTGCTTATGTCATGTCCACTGGGCCGCAACTTCGCCTTATATCCATTCTTGAGCAGTCCCCTCATCGCTTGGCTGTACGGCGCTAATACCCTGCGGTTGCTTGCTTTGGGCCAAGGCGTCACCGAAAACCACCACACGATGTTGACGGCGTCCTTGACTCTTATGCGGCGTACCGTCACCCACTCCGCGGGGCTCGGAAGCTTTGACGGGTTCCACCAAAAAAATTCCTGCGCTAGATAGAACCCCATCTCTCGGCAGAGCATTATTGCCAGCTCGAAATGATACAAGGAGCGGGTCGGCTGCCCCTGGTAGCCATGCTCCCCCAATGTCGATTACGAGCGATCCAGACGATTTCAGAAGCCGCTTGAATTGCGCTCCGAATGGCTTGAACCATTCGATATAGTCTCCGCTCTCGACGTTCCCATAGTCCTTTTTTCGGAGGAGGCCGAAAGGGGGGCTGGTTACAATGAGATCGACGGATCCCGGCTTGAGCGCAGCCATGTAATCGAGCGAGTCTGCAAGAATGATTTGCCCGTGCCGCGTTTTATGATATGGGGTCACAGCGAGTCTCTATCTTCCCACAGTTTCTTGTGCCTCGCGCAACCGAATGGGCCGCCCTCGTCTCAACTCGATCAAGCGCGGAGCCAGCATGGCGAGATAAGCCGGGTGCCCGACTCATTCGCGTTCTTTGCGGATGAGTGGGAAAGCAACCCGCTCCGTTTTCTTGTCAAGGGGCGCTGAAGGCCCTACATTCACTAACTCGCTGAATCCATTCCGAATATAAAGGCATTAATATACAAGGCTAACCAAGCTGTGATAAGAAAGGAATTACCGTGACAGGGCAACTAGAAAAAATGCTCAGAAACAAGGTAAACCGGGACACTATAATCCGAGTTTTTTCTCGGACAGGGCCAACTTTGAATGGGCGTAAACAGCGAATCGTATCTCGTGATAGGGCACGAAGAAAATCGGGGTCCTAGCTGCGGGAAGGTCGAGCTTCTCTAGCCATATCTTTGTGTACTCGTCACATTCTACCCAGAGGCCTCCAGACTCGACACCATGAATCTTAATTTGTTGTAACTCTGTCTCATGGAAAATTGGAATTGAAGCAATCAGTATCTGTCCGATCATTTCATCGAATTTCATAGCCGCCCTCTGAAAGTTTACAAGAGCTTTGGGAAGATTATTGTAGGCACTCCGGGCCTACTATATTCCTCCTCGTATTGCTCTAAAGTTCGAAAATTGTTACGCATTTGTTCCTCAGTAAAAAATCCGAGCCGAATTGGCATGTCTCGCCTTAACATCTGGAAGCCTTCATGGCAGGAAGATAAGTCATCCTTATGCTCAACCATTACGCGACGCATATGATTTCTCATCTGCCATGCGAGTATGTCAGCCGCCTGTAGTGGCTTGAAAAATTTCTTATCTTGGAAGCTGCACCCGTTCGGAGCTAACCCGAACTTTTCGGCAGCGGGTTTGTAGGAACCAAGAATGTCCCAGACTGCTTTTATCTGTGTCTGCGGAGAGCCTTGATCGAAAATATGCTGGACCGGCGAAGTGATGCCGTATTGCGCTCTCCATTCAGCGACTAAGTTGATGCAACAAAGTACAGCGTAAGTATAGTGATCATTGGCGTAGCGATCCCTAAAATACTGTGGCGCAGCTTGGTCATAAGCAGCCTTAGGAATTGCGACTCCGAACCCCGTTCGCACTCTAGTGTTAATAATTGATGCGAGTTTTGAATATACCCTGGTTTTCTTTTTGTTGTCCCAGTTGCAAAAGGGCTTGTGTCCGGCATCTGGTTTTGCAACAAATTCGGCCATATGGAACACATCGAAACCCTCTACCTCCATGACTTCATTCCAATTTCTAACAAACTCGTCCCATTGAGTTTTTGATGAGACGTAACACGCGGCTACAGCTATAGGAGAGTTGCCGTCCGTACCACTATCGTCACAATAATTCTCAAATTCGAACATGAGTAATTCCCAATCCGTTCCGCTCCAACATGGAAGCAAAATGGGCATAAGCACAATATTGACTTTTGACACACGTAGAAGTACCCTGGATTCCGAAAGCTTAGACGTGCCTCAAAAACCAACTCGCCCCGCCACTTCCGCCAAGAATGAGACGGGTGAGTACGCTAATTTTGAACGTGCCCTGAAAAAAGTTTTATCGGTCCCGCACTCCTCACTCAAGGCTAAACTCGATTCCGAGAAACGAGTGCGGAAACAGCGGCGGACGCGGGCTTCCGGCCACGCTTCCCGCGCCAAGAATTAGAACGCCGTTTCACCCACCTTTCCAGTTACCTCGGCAAAGGTTAACCGCTTTCCCGCAACCTGCGATAAAGCTAACTCGAAACGCTGTGCATCGCTCACTTTAACTTTTTTTGTCCCGCGATTGTTATATCGGAAAACCTGCTCATCCACATAGCGGAACAAATGGAACGGCTCTACGGCAACATAGGTGCCATTCAGGCCGCGCTTCAACAGTGACCAGAAGTTCTCAAGCCCGTTTGTATGGACGCGCCCTTTAACGTAGCCCTCAAGATGGTTCACCATTTCATGCGCGTATTTATCGGCTAGAACGCCCTTGTCGTAGGCTACTGCCTGATCGGTGTACAGCTTTGTGCCGTGGTGGATGTTGCTCAGAATCTCCCGCTGCAAGGTTTCGCGCTTCACGTTCGGCACGACAGTGGCGCGGACTCTGCGCTGTTCACGGTCGAGGATTCCCATTACCGCAGTTTTGCCGTAGTAGCGGGCGTTCTGAGTAGCCTTCCAGTCGGGAGTGTTGTTGCGGGCCTGTACCATGCGTAACTTGCGGCTCTTGTGCATGTTTTTAACTTTGCCGCCGACGTAACTTTCGTCCACTTCAACTTCGTTGCCATCGCCGCCGAGCTTCTCAATAGACCCGCTCTGCAAGGCGAAGCGAAGCCGATGCAGCATGAACCATCCCGACTTTTGAGTCACGCCCAGAGCGCGGTGAAGTTCGTAAGAGCTAACGCCATTCTTGCAGTTGACTAGCATCCACAGAGCGCAGAGCCACTTGTCTAAGCTGAGTGGTGAATCCTCGAAAATGGTGCCGAGTTTTACGGAGAATTGCCGACCGCACTCTTTGCACTTCCAGCGTTTCTGAGTCTTGAGATAGTAGTGATCTTTCTTCTCGCAAGCGGGGCATGACGGGCCATCGGGCCAGCGCAGCGCGGCCACAGTATCAATGCAAATCTGCTCATCTGCGAAATGTCGGATTGCATCTTGGAGTGTCTTAGGAGGTGTCATGTCTCAAAGCATACCGGAAAGAAGCTGGTTAGTCAAGTATATTGTTACCAATATAAACCTCAAAACCGTGGCGCATTTACCCCATTCAAACTGCTATTCTTAAAATATAGGCAATTTTAACCGCGCGGCTCCTTTCGGGGCCGCGTTTTTTATTGGATTGGACTGAAGGTCTTCATGAAAATTACCGGAGAGAGTATTAAACAACCCAAAAAACGAGGCGAGTGGGCAGAATTGCGCTTCATGGCTCGCGCCGCCGAGCACGGACTCTCCATTAGCAAGCCCTGGGGAGATAGCTGCCGCTACGATTTTATCGTCGAACACGCCGGAAAGTTCCTGCGCGTCCAGGTCAAGTCCACCCTCTGCCGGAAACGGCATTCATATGCCTACCACGTGAATGGCCGCTCTTACAGCAAGGATCAAATTGACTTTTTCGCCATCTACATCATCCCCAAAAACATCTGGTTCATTTTCCCGGCAGAGGTAATTTTGAAGTGCACCAGGAACCTGATCCTGTCGCCGCACATGAAAGTCTCAAAGCACGGAGCCTACATCGAAGCCTGGCACCTGCTGCTCGGCGAGGGGCCCGCCACGCACGCTCCGCCGGAGCCATAGTGTTTCAGCCGGTGCCCCATCCTTTCGCGCACCTTGCGAAAGAGCCTGCCCCGAGCGGCAGTCGAAGGGGTGGGATTCCACAATCTCCATAGGACATTGCCTGTATGGCGCGGGCGCTCCTTCGACTTCGCTCAGGACAGGCTCTCGCCCGCGAAAGCTTTTCACTTGGACTGAAATGATTTTGGGTGGCGCAGCGCTTCAGCACTGCGATAACGCTGCCATCCGATTTACGGGATGGCTGAAACCCACCAGTTGATGAAATTTCGGCGGCGAGGTGCATGTATTTCAAACCCTATACGCACCATGAAAAACCTCAACCGTCGCCTGAGGATTCTCAACATTGACTGACCAACGGGTACGCACGTGCCCGGGTTGTCCATCAATTACCCGTCGACCCGCCAGTTGTGACCGCATAGTTTTTTCGACGACGGAGTCTCTAGTTGGCACTTTACCGGGTCCCGGCGCCGTGCAGTACAGATTATTCGTTCGCCCAGCAAGTCTTTCGAGGTCAGAAGGCAAGGGGAGCCTATTAGCCCCCGCGTTAAATGGTGTGACAACAGCCAACGGGTCGGGGGTAAGCATCCGCGTCCACACGCTTGGGTAGTCTCCATTAGCTGAACCGTGGTGCGGCACCTTAATAAAGCTTGCTCGTTGCGACTCTCGGTGACTCTGGTGACAGCCGACGACGGCCATCCAGCCGTCCCCGGGGTTGCCCGTGTGTTCGAGGTCAGCCCCAAGCAACGCCCTCAGAGGGCCAGCCTCAATCCAGAGAACGATAGAGGTGTGATTCGGAGAGATACTGGGAATCCGACGCTGGGCTTCTCCGGCGCGCGGAAGAAGGTTCGCGATTTCTTGGTACGCACGCCTTACGGTGCCGTCGGAGGGACTAAGTGCGGTGATAGTTACGGGAAACGAACGTGAGGGCTGTATGGACCGGACCAGACTCCGATTCTCCACGACCCATTTGGGACTTGCTAGCCTCCTCGCTTGTCGTGTCGACGCGTTATCAGTAATTATGCCAAGTATTGCCGAAAACTCCTCAACGCCGGAGGCGCCCTGAATCGTTGCACTCGCTGTCTCAGCGAGGGCGAAAAAGTTGTCGGTGTTTAGGGCGTTCGAACAGAAAAAAGAGGCAGTGGGAACTTTGCTTACAATTGAAGCGAGGCCGCGGATGTGATCGTCGTGCCAGTGCGTCGCGACGATCAATTCGACGCCAGCCAAGGCACCATTCTGAAAACTGTTGAGGTACTCGATCGCGACCGGCTCAGCAAGTCTTCGGGGGACACAAGAGTCGACCACGCACCAATGATTGTCCCCCAGGTGAACAATTACACACTCGCCGCGGCCCGGGCCAATAACGGAGATCTCAAACTCGTCTACCGCGGGAGGATCGCTGCGCCTCAAGCTTCTTCCTGAAAGGACTCCCGAAGGCGGTGGGCACTCTCGGCATTGCGCTGCAACCTAAGTTCTGTCCATGCAGGCACCCGCCGAAATTGGAGCATAGACACATTTTTCACCTGACCAGCAGGAGTCACCTCGGTGCCGATTATCCAGTAAAAAGTCGAACCCGGATGGATCAGTCCTAAGTCGTCGGCCGATATCTCGGTGTCTTCGAAATTAAATGAACCTTGTTCGTCGGGATTAGACGGATTTGTCCTATCCCTCAAAACCGCAGCGAAACCGCCATTGCGCACCCCGATGACGGTGCCCTCCCAGAGTTGCCTCGTTTTTAACTTTGGCTCGCGGCTCGATATCTTCAGCATCCTAGCTGCCGGTTGGAATGTCGCGCTGGTCGGTATCATCGGGTCTCGATAATCGGCAACGGACCCGGGTTCTTTAGTTATCTGTAAGGATGAAAACGTGCTCCCTAGCTGCGGGTTCGCATTCCCGTCCACACTAGACTCTGAGCTGAATTCGAATATTGGACCGCTGTCGGCAGAGCCAGATATCGCGCTTTGAGCGTCAGCAGTCCGTTCTTGCCCAACTGAGAATGTGGTTGACAACCCTTGCGGCATAGATTTGTGCGTCCTCCCAACGTTCACCTAGTATACCCATCAGACCCCTTAGCGGCTCATTTTCGGGCGCGGGATAGTGCTCGTTTGTCTCAAAGTAAACGCCGAACTGTACCTGAGCAGATGGTTCGACCTTTATGCGGAATTGCGATCCCTTAGGCTCGTTCATTTGGGTAAGTATCGTCATCGACAGCAGGCCCGGGCGGCCTTCCAGAATCTGATTCCAGGGTTCCTTTGGAGCGAGACGATCGCCGATTTCGTGCCACTTTTCTTCAGACCCCATTGCGAAATGCATCAGGTAATTAAGCCCCATCGCGGTCACAGGCGTGTGCTCTAAAATAAAGAAGGTGCCTTGTACCAGGTCCCGGAGCGGGGCTGGATTTGCACTCGCCTTCGACGTTACAGCGAAGCGCTCGGTGGTTACCTGGATAACAAATCTCTCCGTTTCGAAATGGGACACTTGCGGAATAAGGATCTTGATTTCAGCGGCGTCGGCCTCGGCTTGGGGAAGAAGTTGCTGTCGGGCAAACCATTCGGGCTGAAAAATCTTAGGATTAAAAGATCCAAGTAGGACAAGTGCGCCGCCACTTATCTCCGGGATGAGGTCTGACATGCGCACAAATATAGTCGAAAAGGGGAGTCGAGACAATTATTCATCACCAAAAATACAGGCAATTTTAACCACGCGGCTCGCTTCGTGGCCGCGTTTTTTACTGAAGGTCTTCATGAAAATTACCGGGGAAAGTATTAAACAACGCTAAAAGCGAGGGGAATGGGCGCAATTGCGCTTCATGGCTCGCGCCGCCGAGCACGGAGTCTCCGTCAGCAAACCCTGGAATGGCAGACGATAACTAACTTGACACACATCCATATTTCTGCAATTATCGAAATGTGGCAAGACAAGACTCGAAAAAGTCGGCACAGCAGGTGGCCAAATACGCGGACATGTTCTCGGCCATTGGTACCGAGCCGCGCCTTCGCATCATGCGGTTCCTGCTCACGGCCCACCCCGAGGGAGCCGTCGTCGGCGAAATTCAGGAAGAGCTCGATATTCCGAGTTCGACTTTGTCACACCATCTCGACAAATTGAAAGCTGAAGACCTGGTTCACGTTCAAAGGGAAAGCACGTTTCTTCGCTACACCGCCAACGTTGCCGCGCTGCAAGCGCTTCTCCAATTCTTGTACGCCGAATGTTGTACTCGCAACAAAGCTGTAGATACCGAAAGCATCATTCAAGTTTGCAGATAGGGGTTATTCCATGAGCGAACTCAATATTAAAGAAGTTGTGAAAGAGAAATACGGACAAGCCGCATTGCGTGTGAACAGCGGTCAAAGTTCTTGTTGCGGAGCCACCGCCAGCACGGGATGCGATGATCCCATCACGTCCAACCTGTATGACCAGTCCCAGGCGCAGCAGATTCCTGAAGAAGCCATGCTGGCCTCGTTGGGCTGCGGGAATCCAACTGCGCTCGCGAACCTGAATCCAGGCGAAGTCGTCCTCGACCTCGGATCGGGCGGCGGCATAGACGTGTTGCTTTCCGCGAAACGAGTCGGCCCCACCGGCAAAGCCTACGGCCTCGACATGACCGACGAAATGCTCGCGCTCGCGAACGAAAACAAGCGCAAAGCTGGAGTCGAAAATGTCGAGTTCCTGAAAGGTGAAATTGAGCACATCCCGCTGCCCGATAACTCTGTGGATGTCATCATTTCTAATTGCGTCATCAACCTTTCGGCAGACAAAGACCGCGTTCTCAGGGAGGCCCTTCGCGTCTTGAAGCCTGGCGGGCGTTTTGCCGTGTCCGACATAGTCACTCGTGGCGAGATGCCTTCTGAGATTCGCAAAAATGTCCTTCTATGGGTCGGCTGCGTTGCCGGTGCTCTCGAGGAAAACGAGTATCGCAACAAGCTCATCTCCGCCGGATTCGAGAAAATCGAGATTGAGCCAACCAGAATTTATCGCATAGAAGATGTGCGCGAGTTTCTCTCCGGACAAAACATCAACGTGGATGCCATTGCACCGCAAGTGGACGGCAAGTTCATGAGCGCCTTCGTGAGCGCAGTGAAGCCGCCGCGAAGTGAACCCTGCTGCGACTCAACCTGCTGCCAGTGAGGAAACAAGTTGCCAGCGCACTATAACGTTCTGTCCCTGTGCACCGGTAACTCGGCGCGCTCGATAATGGTGGAAGCCATTCTGAACTTCAAAGGCCGTCCCGCTTTCACCGCTTACAGTGCGGGGATCCCTTTCGGCCCAGTGTCCGGTGCGCATCTGAAATGTGCTGCCTTCCTTCGTGCAACTTCGTGTCCTTCGTGGTTAATTGGTTTCGCAACTTGACCCAATAGCCAATGGTTTCTACCCTTGACAGTCAATGGGACGTTGCAACCAACAGCATCTTTAACGCCATCCCCAGAACCGCAACAATAAATATCCGCCGCAACCACGTGGAACTGATCTTCATGCTGATGTGGCTTCCCAGCAGCGCTCCCACAAACATCACCAGACCCAGCACAACGCCAAGTTTCCAGTCCACAATGCCGCGCCAAAAAAACACCAACGTCGCAACTCCGGACGAAAATAAATTAACGATTTTCGTGGTGGCCACAGATTCCAACAACGTCATGCCAAAGAAGAAGACAAATGCAGCCGTCAACATGGTGACGTAGCCGCCGCTAAAAGATCCGCCGTAGACCGCCAGCAAAAAAGTTGCGGCATATCCGAACACGGAGTACGCACCGGATTTCGAGAGTCCGCGCGTCCGCGATGCAGTCTTCCCCGATCCGCTTTTGCTCCGTATGAGTATTAGCGCGGCTGCGGCAAACATGACGACAGCCAACGTGAGTTGCACCGCCTTCGCTGGCACTTTCAGCATCACCAGCGCGCCTATTGCTGATCCCGCAACCGTGAGAACCAAAGCGAGAGGCAATCTCCGGCGATCAATGATCCCCTTTCCAATGTATGGAATGGATCCGCCCGCGCTCAGGAATGTCAGTGCCAGCATATTCGTGGCAATCGCGACGTGAGTTTCGATTCCCACGGCGATCAGCACCGGAACAGTGATGAGTGAAGTGCTCCCGGTCACCACACTGACTAGGCTGGTCAAAAAAAATACCGCAATGAGTATGAGAAGCTTCGCAAGAGTCACGCAGGGATAATAGCAAGCGGAGATCAGTTAGAATAATCGCGCGCCGGGATGACGGAATTGGCAGACGTACCGGACTTAAAATCCGGAGGCCGAAAGGCCGTGGGGGTTCAATTCCCCCTCCCGGCACCATATGCTAGGCGATATCCCTGAGTCTCTGCACAGCATTTGCCGAGAGTTCTTTCCAGCCGACTTCACGGGCAGCGAAGGCTCGAAGCTGGCGAAGCAAGTCTCACCACCGTCTTTCTTACGGCTATCCGTTCGCGCCATTCCTAGTTGCCGGACTGGATGATGAAGGAACAAATCTAGGCGGAACACCTTAATCAAATAGACAACAGGCTGGCAAACGCGGATGAGGAGGCTTAGTGCGCATTCGCTTTGGAAAATGCGCGTTGTCCCTTCGCCCCCAAACCCAGCGTGTGCTCGCCGAACCCTTGATTCATGCACTATCCAAGCGTTCGGGCGATATAGTGAGTACGTTCAGATGCGCGATTCGGATTTAGCATAGTCAATATTCGTGACAAAAAAATATTTAGGCAACCTTCGCGATTGAGATCGCACCTCAGTGCTGAACCAGTAACGTCCCTTCCTGGTTTCTGGAAACTCTCTAGCAGGTTTTTCCTCCTGTCAACGCTTTGGCCCAAGGCATCCGGCGACGGATCCTCAACGTCGAGAAAAATAAATGGAGAGTTCAATGAAAACTGAATTGTTGGAGAAGATTGTTGAAAGTTCGGTTGACCGTCGCAAGTTTCTAAAGCGCGCCGGCGCTACCGGCCTGGGTGTTGCCGCAATGACGATGATGGGCGGCAGTCTGGGTAAATTGCACGCAGCCACGTTTACCGATGCTGACATCCTCAACTTTGCCTTGAACCTCGAGTACCTCGAAGCCGAGTTTTACTTGAAGTCCACTTGGGGAACGACGTTGGTAGGGTTAGGCGTGATTTCGTCGAGCCAGCAAACGGGCCCGACTACAGGCGGCAAGATGGTGAGCTTTACCGGTGCGAATATCGCGTTCGTAGCCAGCGGATTTCGCACCGACGAAGTTGACCATGTTAAGTATCTTCGCGCTGCTCTCGGTTCGGCCGCCGTACCCAAGCCTGCCATCAATCTGGATGCGCTCGGCTATGGTTTCGCCAATGTCAATGACTTCATGAAGCTGGGCCGTCAATTCGAAGATGTTGGAGTCAGCGCGTATCTAGGCGCCGCTCCGCTGATTCAGAACAAGACCTATCTCGACGCCGCTGGCAGAATTCTGGCGACCGAAGCTCAACACTCGGGATCCATCCGTTTGGCATGCATCTGGTATGGAGTGAATAGCCCGGCGGTAGATTCGCAGGACGTTCCTCCCACTCAGCAGAATCCGTTCTGCGTTGACAGCACCGCATTGTCCATTCCTCGCACAGCAGCGCAGGTATTGAATATTGTTTACGGTGGCGGAGCCCACTCTGGTGGCTTCTATCCCGACGGAATGAACGGCACCATTAAGTAGTTTCTTTCTATTCGAGAACGGGGAAGCGCAAGTTTCTCCGTTCCTTCTTTATGTTTGAATCGTTTTATTGGTGGAATCAGGAATTCCTGGGAGGAATTATGTTTGAAGGATTGTTTCAACCAATGCACCTGCTGGTGATTGCCGGATTAGCTTTGCTCATTTTTGGGCCAAAAAAATTGCCGGAGCTCGGCAAGGGCTTGGGAGATGGAATTCGCGGATTCAAGAGTGCGATGAATTCGAAAGAGACGCCGGAGCCGGAGACCACCGAGAAGGTTTAGTTCTCGGCAGATCTGATCAAGTGTGTGGCGCGAGCGAGTCTGTGTCGCAACCCATCTTCCGCCCCTTCGAGTCTGCGTGAGAACTCTGTCGTCCCTCCGGGACTTGAATTGTTTTTTCACTTTTCCCAGCGCTGACGGGTCTGTGGGAGAACTATTGCGCCCTTTGGGCGCGTGGCCGTGGTCTACTTTTACCCCGGACTTTCGTCCGGGGCTAAGCTATGCCGCTCCTCCGGAGCTGGTTTTTGCCGTACTCCGTTCCACTCGCTTGCTCTCCGGCGAGTACTCACACAGACTCTGACGTGCTGGGCTATTGTAGTTCCGCGCTGCGGGGCTGCAATTTGCCGACTTTGCGCCACTGGATTGTTACAAACAGAGTTCTCACGCACACACACTCCCTACCTACTGGCGAAAAATGGAACGAGCGCCCCCGTTTTGCCTACTTTTTCCTCGCGCTGTTGGTTGCGCGTGCCTTTGCGACTAAGGCGTCGAACCGTGGATCGCTGTGGAGAGCCTTCAATTCAGGATCAAGTGAAAGTTCTCCGGGAGAGATGAGGCCGTTTTCGATGGCATGGTTGAGATCGGCGAATGCTTCGTTCGGGCGACCTCTTGCAGCCTCGGCGCACGCGAAGTTGTACCAAGCCTCGGCCACTGTAGCTGGTTGATTGGTTTTCTCCGCCGTCTCGATCACATCACGAAACATTTTTTCTGAATTCGCATAACGCCCCTCGCGGCTGAAGCCCAGTGCTTCCATCTCCATGCTTTGTAGTGTGGACGTGTGCGTTGGTCCGAACACACGGGTCATGATCTCGATGACTTGACTCTGGAGTTTGTCGGCTTCGGCGTACCGGCCTTCCTTCGCCATGGTGAGAGCAAGCATGGTCATCGCCCTAAGAGTTTGGGGGTGCTCCGGCCCAAGGACGCGACGCTGAGCAACAATCACGTCGGAATACAGCTTTCCAGCTTCGGGGAAACGGCCCTCCTCCTCGAGATTCTCAGCCGCGTGTGACATCGAAAGCAAAATCGCGGGATGGTCCCGTCCAAGCGTTCGCCTCTGCGCTGCGATCAGTTCGCTGTAGATCTGATCCGCTTCCGCATACCGGCCCTGCGGCGTCAGAATCTCCGCCAGTTCGTTCAAGGTGCTTAACGTCTGAGGATCGTCTGGGCCAAGTGCTTTGCCCTCCGCCTTGAGCGTTTGGCGGAACATGTTTTCAGCGCCGGCGTGACGTGCTTCATTGGCATAAACGTAACCGAGGCGAATCCATGGACGTCAAAGTGTCGGGATCATTGGCGCCGAGAACCTGGCGCTGTCCCTCAATTGTGTTTTGCAACAACTTTTCCGCCTCGGGCAAATGCCCTTGAGCCCGGAGAATCTGGGCCAGATAACTTTCGCTCGCCAGTGTTTCCCGGTTTCGTTCTCCGAAAAGTGAACGTTGAATTCCCAGCGCGTGTTCCGTCAAATCTTGCGAGCGGCCATACAAGCCCAGCCCTGTATACGTTTGCGCCATGGTTTCCATCAACTGCGCCTGGAGTTCCGGGTCCTTATTCAGGTTAGTACCGATCTGTTGCGAGGCCTTGTCGAGAATTTCGCGGGCGGTGACCGTGTTTCCTCGGGCCTCGCTTGGATTTGGCACCTTAAAGATGCCAGTCATAAAATGCGTGATGCGGTCTGCCCGGTCCCGTTGCTGCCGAGTGTTGCGTAGTTCAATCGCTTGAGCTACGGCAAAGCCCATCAGCAACACCACTCCCGCTGCGGAAACTGAGACGCCCACACGATGACGGCGGATATATTTGCGCGTGCGATATGCGATGCCAGCCGAATGTGCAGAAACCGGCGCATTCCGCAGATAGCGATTGACGTCCGCGGCCAAGTCCAAAGGCGTTGCATAGCGCCGGTCGCGGTCCTTTTCGAGCGCCTTCAGGACGATGCAATCAAGGTCTCCGCTTACCTGTCTAACCAGCATCCGCGGTTCGTTTTGGCGCTTGTGAGCCAGTTTGGCCAACGTAACCGCGTCCTGTTTGCGGATCTTGGTGCTGGGTTTGACAGGGTCAATTTCGCGCAGTTGCCGCATTACTTCGTAAAACGGTTGCTTCTTCCACTGGCTCAGATCGAACGGCTGGTCGCCAGTGAGCAGAACGTAAAGGACCACGCCTAGCGAGTAGACATCCGTTCTTGTGTCAATGTCCGCGTTGGCATCCGCCTGCTCCGGGCTCATGTATCCCGGCGTACCGACCCAATCACCGGCGCGCGTCATCATGGTTTCATCACCGATCTGCGGCCCAGTAGCTTTGGCCAATCCAAAGTCGATGATCCGAGGCATCGGCTTGCCATCCACTTCCGTGACCAGAATGTTCGCCGGTTTTAGATCGCGGTGGATAATGGCTTTCTGATGCGCGTGCTGCACCCCTTCGCAAACTCGGATAAAGAGTTCGAGGCGCTGCCGGATCGTAAGGCGCTTGTCGTCGCAGTATTTCGTGATCGGCACGCCCGGCACGTACTCCATCACGAAATAGGGCTGGCCATCGGGCATGGCTCCGGCGTCAAAGACCTTGGCGATGGCGGGATGATCCATCATGGCGAGCGATTGCCGTTCGGCGCGGAAGCGCAGCAACAGTTCGTCATCGTACCGGCCGACTCTAATTAGCTTGAGAGCAACCTGGCGCTGCACCGGCGCGGTCTGTTCGGCGAGCCAGACTTGTCCCATGCCACCCTCGCCGAGCCGGCGAAGAAGTTTGTATGGACCGATGAATTTGGGTTCTAGAGCAGTTGCCGTTGCGCCAGTCAGCCCGAATGCCGAGCTGGCGATGGTCGGCACGAGATCCGCGTTTACGGAAGGATTGCTCAAACTTTCCGTTGCTGAGGGGTTAGGATTGAGCTCTTTCGGCAGGCCGTCTTCTTCGCTCATAGCAGCTCTAGAACGGGAATCGGCAGAAGTTTAGCATGGGCAAGACATAATGCAGGTGCGCCGCGCTGCTCAACTACTCCAAATGAGTTTGTCTCGCCGGCGCAATATCTTCCGGTTTCGGACGAGCCGTCTTGCGTCCCGAGTGACGGGCTACCCGGAAGTTATTCCGGGCCAGAAGTCGGTTTCTGGGAAGTGAACGATTGCTCCTCTTGACGAGCAATCCTGAAACTCTCCGCCAACCTTTGCCACCTTGCGTCTTCGTACAAGCATTTTTTTCGTAGTTAACGAAGTTTCTTGTGAAGGTTCAACAGGTCGTCCGCCCAGCAGCACTTAGTAACATACAGGCCGGACTCGGGTACGCTAAACCCTACCCACTTCCAGGCCACCATAGAGTTTTCCCCGGCATTTTCGTATGTAGCTTCTAAAATCCTGCGGAGCTTTGCTCCGCCTTCGCGGGCGAGGGCCCCGTTTGACTTCGCTCAGGGCAGGTCCGCGCCACATGAGCGTCCTTAACAGTGCTGGCCGCGTCGAAGTTTCAATTTGCGATGGACAATTTCTACGATTTGTTCGTGGGTCTGGTGGGGTGTGCCGCGGGCATTTACCGTCACAACTCTATCGTGGTCGCGGGCGGCAATTGCCAGGTAGGTTGCGTGAACGCGTTCGAAGAAAGCGCGGCTCTCGTGCTCGAAGCGGTTTTCATCGGGTTCGGCAGATCCCGATTTTTCGCTGCGGAGATTATTTCGTCTTTTGGCCCGATCCACGCTTGCCGCGACGTCAGAATCCATCAAGATTGTCAGGTCGGGTTGCAGATTGTTGCAGAAGATACGGTGCAATTCGAGGATGAGTTTGCTGCCTAATTGGCGTCCGCCACCCTGGTATGCTTCACTCGAATCGGTGAACCGGTCGCACAGCACGAAATGGCCGGCTTTCAAGGCAGGCTCGATCACTTCTTTTATATGTTGGGCCCGGGCGGCAAACATGAGCGCCAATTCCGCTCTGGGTGCGAGGCCGCATGTTGCGGTGTCGAGAAGCACATTGCGTATCTTTTCGCCGACGGCAGTTCCTCCCGGTTCGCGCGTGCAG
>JGI20189J14885_1000427_pt1 | contig 15420 bp, 12 predicted proteins | sample NGESurdeep072012_10_FD_14885 | JGI IMG/M metagenome (IMG submission 14885) | reverse complement strand
GAAACGCCGCGCGCGGATTCTACCGCGCGCGGCGTCGAAGACGAAGCGGCGAAATTCAGGCCGCGATTTGCAGATGCCGACGGAGCATGAAGAGGCCGAGCACGGCCGCACCGAGGATCGGCAAGCTCGCCGGCTCCGGCACGCCGGTGACCGGGATCGAGGTGTCGGTCCACAACGCCGCGAAGCTGAATTGCGCCGGGTTGGCCGCGCCCGCCAAGTCGATGTCGAGGAGGTAGTTGTCGTTCATGCTGAGCTGAGTTCCCGCCGGCGCGGTGAAGGTCACGCGTTGGGACGGGCCGCCGAGCGAGAAATTCGCGAGCCAGGTCTTACCCGTCGTCTCATCGATCAACTCGGTGCCCGCCGTGTTAATGCCTGCCACGCCGGAATTGATGGTGAACTGGAAGCCGGTGGCAAAGGTGCCGTTGCTGTTGTTGAACCCGGTCTGATTGAAGATTGACGGCTGGGAGCCGTTGTTGAGCGTGATCTGCCAAGTCGTGTTGGAGTTGGCCAGCACCCAAGTGTCGCCGAGGCTGGTGGTCGGCTGGCCGTCCAGATTGGGTGTGCCGCCCGAACCGGCGCCGGACCACGGCACCACGATGGCATAGGCCGGGCTCGCGACCGCGCCAACCGCCAGCGCGGCGAACGCCACCGCCGCGAGGGCATGCTTGGACGTCAGGCGCGCAAAAATCTCTTTCAACATGGTTCGCTCCTTCGGGGTGCGATCCAGCCGGCTTTATTGCGGCTGGTAGAATTCTTGGTTGTCTTGGTTTTATCGTCAAACAAACTCAAATACAAACAAGTATTACGGTAAATACATACTATAGATGCCTAATAACAAAAATATTAACCTTAATAACGATCAAAAGATCGCACCAATCGTTTCTCGAAGAATATTAACCATGCGGCTAGGACAAATCACGGTGTCCCGCCACCGGATTCGTTTTGACCGGCCGTGGCATACCAGATACATTCGCCGCGTTAAGGACACGAAAGAAACGGAAGAAAACGTCCCGGGAGGAAGATTTCATGGCCGTCTCGCGCCTCGAAATGAGGCCGATCGACACGCCCTCAAGCTACCGGAACCAGGCCTATCGCGCCCTCAAGGAAGCGATCACGGCGCTCAACCCCTATGCCGAGGGCAAGGATTTGCGCCTTGACGAACGCCGGCTGTCGCAGGAGCTGGGTGTCTCGCGCACGCCGATCCGCGAGGCGATGAGCCTTCTGGAGCAGGAAGGCTTCGTTAAGACGAAGCCGCGCCGCGGCTCCGTCCTGGTGCGCAAGACCAAAAAGGAAATCGTCGAGATGATCCAGGTCTGGGCGGCGCTGGAAAGCCTGGCGGCCCGGCTGGTCACGCTGCACGCCTCGGATGACGATATCGCCGGCCTGCACCGCCTGTTCGACGGGTTCCAGGGCAATTCGCCCGAAGGTCATCTCGACGAATATTCCGACGCCAATATCCGCTTCCACCAAGCGATCATCCAGCTCTCGGGCAGCGCGGTGCTGGCCGAAATGACCAAGAACCTCTTCATCCATGTGCGCGCCATCCGCCAAGTCACCATCGGCCAGGATGATCGCGCGCGCCGGTCGATCGTCGACCACATCAACATCATCGAGGCCTTGGAACGACGCGATACCGAAAAGGCCGGCGCTCTGGCGCTGCAGCACACGCTCGATCTCGCGACTCACGTGGAGAAGCACGTCGACTACCTGGATTGAACCAGGACGGCGCGGAACCCAATGACAGCAGGAGGAGAGCCCGTGGCCGAAGGAACCACGAAATTGGACGAAACGCAGGAGCTGACGGACGGCTTTCACCTTGTCATCGACGCGCTCAAGCTCAATGGCCTGAACACGATCTACGGCGTGCCGGGCATCCCGATCACGGATTTCGGCCGCATGGCGCAGGCCGCGGGCATCCGCTCGTTCTCGTTCCGCCACGAGCAGAGCGCCGGCTACGCGGCCGCCATCGCCGGCTTCCTGACCAAGCGGCCCGGAATCTGCCTCACCGTGTCGGCACCCGGCTTCCTGAACGGGCTCACCGCGCTGGCGAACGCGACGACCAACTGTTTCCCGATGATCCTGATCTCGGGCTCGTCCGAGCGCGAGATCGTCGATCTGCAGCAGGGCGACTATGAAGAGATGGACCAACTCGCCATCGCCAAGCCGCTCTGCAAGGCGGCGTTCCGCGTGCTGCATGCCGCCGACATCGGCATCGGTCTCGCCCGCGCGATCCGCGCCGCCGTGTCGGGGCGTCCGGGCGGCGTCTACCTCGACCTGCCGGCCAAGCTTTTCGGGCAGGTTATGAACGCGGAGGCCGGCAAGAAGTCGCTGGTCAAGGTCATCGATGCGGCGCCGGCGCAGATTCCGGCGCTGTCCGCGATCAAGCGCGCGCTCGATGTGCTCAAGAGCGCCAAGCGCCCGCTGATCATTCTCGGCAAGGGCGCGGCTTATGCGCAGGCCGACGATGCGATCCGCGCGCTGGTCGAAAAAAGCGGCGTTCCGTTCCTGCCGATGAGCATGGCTAAGGGCCTGTTGCCCGACACGCATCCGCAATGCGCGGGTGCCGCACGCTCGACGGTGCTGAAAGATTCCGACGTCGTGATGGTGATCGGCGCGCGTCTCAACTGGCTCTTGTCGCACGGTAAAGGCAAGACCTGGGGTGAAGCACCGAAGAAGTTCATCCAGATCGATATCGAGCCCAGGGAGATGGACAGCAACGTCGAAATCGCCGCCCCTGTGGTCGGCGACATCGGCTCTTGCGTCGCCGCCCTTCTCGAGGGCATGGGGGGCAGTTGGCAGGCCCCGCCGGCGGAGTGGACCGGCGCTGTCGCCAAGAAGCGCGAAGAGAACGTCGCCAAGATGGCGCCGCGCCTGATGAACAATAACTCGCCGATGGACTATCACAGTGCGCTCGGCGCGCTGCGGACCATCATTAAAGAGCTGCCCGACGCCATCCTGGTCAACGAAGGCGCGAACACGCTCGATCTCGCGCGCGGCATCATCGACATGTACAAGCCACGCAAGCGCTTGGACGTCGGAACTTGGGGCGTCATGGGCGTTGGCATGGGCTCTGCCATCGCCGCCGCGATCGAGACCGGCAAGCCGGTGCTAGCCGTGGAAGGCGACAGCGCCTTCGGCTTCTGTGGCATGGAGGTGGAGACGATCTGCCGCTACAAGCTGCCGATCTGCATCGTCATCTTCAACAATGACGGCATCTATCGCGGCACGGACGTCAACTCGGCCGGCTCCGATCCCGCGACGACCGTGTTCGTCAAAGGCGCGCGCTACGACAAGATGATGGAGGCCTTCGGCGGCGTNGGCGTCAATGCGACGTCGCCCGACGATCTTAAGCGCGCCGTGAACGCGGCGATGGACTCCGGCAAGCCGACCCTCATCAACGCGGTGATCGACCCGNCCGCCGGCAGCGAAAGCGGCCGCATCGGCAACCTCAACCCGCAAAGCGCGCTGAAGAAGAAGTAACCCGACGTTCAATTAATTCAAGCCAAGGGACGGAGACTGGAAATGACCAAAGCACTGGAAGGCGTTCGCATCCTCGATTTCACCCACGTGCAATCGGGCCCGACCTGCACGCAGCTGCTCGCGTGGTTCGGCGCCGACTGCATCAAGGTCGAGCGTCCGGGCGTCGGCGACATCACGCGTGGCCAGCTCCGCGACGTGCCCAACGCCGACAGCCTCTATTTCACCATGCTCAATGCCAACAAGCGGTCGATCACCATCGACACCAAGAACCCCAAGGGCAAGGAGCTGCTTGAGGGCCTCATCAAGGTGTGCGACGTGCTGGTCGAGAATTTCGGCCCCGGCGTGCTCGATCGCATGGGCTTCACCTGGGAGCGGGTCCAACAGCTCAATCCCAAGATGATCATGGCCTCGATCAAGGGCTTCGGCCCCGGCCCCTACGAGGACTGCAAGGTCTATGAGAACGTCGCGCAATGCACCGGCGGCTCGGCCTCGACCACCGGCTTTCGCGACGGGCCGCCGCTGGTTACCGGTGCCCAGATCGGCGATTCCGGCAATGGGCTGCATCTCGCGCTCGGCATCGTGACGGCGCTCTACCACCGCACGAAATCCGGCAAGGGACAACGCGTCACGGTCGCGATGCAGGACGGCGTGCTCAATCTCTGCCGCGTCAAGCTCCGCGACCAGCAGCGCCTGAAGCACGGCCCCTTGAAGGAATTCAGTCAGTACGGCGAAGGCGTGCCTTTTGGCGATGCGGTCCCGCGGGCCGGCAATGATTCGGGCGGCGGCCAGCCGGGCTGGATCGTGAAGTGCAAGGGCTGGGAGACCGATCCCAACGCCTACATCTATTTCATCACCCAGGCGCCGGTCTGGGACAAGGTCTGCAAGGTCATCGGCGAGGAGGGCTGGATCACCGATCCGGGCTACGCCACGCCCGAGGCGCGGCTGCCGAAGATCAAGGCGATCTTCAGCCGCATCGAGCAATGGACCATGACCAAGACCAAGTTCGAGGCCATGGACATCCTCAACGAATACGACATCCCCTGCGGTCCGATCCTGTCGATGAAGGAACTGGCGGAGGACCAGTCGCTGCGCAAGACCGGCACCGTCGTCGAAGTCGATCACCCCAAGCGCGGCAAGTACCTGACGGTGGGCAATCCGATCAAGCTCAGCGACAGCCAGAGCGACGTAAAGCGTTCGCCGTTGCTGGGCGAGCACACCGACGAGATTCTGACCAAGGTGCTCGGCTACGACGACAAGAAGGTGCGCGAGTTCAAGGATTCGGGCGCGCTCGGCGCTTCTGACAAACCGATGGCGGCGGAATAGCACGGCGATAGCGGGCGGGCCCGGAGGCCCGTCCGGTCTTTTTTTCATGGCGCGGCGCCGGGCAGGCGCGACGCCCAAGTCACGATGGGAGAGCGATCGATGGTGGCGAAGAACGCGAAGGCGGCGGTACGCAAGGTTCTCGACCTTGCCAAATCACAGAAGCGCGATGCGCTGACGGCGCCCGAGGGCAAGCTGGTCTGCGACGCCTACGGCATCGCCGTGCCGAAGGAGGCCCTCGCCAAGAACGCCGGCGAAGCGGCCAAGCTGGCGCGCAAGATCGGCTTTCCCGTCGTGCTCAAGATCGTTTCGCCCGACATTCTCCACAAGACCGAAGCCGGTGGCGTCCTGGTCGGGGTCAAAACCCCGGCCGACGCGCAGAAGGGCTTCAAGACCATTCTCGCCAACGCCAAGAAATACAACCGCAAGGCCAAGATCATCGGCGTGCAGGTGCAGCAGATGGTCGGCGGCGGCCAGGAAGTCATCATCGGCGCCGTCACCGATCCGAGCTTCGGCAAGCTGGTCGCCTTCGGCATGGGCGGCGTCCTGGTCGAGGTGCTGAAGGACATAACCTTCCGTCTGGCGCCGGTGACGCGCGACGAGGCACTCGGCATGATCGACGGCATCAAGGCGGCCGAGATCCTCAAGGGCGTGCGCGGCAGCGAAGGCGTCAACCGCGCGGCGCTGGCGGGGCTGATCGAGAACGTCTCCAAGCTGATCGCCGATTTCCCCGAAATCGCCGAGATGGATTTGAACCCGGTCTTCGCCTCGAAGAAGGCCGCGATCGCCGCCGACGTTCGCATCATCCTCGACTGGGGCAAGCAGCCCGAACGCTACCGCCCGAGTCAGGAAGAGATCGTGCGGGCGATGAACCGCATCATGCATCCGAAGTCGGTGGCCGTGATCGGCGCCTCGGCCGAGGACGGCAAGATCGGTAATTCCGTCATGAAAAATCTCATCAACGGCGGCTATCAGGGGGCGATCTATCCGATTCATCCCGCTGCCACCGAGATCCTGGGCCGCAAGGTCTATAAATCGGTCAAGGACGTGCCCGGCACGATCGACGTCGCGGTGTTCTGCATTCCGGCCAAGTTCGTAGCATCCGCCTTGATCGAGGTGGGCGAGAAGAAGATCCCCGGCGCGGTGCTGATTCCCTCGGGTTTCGCGGAGACCGGCAACGTTGAAGGCCAGAAGGAAATCCAGACCATCGGCCGCAAATACAACGTCCGCCTGATGGGCCCGAACATCTACGGTTACTACTATACGCCGGAGAATCTCTGCGCGACCTTCTGCACGCCCTACGATATCAAGGGCGGCGCCGCGCTGTCGTCGCAATCGGGCGGCATCGGCATGGCGATCATCGGCTTCTCGCGCTCGGCCAAGATGGGCGTCTCGGCGATCGTCGGATTGGGCAATAAATCCGATCTGGACGAGGACGATCTGCTCACCTTCTTCGAGCAGGACCCGGCCACCAAGGTCATCGCCATGCATCTCGAGGATTTGAAGGACGGGCGTTCCTTCGCCGAGGTCGCCAAGCGCGTCTCCAAGAAGAAGCCGGTCATCGTGCTCAAGGCGGGCCGCACCGCGGCGGGCGCCAAGGCGGCGGGCTCGCATACCGGTGCTCTGGCCGGTGACGACAAGATCTATGACGACGTGCTGCGGCAAGCCGGCGTCATCCGCGCTCCCGGCCTGCGCGACATGCTTGACTACGCGCGCGGCATTCAGAAATTGCCGACGCCCAAGGGCGAGAACGTCGTCATCATCACCGGTGCCGGCGGCTCGGGCGTGCTGCTGTCCGACGCCTGCGTCGATAACGGCCTCAGCCTGATGAAGATACCGGCCGATCTCGACGCGGCCTTCCGCAAGTTCATTCCGCCGTTCGGCGCGGCGGGAAATCCGGTCGACATCACCGGCGGCGAGCCGCCCAAGACCTACCAGAACACCATCCGGCTCGGGCTCGAGGATCCGCGCATCCATGCGCTGATTCTCGGCTACTGGCACACCATCGTCACGCCGCCGATGGTCTTCGCCAAGCTCGTCGTCGAGGTGGTCGAAGAATTCAAGGCGCGCGGCATCGAGAAGCCGATCGTCGCGTCTCTGGCGGGCGATGTGCAGGTCGAGGAGGCAGCGGAGTACCTCTACGACCACGGCATCCCGTCTTATGCCTATTCGACCGAAATCCCCGTTGCCGTGCTCGGCGCCAAGTACCGCTGGGCGCGCGGCGCAGGCCTGATTAAGTAGGCAAACACGCATGAACATCCACGAATACCAGGCGAAGAGCCTGCTGCAGAAATTCGGCGTCTCGGTGCCGAAAGGCGGCATCGCCTACACGCCGCAAGAGGCCGAGAAGGTGGCGAAGACGCTCGCCGGGCCGGTCTATGTCGTGAAGGCGCAGATCCATGCCGGCGGCCGCGGCACCGGCAAGTTCAAGAACGATCCGCAAGGCAAGGGCGGCGTACGGCTGGTCAAGTCGCCCGCCGAAGCGGCGAGCGCGGCGCAGGCCATGCTCGGCCAAATCCTCGTCACCAAGCAGACCGGGCCCAAGGGCCGCGAGGTCAAGCGCATCTATGTCGAGGAAGGCTGCGATATCAAGCGCGAGCTCTATCTGGGATTGCTGGTCGATCGCAAGACCGGCCGCGTCACCGTGATGGCCTCGACCGAAGGCGGCATGGACATCGAGGACGTGGCGCACAAGACGCCGGAAAAGATCGTAAAGCTTGCCATCGATCCGGCGACCGGCATGCAGGGCTTTCATGCGCGCCGTCTCGCCTATGCGTTGAAGCTCGAAGGCAAGCAGGTCAATGCGGCCGTCAGGTTCATACTCGGCATGTACCACGCCTTCACCAGCCTCGATGCTCGGTCGTCGAGATCAATCCGCTGGTAATCACGGGAACCGGCGACGTGCTGGCGCTCGACGCCAAGATGAATTTCGATGACAACGCTCTCTTCCGCCATGCCGGACATCGAGGAGATGCGGGACGAGGCCGAGGAAGACCCGACCGAGCTCGAGGCGGCGAAGCACTCGCTCAACTACGTCAAGCTCGACGGCAATATCGGCTGCATGGTCAACGGCGCCGGCCTCGCCATGGCGACGATGGACATCATCAAGCTCTATGGCGGCGATCCGGCGAATTTCCTCGACGTCGGCGGCGGCGCCACCAAGGAGCGCGTCGCCACGGCCTTCAAACTCATCCTGTCCGACCCGAACGTCGAAGGCATTCTCGTCAACATCTTCGGCGGCATCATGCGCTGCGACGTCATCGCCGAGGGCGTCGTCGCCGCGGCGCGCGAGGTCAGCCTGCAGGTGCCCCTGGTGGTCCGTCTCGCGGGCACCAACGTCAAGCTCGGCCAGAAGATATTGGCCGAATCCGGACTCGCTATCCTCTCCGCCGACGATCTGGCCGACGCCGCCGCCAAGGTGGTCAAGGCCGTGAAGGAGGCTGCCTGATGGCCGTCCTCGTTGATAAGAACACCAAGGTCATCTGCCAGGGCTTCACCGGCGCGCAGGGCACCTTCCATTCCGAGCAGGCGATCGCCTACGGCACCAAGATGGCCGGCGGCGTCACACCGGGTAAAGGCGGCACGAAACATCTCGACTTGCCGGTCTTTGACACGGTTTCCGACGCGGTCCAGGCAACCGGTGCCACCGCTTCCGTGATCTACGTGCCGCCGCCCTTCGCCGCCGACGCCATTCTCGAGGCGATCGATGCCGAGGTGCCGCTGATCGTGTGCATCACCGAGGGCATTCCCGTGATCGACATGGTGCGCGTCAAACGGGCGCTCGCGGGCTCGAAGTCGCGGCTGGTCGGCCCCAACTGCCCGGGCGTCATCACGCCTGACCAGTGCAAGATCGGCATCATGCCGGGCCATATCCACCAGGCCGGCTCGATCGGTATCGTCTCCCGCTCGGGCACCCTGACCTACGAGGCGGTGGCGCAGACGACCGCGGTCGGCCTCGGCCAGACGACCTGCATCGGCATCGGCGGCGACCCGGTCAATGGCACCGATTTCATCGATTGCCTCGAGTTGTTCCTCGGCGACCACGACACCAAGGCGATCATCATGATCGGCGAGATCGGCGGCTCGGCCGAGGAAGAGGCGGCGGAATTCATCAAGCGCAGCAAGGTGAAGAAGCCGATGGTGGGCTTCATCGCCGGCGCCACCGCGCCGCCCGGCCGCCGCATGGGCCATGCGGGTGCCATCATTTCCGGCGGCACCGGTTCCGCGGGCGACAAGATCGCGGCGATGAAGAGCGCCGGGATTTCGGTTTCGGACTCGCCCGCGGCACTGGGCAAGACCATGCTGGGCTTGCTAAAAGGCTAATTAGGTAGCCAAGGATAACCAATGGCCCAGAGCGGGCAAAACGGTCAGGGCGGTATCGGCGGCGAACGCACCATCCATCCGGGTTCGGGTCGGCGCAAGGGCCGCAATGTGCCGAAAGGCCGGCAAGTCGATCCTGCCGCCCTCCAGGAAGTCCAGACTCTTCTCGGCAAACGTCCGCGCGCCCGCGATCTGCTGATCGAGTTCCTCCATCTGCTGCAGGAAAAATACGGCTGCCTGCATGGGCGCCATCTGGCGGCGCTGGCGCACGACATGAAACTGGCGCTGGTCGAGGTCTACGAGGTCGCCTCGTTCTACGCGCATTTCGACATCGTCCTGGACGGCGAGACTCCGCCGCCGCCGTTGACCGTGCGGGTCTGCGACAGCCTTAGCTGCGAGCTGTTCGGCGCGCAGAAACTGCTGGCCGATTTGCCGGGTAAGCTCGGCAAGGACGTGCGTGTCGTGCGCGCGCCCTGCATGGGCGGCTGCCATAACGCGCCGGTCGTCGCGATCGCGCATGCGTTACACGAACACGCGACGATCGACAGCGTGGTCAAGGCGGTGAAGGCGGGCGAGACCCACCCGCACATCCCGCCGCATGCCGATTTCGACGCCTATCGCAAGGCGGGCGGCTACCAGCTTCTCGAAGCCTGTCTCGCGGGCAAGAAGCCGCTCGAGGAAATGCTCAAGACTCTCGAGGATTCGAATCTGCGCGGCCTGGGCGGCGCCGGCTTTCCCACCGGCCGCAAATGGCGCCTGGTGCGCGCCGAAAAGGCGCCGCGCCTGATGGCGGTTAACGCCGACGAGGGCGAGCCAGGCACCTTCAAGGATCGCATCTACCTCGAGACCGATCCGCATCGCGTCCTCGAAGGCATGCTGATCGGCGCCTGGGCGGTCGAGGCGACGGATATCTATTTCTACTTGCGCGACGAATATCCGCAATGCCGCGAACTCCTGCTGCAGGAGATTCCCAAACTCGAGAAGGCGGGCCTCGCCAAGCACACGCGCATCCATCTGCGGCGCGGCGCCGGTGCCTATATCTGCGGCGAGGAATCGGCGATGCTCGAATCGATCGAGGGCAAGCGTGGCATGCCGCGGCACAAGCCGCCCTATCCGTCACAGGTGGGGTTGTTCGGCCGGCCGACGCTCATCAACAACGTCGAGACGCTGTTCTGGGTTCGCGACATCGTCGAGAAGGGCCCCGATTGGTACGGCGGCCAAGGCCGGCGCGGCCGCAAGGGGCCCAGAAGTTTTTCGGTTTCGGGACGCGTCAAAAATCCGGGCCTCAAGCTGGCGCCCGCCGGCATCACGGCGCAAGAATTGATCGACGAATATTGCGGCGGCATGGCCGATAGCCACGTCTTCAAGGGTTACCTGCCGGGTGGCGCCTCGGGTGGAATATTGCCCGCTTCGATGGCCGATCTGCCGCTTGATTTCGGCACCCTTGAAAGCCACGGCGCGCTGATCGGCTCGGCGGCGGTTGTCATCCTGTCCGACAAGGACGATATGAAGGCCATGGCGCTCAATCTGCTGAAATTCTTTGCCGATGAGAGCTGCGGCCAATGCACGCCGTGTCGCGTCGGCACCGACAAGGCGGTTGCGCTCATGTCGCGGCCGAAGTGGGATGCCCCTCTTCTCGACGAGCTGACGCGCGCCATGACCGACGCCTCGATCTGCGGGTTGGGGCAGGCGGCGATGAATCCGGTTAAACTCGTGCTAAAGCATTTTCCGGAGGATTTCAGATGAGCGACGGCTCCGGTGCGATCCAGGAAGGCGTGAAATTCTTCCTCGACGGCGAGGAAGTCGAGGCGCGGCCGGGCGAAACCATCTGGCAGGTGGCGCAGCGCCGGGGCATCGAGATTCCGCATCTCTGCTATTTGCCGGAACCCGGCTACCGGCCCGACGGCAATTGCCGCGCCTGCATGGTCGAGATCGAGGGCGAGCGCGTGCTCGCGGCCTCCTGCATCCGCAAGCCGACCAAGGATATGAAGGTCAAGAGCGCGTCAGAGCGCGCCAAATTCTCGCGCAAGATGGTGTTCGAGCTGCTGGTTTCCGATCAGCCCTCGCGCGACGCCCACCCCGATCCGAATTCCAAATTCTGGCAATGGGCCGATAAGGTCGGCGTTGCCAAGGGCCGCTTCCCGGCGCATCGCCATCCCAAGCCCGACCGCAGCCATCCGGCGATGGCGGTGCGGCTCGATGCCTGCATCGACTGCAACCTTTGCGTCCGCGCCTGTCGCGAAGTGCAGGTCAACGACGTCATCGGCATGGCGGCGCGCGGCGCCGGCGAGAAGATCGTCTTCGACTTCGACGATCCGATGGGCGCCAGCACCTGCGTCGCCTGCGGCGAATGCGTCCAGGCCTGCCCGACCGGCGCGCTGATGGAATCCTCGCTGGTCGACGACAAGGGCGTCTTCGCCCAGCAGCACGACCGCGAAGTCGAGAGCGTCTGCCCCTATTGCGGCGTCGGCTGCCAGATCGTCTACAAGATCAAGGACGACAAGCTGCTCTATGTCGACGGCAAGGAAGGCCCCTCGAATTTGAACCGGCTCTGCGTTAAGGGCCGCTTCGGCTTCGACTACGTATCGCATCCGCAGCGGCTGTTGAAGCCGATGATCCGCAAGCCGGGCGTCAAGAAGGATCCGCACGGCCAGATCGACCCGAGCAACCCTTGGACCCATTTCCGCGAAGCGAGCTGGGATGAAGCGCTCGATGTTGCGGCCGCGGGATTGAAAAAAATCCGCGACCGGCACGGCGGCAAGGGCCTCTCCGGCTTCGGCTCGGCCAAGGGCTCCAACGAGGAAGCCTATCTCTTCCAGAAGCTGGTGCGCGCCGGCTTCGGCACCAACAATGTCGATCATTGCACGCGGCTGTGCCACGCGTCGTCGGTCGCCGGCCTGATCGAAGGCATCGGCTCGGGCGCGGTGACCGCGCCCTTCATGGCGGCGAAGGATGCCGAAGTCATCTTTGTCATCGGCGCCAACCCGACCGAGAACCATCCCGTCGCCGCGACCTTCCTCAAGAACGCGGTCAAGCGCGGCGCCACGCTCATCGTTGCCGATCCGCGCGGCCAGGCCTTGAAGCGGCACGCGACGCACATGCTGCAATTCACCCCGGGCACCGACGTGTCGATGCTGAGCGCCATGCTCAACGTCATCATCGCCGAGGGCCTGACCGACAAGCAGTACGTCCAGGCGCGTACCGAGGATTTCGACAAGCTCGCCGAAAGCGTCAAGGAACGCACGCCGGAGAAGATGGCCCCGATCTGCGGCGTCGATGCCGAGACGCTCAAGATCGTGGCGCGCAAATTCGCGCGCTCCGAGGCCTCGATCATCTTCTGGGGCATGGGCATTTCCCAGCACGTTCACGGCACCGACAACACGCGCTGCCTCATCGCGCTGTCGCTCATCACCGGCCAGGTCGGCCGGCCGGGCACGGGACTCCACCCGCTGCGTGGCCAGAACAACGTGCAGGGCGCGTCGGATGTCGGGCTCATCCCGATGTTCTATCCGGACTATGTATCGGTCGAAGATCCGAAGACGCGCGAATTCTACGAGAAGCTGTGGGGCACCGCGCTCGATCCCAAAGCCGGCCTCACCGTGGTCGAGATCATGAACGCGATCCATGCCGACGTGATCCGCGGCATGTACATCATGGGCGAGAATCCCGCGATGTCCGATCCCGACGTCCAGCATGCCCGCGAGGCGCTGGCCAAGCTCGAGCATCTCGTGGTGCAGGATCTGTTCCTTACCGAAACGGCCTATTACGCCGATGTCTTCCTGCCGGCCTCGGCCTGGCCGGAGAAGACCGGCACCGTCAGCAACACCAACCGCCAGGTGCAGATGGGGCGCCAGGCGCTGCCGCTGCCGGGCGATACGCGGCAGGATCTCTGGATCATCCAGGAGCTCGCCCGCCGGATCGGGTTGGACTGGAATTATTCCGGTCCGGCCGACGTCTTCGCCGAAATGAAGCAGGGTATGCGATCGCTCGACAACATCACCTGGGACCGGGTGGAGCGCGAGGGCTCGGTAACCTATCCGTGCTCGGCGCCCGACAAGCCGGGCGACGACATCGTCTTCGGCGACGGCTTCCCGACCAAGAGTGGGCGCGGCAAGCTGGTAGCGGTCGAGATCCGCCCGCCCGCCGAGCTGCCCGATGCGCAATACCCGATGGTGCTCACCACCGGCCGCCAACTCGAGCATTGGCACACCGGCGCCATGACGCGTCGCGCCAGCGTGCTCGATGCGCTCGAGCCCGACGCGCATGTCTCGATGTCGCCCGGCGACCTCAACCGCATGGGGCTGAAGGCGGGGTCCATGATCCGCGTCGAAACCCGGCGCGGCGCCATCGAGCTCCGGGCGCGCGCCGATTTCGCCATCCCGGCGGGCGTGATCTTCATCCCGTTCTGCTACACCGAGGCGGCGGCCAATATTCTGACCAATCCGCAGCTCGACCCGATGGGCAAGATTCCCGAATTCAAATATTGCGCCGCCCGGGTGGCACCCGTCAGCGCGACGGTCGCCGCGGAATAGCGCTCGAAACGAGCGGACGCCCTAGGCGATTCTGGCCCGGCTACGCGTCGTGCCGTTGGCGGCGGCATGCGCCCGCCGCCATGGGCGCAGAACGAGGAGCGCCAGCGCAGCGGCTAAAATATTGAGCGCGCCGGCCAGCGCGAACACCGCGTGCCAGCCTCCCGTCATCGCGGAGAGATAGGCCCCCAGCGGCACCAGCAGCGACGCGGTGCCCTTCGCGGTATAGAGAAATCCGGCATTCACCGAGGCGTGGCGCCCCCCGTAAGTGTCGGCGCAGGTCGCGGGGAAGAGGCTGTAGATCTCGCCCCAGGTGAAATAGACCACGCCGCTCAGAACGACGAAGGTCGCCGGGTCATGGCCGAAGGCATAGAGCGCCCAGATGCCGGCGCCTTGCAGGCCGAAGGCGATGGCCATGGTGTTCTCGCGGCCGATATGGTCGGAGACCCAGCCGAAGAACGGCCGGGTCAATCCGCTGAACACCCGGTCGATCGACAGCGCAAAGCTCAGCGCCGGCAGCATTAAGCCGATGAAGCCGACCGGCGAGTGCGTGATGCCGAAATCGCGCGCGATCACCGGCAGCTCGGCGATGGCCATCAGCCCCGCGACGCCCACCATCGCGAACATCAGGTACATAAGCCAGAAGATGCGCGAGCGCAGCATCTCGCGGGGCGCGAAGTCGCGCACGGTCTGCGCCACCGCCGCCGCCGCGGCGCGCATCACCGGCCGCGCCGGCGCCGTGGTCAGCAAACCAACCGCGAGCACCATCAACCCCTGCGCCAGGCCGAAGCTCAGGAACGCGGTCTGGTAGCCCTTCGCTTCGATCATGTGCAGGATCGGGATCGCCGTCACCGCCGAGCCCGCGCCGTAGCCGGCGGTGATCAGCCCCACCGCAAGACCGCGCTTATCGGGAAACCATTTGAGCGCATTGCCGACCGAGACGCCGTAGACCGCGCCGGCGCCGGCGCCGCGAGCATCGCCGCGGCGTAGAGCGCCACAAGGCTGGTGGCGTCCGCATTCATCATCCAGCCGGATGCCACCAGCACCGCGCCCGCGATCATCACCGGCTTCGGCCCATAGCGGTCGGCGAGCCAGCCGGCGAGCGGCACCAGCCAGGTCTCCGTCAGGACGAAGATGCCGAGCACGAATTGCAGCGCCGGCCGCCCCCAATGGAAGCGTTGGTCGAGCGGCGCAGCGAACAGCACCCAGCTGTATTGCAGATTGGCGATCGTCGCCATGGCAATGATACCGAGCACGAGTTGCAGCGAGCGGTGGGGCGCGCGCGCGCCGGTCATCGGTGACATTTCCTTCCCGGGAAACCTTATTCTTTTACGAGGTGGCTCGTCCGGGCATTGGACTAAGAAAACATCGCGAATGCAAGTTGCGGCGGGCGGCGCGCCAAAAGAAAACGGGCGGAGCCGCGGCCCCGCCCGTTGTCCTCACTCGATCTTGATCGGCTATTCGGCTGCTACCCTTTGGGCAACGGTTGCGATCTGCCGCGCGCGCAGCGGCTTGAGCACGAAGAGCGCGAGCGCCACGACAACGAAGTTCATGATGGCGGTGATGACGAACACCATGTGCCAGCTGCCGGTCGATGCCTTGATGACGTTGGCCACCGGCACGAGGAAGGCCGAGGCCCCCTTGGCGGTGTAGAGCAGGCTCAGATTCGTGGTGGCGAATTTCGGCCCGAAGGTGTCGGTGCAGGTCGACGGGAACAGGCTGAAGATCTCGCCCCAGGTGAGGAAGATCAAGCCGGCGAACAGCACGAAGG
>JGI20189J14885_1000424_pt1 | contig 15466 bp, 15 predicted proteins | sample NGESurdeep072012_10_FD_14885 | JGI IMG/M metagenome (IMG submission 14885) | reverse complement strand
AGCCTACGTGGCGCAAGCCACGATTGACGCCTTTCTCGCGGAACGAACCGCAAGGCGTGAATGCAGCGTTTCTTACATATTGTCGCTGGATGAGTGAAGGCGTGCACGCCGTCAGCCCGGATTTGTAATCAGGCGAATCGTGTCCTCCGTTAGACCATCACGAAAAAATGTCTCGCCATCCCTGATAAAGCTACCGAAAAGACCGCTGTAGTTTCTAAGCGTACGCCCTGTAGAGTCATCATCGCCGCCGCTCACGACAATGATTCTCGGCCGCTTGGGGCGAGCCAGTTCTACCCTTTTAAGCAAATGCTTGAATTCGTAGTCCGCGGCGGGCAACGAATATCCTATAAAGACCCAGCGCCCACAGCTCCTGAGCTTTTGTTCTGCGGTCATCCAGGACTGCCTAAACATAGGAAAATCTAGTGCTTTACGAAAACTGAATGTTGCCATCCGAGTGCTGAGTTCGACCATGTTGCAGTTACGGCACTGCAGCCCCATCGAAGAATGACGGGGTCCCGAACCAATCTCTTCCTTCCGAACGATCTGGGCCGCAACCCTCAAAGTTTCTCTAGGGGGAAACCAAAAAACATCGCGGCAGCTGTCGCAGTAAAGCCAATTGACTGAACCATGCATCTTGGAGATCTCAATTCTCTCCGCATGGCTCTGTTTAACTATCTGAATCTTGCCGTCGTCACCAAAAATGGCCGCACGAATCCGTGGACCGTATGACAGGGGGATATTGGGATGCAGCTGGGTTAAAACTAATTCCAATGACGTGTCCCAATTCACACTAATGAACCGCGATTGTGTAACATCCAATTTGTGGATAAACCGAAGCAGTTTCTTCCATTGTGGTCCTTGCTTTTTCCGTGCCTTTTCAAAGCGTTGATGCAACATCCGAATTGTCCGGGCGATTAGGACCCGACGTATGCGTCGAAGCGCTTTTGGATCATACTTCGGTCCAAGGTGGTGCCCAGTGTTGGCGGAAAGGTCGATGAACGTGAAAATATCTTCCAAGTCTGGCCACTGCGAGGGGTCTGCTGCTTCTCTTAGATGAAAGACGTCGTGCACAAAATCGTCGAGAAGCTTCACCATCTCCCGGCTAGGCCCAGGACGGAAGTCCCTCGCAGCGAGGATTTCTTTAGTGAAATCCGATTGGAGAGGGAGCCCCGCGTAATGGGACAAGCCTGCACCTACAATGTGTGCCGTCTTTTCCATTCCGAGAAACAAAGCATATTAGTTTGACTATCCTGCCGCAACTGCCAGGTCGGGACGGAAGTCCTCGCAGTATCGCGTTCTTAAAGCAGCGATCACTTCGTTGTGATCCTCCTGTCGATCTAATGACCCGATTGGATGCAGATCCTGTTGATATAGGCCGTCGGTCTTGAGTCGTGAGCTGGCGGATAGCCATGGGGGATAGTCTCGATGGCTTCGACTCGAAAAGCTTCGAGGTAATTGGTCCGTCAACTTAGTATTCGTGTTTTCTTCGCCTCTCGTGGTATTCTTGGCAAGGCACGAAATAGATCCGCCTTGCGGGCGGCGGTGTTTCGCTTAGATACCTAAACGGAAATGGCTCTGTTACCATTCGAGCGGCGCGCCTTCGCCGATCAATGGAAATGGGTCATTCGCTGATAACAGAATACGCCCGCACCCTGGCCCAGTTGAGCGGGGACGATTTCGAGGATGAGCTAAGCGCCCGTCTGGAATCGGTGATTGTGGATTTTCAGAGCGTGCCCGCAAGCCCCCATGGAGATGCTGGCCTCGATGCCTTCTCGCACGGTGGGGAGCGAGCCTATTGCTGTTACGGAGCAGTGCACGACGAATTCAAGAAAAATAAGGACCGAGAAGAGGCGATTGTTAAGAAATTCAAGGGAGATCTGCAGAGTCTTTATGAGGTCGGTTTCGACGAAGGCAAGCTGAAGGTGGCCGATAACGTTGAAATGAAGATGATCCTTCCGTCGGGTCAGAAGATCAAGCACATACATCTGATATCGAATTGGTTCGAGAGTCACCGGATTCTAGGTCCATTGAACGACGCCCAGAGGGAATATGCCGAAGTCAGCAGGTGCCGGTATGTCGAGAAGACGGCTAGCCTGAAAATCGACGGGCCTAAAGAGCTGGCCAACCGGTATGCGGTGGATGAGGCCACCATCGGCAGGGCACGACAGCGAATAGTAGCGCAGAGAGTTGAAAAGATAGCACAAAGCATCGCTCTGGGTAGTACCGAAAAGTTTGACAAGAAGATGGCGGACCTCAAGGTGCTCGTTCCTGGGCAAGAAGCTGCCGTTGAGGCGCTGCGAGGACAGTTGCAGGCCGCTTGGCGTACGGCACTAGCCTTCGAGCGGGAACTTGGGGACACCCTGCCCGCCATGCACCGGACATTGGAGAAAAGCCGCGAGCGTATTCTGACCAGAGTCTCGATGTTGATAGTTGGATCGTCGAAGCCTTGGACGGAGCTGGGAACTGCAACACAGATAGCGTCGGGAATCCTCCAGGGCGACTTCGATACCCTGTCGTATGGCATGGTGATTGAGGACGTAAGCTCCGGGGAGATTGCTCGGTTGATTGGGGAGTGCCCGGTCGGATGGGAGAAACCGGCAGAAAAGCCGGCAACTAATGCCTAAGCTCGGTCAACCGATTGAGAAGCTCGCCGGTTTGCTGGAAGGCAGCACCGCAACGCCGGTTATGGTGCCGTCCCGGCTGGCGCCATCGGCTATTTACGATGTTGAATACCGGACCGCAGTGATAGCTCTGCTTTTCGAGAGGTTTGCAAAACCGTTCGGGATCGCCGGTCATCGAAGAATTTCAGCAGCGAAACTGAAGTTGCTGCAATTCGTGACTTTTCGGCCGTGGCTTCTTCCGGCAATCCGGGAGTGGAGTAAGGGACCCGATCAAGGGTCACTGGAACTGACGTACTCCATGAGGATTCGCCGGGGATTTTTGTCGGACACGGCGCACGAGGATGTGATTGATCTCTTGGCGGCCTGCGGAATATTCGTTCGGGCAAAAAATCATTTAGTGACGGGGGAAAGGGCAGGCGAGCTCGCGAAGATCGCCGCTTCGGTGCAAGAGAAGAAACTATTTGATAGCGAGTTGCAGTTGATTTCGAAGCTGGAAGAAATCCCTCTGACCAACGGCATGCTGGAGGGTTGGTGATTCACCTCAAGAAAATCGAGGTCCGGGGCAAGGCCGAGGCCGGAGATTTCTCGGGCGCGCTGGAATTCGCCGGAGGTCTGCAGGTTATATCCGCGAAGAATGCTTACGGAAAGTCGCTCGCGGTCAAATCGGTGGCGTGGTGCCTGGGCCTTGAGCCTATCTTCGGTAATGCGGATAACGACCCGATACGCTTACCGGAAGCCGTCCGAGAGGATTTGGAGCTTGCGGGACGTAAGAGCCGAGTCATTTCTTCAGAGTGCACCGTGACCGTCGAGGATGACAAGGGGAGGCAGCTAGAAATCACTCGCGCAATAACTGGCGGCGACCCGCGCCTTATCGTGGTACGTGAGATTGAGCCGAAAGCGACTCCAAGGGTTAGTAAATTGGTGGCCCGAAGGCTCACGATGCAGGATGAGCATGGAGGATTCCAACGCTTCCTTTTCGACTGGCTGGGGTGGCCACGCATCGAAGTCCCGACCTTCCGTGCGACCGGCGCGCAGATATACCTGGAGAATCTGGCACCGCTTTTCTATATAGATCAGGACGAAGGATGGACGAACATCCAGGCCCTGCAGATTTCTCGGTACGGGCAGCTTGAGATTGGCGAAATCGCAGTGGAGTATCTCCTTGGGGCAATGCAGGGACTGAAAGCGCGCATCGACCGACTGACGGCGAATCAGCGAGCTGCCGAGTTGAAGGAGAGCGCAAAGATGATCGAGGTGCAACTGAATGATGAGATGTCGAGGCACGGATGGCACGTGGAATGGTCCAGCCACGGCTCCCTTGTCGACATCGTGAAAAGATGGTCAAAGCGAACCTTGCGGGATGTGTTACAAAAAGAGGCCTCTGTTGATCTGGATTCACGGCAGGTCGACCTGGCCAAGAGGATTGAGGTGCTTCGCAAGGCGCTCACAACGGAACCGCTGGATGTCAACAATGTGAACGCGCCGGTGGCAGTCTCGCAAAACGCGATTGAGCTGAAAAAGAAGCGGCACGTCCTGAATCAGGACCTTAGTACGTTCAATTCGCAGCTGAGCGAGACGAGGACGTTGCTGGAGAGCCTTGAGCACCGGATACACGCCGCAAGCGATCTGTTGCGCCTGAAGACTACTGGAGTTGGACGTCTGGATCACCTCGAATGCCCGACCTGCCATCGCGACCTGAATCCGGAGGTTTTCGGGTTGACTTCGCAGTCAGCTGAATCGGTCGGTGCGCATATTGAGGCGCTAAAGAGCGATCGGGAACTTATTCGAAACAATCAGGAGGCACTGTCCGGGAACGTAAAGGGGGCGATAGCGACGATTGCACAAGTGGACAGCGACCTGCGAGACGCAGAAAGAGCTCTGAAAACCGTGACGAGCGCCGTTGGTCCTGTCAGAGAACAGATTGCGGCGACGGCGGCAGAGTTAAGCGGTGCGGAGCGCGAGTTGGACCGAGTATCGGATGCGGCCAAGGAAATCGAGGATTTCCAATCGTCGATTGATCGCTGGATTGCGGACGCCCGGAGTTCGGTCGCAGCAGCCGAGAGCACGGTTGACCAGACCGGAATCCGCGAGGCGTTCGTTGGGGCTTTGCGGAAATACCTGGTGGCGCTCGGGCATAGCGCAGTGAAAGAGAACAATGCCAGAGAAGTGACGCTCGATGAGCAATATATTCCGTTTATGAACGGGCGTCGGCTGCGAGCTTTAGGCTCTGCGAGCGATCAATCTCGCCTGGTGGCGGCTTACAGCCTTGCTCTGGCAGCAACGGCGCAGCAGATCGATGGAAAGTATCCCGGTTTTCTGATCATGGACGAACCCCTTCAGCAGAATCCGGATAAGAAGCATCGGGATTTATTTCTGGAATTCCTCACGAAGGAACTAGCGCAGAAGTCGAAGTTTCAGACGCTGGTCTTCACGTGGTTGTCGGACGCGGAAATCGGCATACTCCGCAAGCAGGGAACTACCGTCATTACTCCGCCCGGAGAACATTTTCTCCAATTGCCGAAACCGGCATCGTCGGGCAAGCTGGTGATCCCTTCGACGGCCGCGACTGCGGAGCCTAAGAAACTCGGCTGATTTTCCACCAACCCAACCCACAAAAGGCGATGTCTTGTACGAATGTCCGCGCCTGGGCGGCAACTACCTCGCACGCCCCCATCATCGAGTTGAAAGCCGGGTGTTACCTCGATACAGTTTGTCGCACGACTATGAAATCCGCTGTCCTACTGCCAAACTAATTCTTGATCCATTCATGATCCACGAACTGTTTCCATTCGTTACCGAACCCGCTTTTCGTAGCCACCCGTGTCGCGTAGTTTCAGCAACTTACCGTAAGTTGTCGCCCTTTCACCACTGGATCCTCTTTTCGGGTGTGTACGGCCTTCGGCCCATGGGCTCCGACGGGTCGTTCGGGCTAGCGCCGAACCTCGTGCCAAACATGGAATTCAAGTTCTTCTCTTAACTTGATTTCACTCCGCTGCGCTCAGGTGGGCGCCGTTCGGCCACGGCTCGGACGGTCACGAGGTCTAAGCGCCGCTTTCGCGCCAAGACAAAAATCAAGAGCGTTTTGGCACTCACCGCGCCGACACTCGCGCCCTGCCGCCCTTCGCTGCGCTGCGTTTTTCCCCGTGTCCGCCGGTAACTGTTTTTGTCTCGCTGCCGCTCAAGTGAAAGACAAAAATAGCCTACCGGGCGGAACAGGGGATTAAAAATGTTATTGAAGGATGCAAGCAGAACCAAGTACGAGAGGGTGAGCCTAGCTATCACCGTGTTGGAGATGCCAACAATGTCGATTGTCAAGAGTGTCGAACCACTCAGGGCGATCAATTGGAACGACGCGCGCCCCTGGATCGTGATGCTAGGAGCCGTGATACTTTTCCTCGGCTGGGAGCTTCGAAAGAAACGACGAGAGATCCAGAAACTCGATCTCGAAATTGCGCAACTGCGTAGCCAGCAATCCTTGGTTCGAGTAGCTACTATCCACGAAATGAATTCGCTAATTAAGGATGTAGAAGAGATTTCGGCTCGAAAGCTGGGAATTTTAGGGGGCGCGAAAAAGCCGGCGCGCACTTTCGCGCTGGAAGGGAAGCTGTTAGGATGTTTTTGCGAGGTCCATTTTCCTTTGTTTTCTTCCAGGCCATTAGCGCTGGTCGCTCTGAGCAATGCGGCAGTTCGCTCAGAAATTTGTAGGCGGTTTGGGGGCGGTTCGGACAGGAATCGCGCTCTTTTAGGCAACAGAGGCAACTCCATGCACGATATGCAGTTTGTGCAAAGCCGCATAAACACTGGCGATTTCGCATCTTGTTGATTTGGCGAGTGGGGACGTAGTTCAGTTGGTTAGAACGCTGCCCTGTCACCGGTACTGATCTTCTCCGCTAGTGTCGCAACGTCCCTTGTAAGTCGAATTACATGTCGCCTCAGACTTCCCAGAAGCCCGTTTCTGGATAGCTTCCGGTTGACCGACAAACCGGGAGCAATTGCGCGACACCCAATTGAGAATGGCGGGTGCGCGCCAACTTCGGAGTACCGCGTCCCAACGCCAAGTCCCGGGAGAAGCGACGCTGCTCGATCACTTCCTGCCGAGGGCAGCATTCGCTTCCAGTTTCTCAAATACGTCTTCAGCCCGCCGCAGGGCCGCCTGCACGTTTTCGCAGATGTTTTCGCGACCGATGATATCCTCAAATTCCGCTTGGTGGATCAACTGCGCAGGTTGTTCTCTCGCGCCGCATAAAATCAGCGTCCGGCCGGTTGCGTGCAGTTCCTTGGCAACTTCTTCCAGAGCGAACAGCCCGGTCGCATCCAGGGCGGTCATGTTGCGTAGGCGGAGGATAACCACTGGCGGCGACTCATGAATCTTCTCCGTTACCACGGCAACCTTCTCGGTCGCACCGAACAGTAAGGGGCCGTGAATGCGGAAGATCGTCGCGTAGTACGGGATGTCTTTGTCTTGCAGGATGTGGACCCGCCCGTCTTCCACGTAGTCGTCGGTCACCTGCGAAACCGTGGTGGTGCTGGCTACGCGGCTGATAAAAAGCAGCGCCGCCAGAATCATCCCGGCCTCAACCGCGACGGTAAGGTCCGCGAATACAGTGAGCGTAAAGGTCACCAGCCAAACGCTGATGTCGGTTTTGGTGAGTTTGAGCAGTTGCGGAATTTCCCTCCACTCGCCCATGTTGTACGAAACCACCATCAATATCCCGGCAAGCACCGACATTGGAACAAAACTCACCAGCGGTGCCGCGAACAGCAAAATGCAGAGCAGGGTCAAAGCGTGGATCATGCCCGCAACCGGAGACTGCGCTCCGGCACGAATATTGGTCGCCGTACGCGCAATCGCACCCGTGGCCGGCAGCCCGCCAAAAAGGGGCGACACTATATTCGCCATACCTTGACCGATCAGTTCGACATTGGGATTGTGCCGGTCGTTGCTCATGCCGTCGGAAACTACCGCCGACATCAACGATTCAATGGCGCCCAGCATGGCGATCGTAACCGCCGGGCCCAGCAGACCATGAATCAAGTCCACACGAAAGCGGGGCATAGCAAAATGAGGCAGCCCGCTGGGGATGCCTCCAAAGCGGCTCCCGATGGTCTCCACCGGCAACTTGAAAAGCACCACCGACGCGGTGCCCACCAGCAGCGCCACAATCGCTCCCGGAATACGGTTCGATACCAGACGACAGACCACCAGAATGGCAACCGTGACCAATGCCAGAGCGGTGGCCCGGTAGTTGAGGTTGCCGAAATGCCTGGCCAGAGTTTCGATTCGGAGCCAGAACACGCCCGGAATCTTGTCGATCTGCAATCCGAAGAAGTCTCTTATTTGCGTGCTGGCAATCAGAATCGCAATCCCGTTGGTAAATCCGATGATGACGGGCCGTGGGATAAACTTCACCGCCGACCCCATACTAGTCGCGCCCATGATCACGAGTAGTACACCGGCCATCATCGTGCACATGAACAATCCATCCACGCCATGCGCGGCCACGATGGCAGCGATCACTACAACAAAGGCGCCCGTCGGCCCGCCGATCTGCGTTTTCGAGCCACCCAGCAAGGAAATAAGGAAACCGGTTACGATGGCGCAGTAAATACCCGCCTGAGGTGTGAGGCCGGAGGCGATGGAAAAGGCCATAGCCAGAGGCAGAGCGACCAGTCCCACGGTGACGCCAGCCACCAGATCGTGAGAACACTTCTGCAGGCTGTAGTCGCGCAAACAGTGGACAGACTTGGGCAGCCACTCGTAAGGGAAAGCGAACGCCATTGAGGCATTATGTCAAAGTTGCCGGTTACAGGGCAGTAACCAATAGTAGTGCGGTTCCACCGTCTCGACTGTGTCTTGCTTTGCGAGCTTTACCAATTGGCTCTGATTGCGGGCGGATAACGGGCAACCCGGAAGTTAGCCAGAGCAAACTTGCAAGGACAAATCCTCGCCTTGGATTACTTCCTGTTTGCCGACCAACCGGGAGTTCGCCCTACTGTGGTTTGCGTTTCAGCGGCTTGCCAATCGCAAGCAGGAAGATGGCACTCTTGTCTCTTGCGTGCGGCGAAAAGAAGTTAATCACATCATCGTCGAAGAAGGTCAGCCCGGTCGCACCCAGGTGCTGGGCATAAGCAGCCAGGTAGATCCTGCCGCCAATGGCACCCGCCTCGAGCTGGACGGCCCGGTAGCCGCGGTTCCCGTATTGCTCCAGAATACGTTTTAAATCGGCGAGAAAGAAGATGTCCACGCACGCGTCCGCCGGCAATTCCTGCTCCAGTCCAAGATGATGGGCCTCAGCGCGAAATTCTCCGGCCTTCAAAAGTTCCAGCGTGTTCTCCTCACGCCGGAAGAAGTAAGCGCCCGGCTTGAGCCCCTGCACCGAATGCACGATCAGGTAAAGATCGTTGAGCTGCGCGCCGGGAGGCTTAAGGAAGTCAGCCGGAAGACCTCGCGTGGCGTAGTCGAAGATGGTAGCAAGTTGTGCCAGTGTAATGGAGGCGGCCTGATCGAAGGTTCGGGTAGAGCCGCGGCGCAGGATTACCTGCTCGATCGGGTCCTTCGGTTGTTCTTCTTCGGGCAGTCGCGGGAGGCGAACGGCCTCGCCCGCCGGAGCGGAAAATGGGAACACCTGTTGCTTCCCGCGCCATTGAGCTACTTCCTCTTCGGACTCAAGCGAAGACGCGTCGTGCATCTCAATCATGGCGTGGTACTCGACCTCACGCTCCGAAAGCGGGATCGTCTCCAGGCCGAGCGCAGGAACCTCTCTCAGGGTTGGCAGCGAACTCTCCGATTTGCGCCCGATCGGCACGAGGCACAAGGAAACCTCGCGCCGCGTATCGAGATCAAGCAGTCGGTTCACTTCGATGTCCACGAATCCGAGCACCATCTCGGCCGGCAGCCCCGAAGCCGTAGAAACGGCCAGCATATTCGCCAGCAGCGTGCCGTTGTCCCAACCGAAATGGCGATAGGTGCGCGCCTGGTACTTCCAGGCGTTCCGCCAGTATGTTCCGGTGCAGATGATCGTCGCGGGCGCGTGAGCCACCGCAGGTTCCATCGCCGTCGCCTGAGCCAGGTTTCCGCGAAAATCACCTTTTCGCAGAAGCCGTAGCGATATATCCGCCGGATTGAAGTGATACACGCCGGCATCCAGGCCCGCGAGATCGCCCGTCACGACGTACAGCTCGATCTCGTAGAGAGCTCCAGTGCAGGCTGCGGCGCGAAAGTAGATTTCTCCGCCTGGATGTGCACGCTGTTTGGTAATCCCCGCCGAGAAATAGAGAATGCGCGCCAAGTCCTGAAGGCCAGAGGCCGAATCGGCCCGCAACGAGGGCAATGGCTCCGAGATCGCCGAGAGCGCAGCCACGCCTGTATGCGGCACGTCCCGCGGCAGCGGAAGCGGCTCTATCTTCGGATAGATTTTGAAAGACTGCGGTCGATTCCCCCAGTCCAGAAAATGAGGACTGTTCCGAATACTCCAGTAGGAGTGCTTCGTGCGGTCGTGATACTTCCAAGTCGCCTGCATGTCGCGGTTGTTCATCGGTTACTACGTCAGACTAGCACCTGTAGTGGATCGGGGCGCAGGCAATGGACCTGCGACTGGGGATTACGCCCGCATGACGGGCTACCCGGAAGTTATTCCGGGCCAGAAGTCGGCTTCGAGGAAGCGCGATGTTGTTGACCGTCGCCAGTGATCCGATCTCCTCGAAGCCCGTTTCTGGATAGCTTCTGCCGTTGCGGACAAAGTCGCCCAGGTCAATGAGTGTAATCGCGATATTATGCCAGTTGCGAATTTGCATCATTGCCGAAGAATCCGAGCACGCTTATCAGTATCAATGCCCCAAGACTTATCACTACGAGGCCAGCGGGGAGGACCGCCTCAATGCGAGCGCTGCGATGGCGCTCCGTTCAATCTGTTTTTGGATAGTCGCTTTATGCGCATGAGATCGTGATAAACGATAAAGCAGTACAGAGCGGGCCCAAGGGGAGACAATCACCACACAGAACCAAAACATCTTTGTGACGCAACAATGGCTCCAATGCAATATTCTTGTCCCGCTTTGATGACTCGTCTTCGACACCGGCAAACAGTGATATATGTGTCCGCAAGGAGGAGTCAATGGTAATCACTCAATGGCAATCACTTTTCCGGCAATGCGCCGCAGCAAAATCTGCGCATGAATCGCAGCTGGTCACACCAACGCTCTGTTTTTAAAGGGCTCAAGCGGCGCAACACGACATTCCCAAGATGGGCACCACACAGGCATAGCCCCACTCTGGTACCACGGCGGAATATGACCGAAGTTCGTAGGTAGAGCTTAACGACGGAGCCTATCATCTAGCCTGGAAGCAGTTTCCTGAATCAGTTCCCTGAAATTACTTATGAAGTGGGCCCTTAGAAGGAAAAGCAGCATTCGCTCGCCTTTGCGCCAAATCGAGAGGGACCGATTTTTCGGCAAGCAGCCCGGAAGCCGCGGTTTCACGCTGGTCGAACTACTGATTACGATTGCCGTCATTCTGACCATCTGCGCAATCGCTGTTCCTAACCTCCTGGCCGCCCTCGATCAGGCAAGAATGGCTAAGGCAGTAAGTGATATACGCGCCATAGGGGATGAGGTTCAAGAATACGAACTCGTCAACGGCCAATATCCGACCACGCTGGCTGATATTAGTCGCGACACATTCCCGGATCCCTGGGGGAATCCCTATCAGTATTTGAATTTTGCCGGCACTAAGGGCAAAGGAGCTATGCGCAAGGACCGGTTTCTCGTTCCAATCAATACTTTCTTCGACCTGTACAGCATGGGTAAAGATGGCCAGACTGTGGCGCCTCTGACAGCAAAAGTTAGTCAGGATGACGTTATCTGGGCGAATGACGGGGATTACGTCGGGGTGGCGTCACAATACTAGAGGGCTTTTGCGTGACCGTGAGACTGCGAACTACATTTCTGAACAGCAAGGTGGCGCGAAGGGTTTTCTTTCTCTTTGTCGCCTGCGCTTTGCTGCCAATCACCCTGCTGGCCATTGTTGCCTTTTATCAAGTCTCGGAGCAGCTACGCAGCGAAAGTGGAAAACAACTGTTCCAGGCGAGCAAGTCTCAAGGGATGGCGATTTATGAGCGTCTCTCAATGCTCGATGCGGAAATGCAAATGCTGTCATTGCAGTCTCGGGAACGGAGACCTCTGAGGCTGGAGAACGTGCTGAAAAGTCATTTTGCTAGCATGACGGTGCTCAATAGTTACGGCGAACCCACCGTGGCTTGGGGCAACCCCTTAAGGCCTCCGGCTCTAACCCAGAAGCAAAAGCTGCATCTTCTGTCTGGCAAGGCTTTAATTAGCGTTTACCCGTGTGCCAATCAATTCGGGAGCTGTGTTGGAATGACCAGGCTGATTGATCCAGGCAGGGCCGCGATGGGAACGCTGGCTGGAGAAGTCAGTCCTGACTACCTTTGGGATATTCAGAAACTTCCGCCTGATTTTGAATTTTGCATCGCGCTTTCTTCGCAGGCTACTCCTTCCTGTGTGGATTCTGATGGAATAACTCTTTCTGACAAGGCGATTCCTCGTCAAAGCCGGGCCTCCGGCCTATTTCGATGGCTGGACCATCAAACGCCCTACGATGCCGCTTACTGGACTCTGCTACTCAAACCGGCTTTCCTCGCCGATTCTTGGACCGTTATCGTTCTTCAAAAGCATAATGACGTCCTGGCTCCGATGCTGCATTTCCGAAAGACGTTTCCCTGCGTCATCCTGTTGGCATTGTGGATTGTGATGCTATTCAGCTCGATGCAGATCCGCCGCACTCTAGTCCCGCTGGAAAAACTGCAGGAGGGCACCCGCCAGATCGGTGCACAGAATTTTGAAAGCCGCGTGGATGTGAGGAGCGGTGACGAGTTTCAGGCTTTAGCCCTCTCCTTCAATTCAATGGCCAGTCAACTGGGTAGGCAATTTCATGCGCTCAAAACTATTAATGACATTGACCAGGCGATTTTCGCTTCTCTCAGCCGTCAGGGGATCGTGGATGCCACTCTGGACCACATGCCATACCTGTTGCCTTGCGACTGCTTCGCCATAATTCTGCTTGGCGACGCTGAGTGGTCGGGCTCGATGACGACCAGAATGCGAACAGACGAGACCCGACCCACAGTACTGTTGAATGCAATGCTCGTACCCTCTGACCTGCAACGGCTTGAAGAACATCCGGAGGTTCTTGTACTTCGCGAGGGAGAAATGCCCCCCGAATTCACCTTGCCCCTCCGGAGAATCGGGATGAATTCCTTCCTGATCTTGCCGATATTTGTTGATGCCAAGCCCTTCGGGGCTCTGATGTGTGCCCATAGAAGCGCAATGCAAATTCCCGATGCTGATATTCGGCATGCCCGCCAAGTAGCCGATCAGTTAGCGGTCGCCTTCTCCAATGTTCAGCTGATCGAGGACTTGGAGGAGCTCCATTGGGGCACCCTGACCGCCCTGGCTCGCGCCATAGACGCAAAGTCGGCATGGACAGCCGGACATTCTGAGCGAGTAACAAATTTGGCAGTAAAAATCGGCCGCGCCATGGGCCTGTCGGCCAAGGATTTGCAGATCATGCACCGCGGCGGGCTGCTACACGACATCGGCAAAATCGGCACTCCCCCAGCTATTTTAGACAAGCCAGGAAAGCTCGATGCCGAAGAGACTCAGATCATGCAGGACCACGTGCGAATCGGCCTTCGCATCCTGGAACCTATCGCTGGTTTCCGCGAGGCGCTCCCTATTGTTTCGCAGCATCACGAACGATTCGATGGGTTGGGTTACCCCAACGGATTGGCTGGGGAAGATATCAGCTTGCAGGCCCGTATTTTCGCAGTGGCCGATTGCTACGATGCCATGACTTCCGACCGGCCCTACCGAAAAGGCCTTTCGAGAGAAAAGACTCTTGAGACGCTGCAAAAAGGATCGGGGGCACAGTTCGATCCCAAAATAGTTGAAGCGTTTATGCGCCTGCAATCGGAGGACGACGGTCTGCCACAGGAACGCTCGTTATTGGCGGCCTCTGCGACCCAAACTCGATAAATGAAGCTTTAGGAGTGACCAATGTCGGCAATTAGAAAAATTCTATTCATTCCGCTCCTGCTGGCAATTGCATGGATGGCTCCCGGCTGCAATAACTCCAGGATTCTTCCTGACACCTTGGTTGGCTTTTGGACAACAGAGAACCCCCGGTATCAGGATCGCTTTATCGAACTCGATAACGTATATCTGTTTATTGGGGTGGGTACGCGTCAGGTCCCAAGGTTACAGGTTGTTAATAAGTTCAAAGCTGTGCAGGCTGGGAACGAAACCACCTATACGATCTACTCGACAGACATGCAAGGCGTTGGCAATCAAATGACTTTCAAGTTCAGTACGGCCAACGGTGGCGAAATCGAGTTCAATAACCAAGGGGGCGTCGTGTGGAGTCGGTTTCCTCGCCAAAACGGTTTTGTAAAGCAGTAGGTCACGGTGGGCGATTCGCCGCGCAGTATCGTTTGTGCGACAACCGCGACGGATGAGATGGCAAAAGCACAGACAAAAACGAAGAAGCTCTTTCTCGCGTTCCCAAAACTGACGAGTCGTCCCAGAGCTAAGCTGTTAGGAATTTGGAAGCCCACGCCACTAAGTTGAGGATAGGGGTCTCAGTCCTAAAGCACACATGCGTCCGGCAGCCTTCATGGATTTTTGGCGTAGGTGATGAAAACAGGCGTGGCTGTTGAAAAACTCCTCCCAAGAAATTCGCCAAAATAAAATAGCGTCAGGATGCTGTAGAAACGATTTTCTCGGATCGCCTAGACATTTTCTATCCCCCAATTGTCGCTGTTTTGAAGGAAAGGCGACTTTTTCAACAGCCACAGGCCTTTACGCTCAGAACCCGTCACTGAGCGCTATGGCGATTTTCCAACAGCGATTCGCCCTTGCTCGCTTTCATTAAACACCGAGCGTGCCCCCGCGATGGAAGCAAGATGTTTAGGCCACGTCTGGACACTGGACGAATTAGTTGGTTTACTAGTGACGCCTGCATCAAACGCACGCCTATAACGGGGGCCGATATGTCCAGAATCCTGCTAGGCATCATCTGTGGTTTAGTGTTTGGTGCTATCGACATCGGAATCATGTCGTCGATGAGCTTTCCTGATAAAAAGGCCGCAATCACGGCGGCTTTCATCGCCCGCTTTGGGATTGGGTTCGTGATAGGGGTGGCCCGTTTGCCTTGGCCCGGCTGGGCAGTCGGCCTATTTTTTGGTCTACTGCTAAGCATCCCCGATGCGATCATCACCAAGGCTTACGCGCCGATCATCGGCATGGGAGCACTCGGTGGAATCATCATAGGCGTAATCATCGGGCGATTTGGGCAATAACTGACGCGCATCGTCCTGTGACGACTCAAAACAACCCCTCAGTTGACGAAATCAAGGCCATTACACTCACAACCTGACCGCTTACCTTTACGACTCAGAAGTCGGCTTCGCGGAGATCTCTATTGGTTTCCTCCAAGCCCGTTTCTGGATCGCTTCCGGTGGGCCGAAATTTGGGCGCTAGCCAGATCGTTGAATGCGGGCGCGTCTAGCGTTACCAATCTTCTCGAACGGCTTGTTTGCTCTTGATTCCAGGAAAGTAGCAGGACACAGCGATTCAGATGATCGCTCGTTACGTTCGATTGAGGCAAGGGGCTCGCAAAGAGTACCGTGGAAGGGCTGTTCTAAAAAGGAGCGAGGAAGAAGCAATCCGGCGGACCGCAGCTGCAATGGCGGCATGATCTATATCCTGACTTTGCGGTTGGACAATCTGTGAGTTGCCTTCGGCGCGGTTTTTGCTGAAGTCGAGGGCCTTGT
>JGI20189J14885_1000418_pt1 | contig 15547 bp, 16 predicted proteins | sample NGESurdeep072012_10_FD_14885 | JGI IMG/M metagenome (IMG submission 14885) | reverse complement strand
CGCAGCCGATCGCCATCGGCCTGGTTGCGGCGCAGCCGGTCGGGCGCCTCGGCCCCTTCGGCCGCATGGCGGCGGCGGCGGGCTATCTCGCCTTCGGGCGGCGCAACTGAGCGCCGACGAAAAAACCGCAATCCGCCGCGGCCGCTTCATCACCTTCGAAGGCGGCGAGGGGGCCGGCAAGTCGACCCAGGTGAAACTCCTGGTGGAAAGTCTGGCCAATTCCGGCATCGCGGCCATCGCGACGCGCGAACCGGGCGGCTCGCCCGGCGCCGAGGCGATTCGCAAACTCATCCTGGGCGGCGAGCCCGATTCCTGGGACGCCGAAAGCGAGGCGCTGCTGATGGTGGCGGCGCGGCGTGACCATCTGCGCGCGACGATCTGGCCGGCGCTGGCGGCCGGCCGCTGGGTGGTGTGCGACCGCTTCGCCGATTCGACCCTGGCCTATCAGGGCGCCGGGCGCGGCCTGAAGATGGAACACCTGCACGCGCTGCACCGCTTCATCGTCGACGGCTTCGCGCCCGACCTCACCCTCATTCTCGATCTGCCGGTGGCGGCGGGGCTGGCGCGGGCCGCCGACCACACCCGTTTCGAGCGCATGGACCGGGATTTCCACGAGCGGATGCGCCAGGGTTTCCTCGCCATCGCCCGTGACGCCCCCAAGCGCTGTGCCGTGATCGACGCCGGCCGGGATCTGGCCGCCGTGCGGCAAGCGGTCAATGCCCTGGTGCGGGAACGGCTCGGCGTCGCCCTCTGATGCTATGCCCTCTGATGCTATGATGGGAAAATGAGCGACGACGACAGCGCGATCGAGGACGGCGAAAGCGGGCAGGGCGCCACGCTGCGCGATGTACTGCCGCCGCGCGAGAATCCGGCGTTGTTCGGCCACGACGCGGCCGAAGCAGCCTTCCTCGGCGCCTTCAATGCCGGAAGGCTGCCGCATGCCTGGCTGATCGCCGGGCCGCGCGGCATCGGCAAGGCGACGTTGGCCTTCCGCATCGCCCGGTTCCTGTTGGCGCAAGGCGCCGGCGAGAGCGGCCCCAGCCTGTTCGGCGGCGCAGCGACTCCGATCACCTCGCTCGCCATTCCGCCCGAAAGCCCGCCTTTCCGACTCGTCGCCTCCGGCGGCCATCCCGATCTGCTGCTGGTCGAGCGCGGCTGGGACCAGCGGAAGAAGAAGCTGCGCAGCGAGATCGTGGTCGACGACACCCGGGCCATCGCCGGATTCCTGCATCTGACGCCGTCGCAGGGCGCCTGGCGCATCGTCATTCTCGACGGCGCCGACGACATGAACCGCAATGCCGCCAATGCCGTGCTGAAGGTGCTGGAGGAGCCGCCCAAGCGCGCCGTGCTGCTGCTGACCAGCGAAAGCCCGGGCCGGCTGCTCGCAACCATCCGCTCGCGCTGCCGCCGCCTGAACTTGAAGAAACTTTCTCAGGATATTGTTCTTGAAACAATTTCAAAGGCCGTTCCCGAGCTCAACGCCGCCGATGCGCAGACGCTGGCGCAGCTCGCCGAGGGCAGCATCGGCCGCGGCTTGGCGCTGGCGGCGGCCGATGGGCTCGACATCCATCGCGGTCTTCTACAAGCTGCTGGGCGAAATGCCCAAGCCACGCGCCGAGTCGTTGCACCGCTTCGCCGACTCGCTGATCCGCGGCGAGGCTGAGGGCTATCGCCTGATGAGCGAGCTTCTGCCGGCGGCCGTGGCGCGGCTGGCGGTTCTCGCGCTCGGGCGCGAGCGCGACACCGACCCCGCGGAGCGCGCGGCGCTGGCGCGGCTGGCGGCGCGGCGGCGGCCCGACCAGTGGGTGGAGGTTTGGCGCAAAATCTGCCATCTCTTCGCCGCCGCGGATGCCGTCGATCTCGACAAGAAAGCGGTCGTGCTGAACGCCTTCTTCGCGGTCGAAGAGGCGGCGCGCTAACACGCTCCAGAGGAGCCCAGGAGACCGATGGCCGGCGAGCCGTTCTACATCACGACGCCGATCTACTACGTCAACGATTCGCCGCATCTCGGCCATGCCTATACCTCGGTGGCCTGCGACGCGCTGGCGCGGTTCATGCGGCTCGACGGCCGTCAGGTCCTGTTCCTCACCGGCACCGACGAGCACGGCCAGAAGGTGGCGAAATCGGCGCGCGATTCGGGCGTCGAGCCGCAGGCTTTCTGCGACCGTGTCGCGCAGAACTTCCGCGACATGACCAAGCTGATGAATGTCAGCAACGACGTCTTCATCCGCACCACCGAGGAGCGCCATACCAAGGCAAGCCAGGCGCTGTGGACGGCGCTGGAGAAGCGCGGCGAGATCTATCTCGGCCGCTTCAAGGGCTGGTATTCGGTGCGCGACGAGGCCTTCTACGAGGAATCCGAGCTGGTCGCCGGCAAGGCGCCGACGGGGCGGACGTCGAATGGGTCGAGGAGGAGAACTATTTCTTCAAGCTGGCCGCCTGGCAGGACAGGCTGCTCGCCTATTACGACGCCCACCCCGATTTCATCGCGCCGAAGTCGCGCCGCAACGAGGTGGTGAGCTTCGTCAAGGGCGGCCTCAAGGATCTCTCGATCTCGCGCACCAGCTTCGATTGGGGCGTGCCGGTTCCCGGCAATCCGAAGCACGTCATGTATGTCTGGCTCGACGCGCTGACCAACTACATCACCGCGCTCGACTATCCCGATACATCGAGCAAGCTCTACCGGACCTTCTGGCCGGCCGACCTGCATGTCGTCGGCAAGGACATCGTGCGTTTCCACTGCGTCTATTGGCCGGCCTTCCTTTTGGCCGCCGGTCTTGAAGTGCCGAAGAGAGTCTTCGCGCATGGCTGGTGGACGGTCGAGGGCCAGAAGATGTCGAAATCGCTCGGCAATTTCATCACGCCGAAGCAACTCGTCGACCAGTACGGCGTCGATCCGGTGCGCTATTTCATGCTGCGCGAGCTGCCCTTCGGCAGCGACGGCGATTTCTCGCACCGCGCCATGGTCGGCCGCACCAACGGCGACCTTGCCAATGATTTCGGCAATCTGGCGCAGCGCGTCCTGACCCAGATCAACCGCAATTGCGACGCGCGCGTGCCGCAGCCCGGCGCGCTTGTGCCCGCCGACGAAACCTTGCTGGCCGCGGCGCGTGACTTGCTGCCGAAGCTGCGCGAGGAGCTCGCCGAGCCGGCGTTCCACCGCGCGCTCGAAACGCTGTGGCGGGTGGTCGGCGACGCCAACCGCTATGTCGACGAGCAGGCGCCCTGGGCGCTGAAGAAGACCGACCCGGCGCGCATGGCGACGGTGCTCTATGTGCTGGCCGAGACCATCCGGCATCTGGCATTGCTTGCCCAGCCCGTCGTGCCCGAAGCAGCGGGGAAACTCCTGGATCAATTGGCCGTGGGGCCGGACCGGCGCGATTTCGCCGCCCTGCGCCAAGCGCTCAAGCCCGGCACGCAATTGCCGAAGCCCGAGGGCATCTTTCCGCGCTTTGTCGAAGCGGCGGCGCCGGCATGAAACGCGTCGCCGCCATCGCGATCCTGCTCCTGGCCGCCGCATTGCCGGCGCATGCCGACGCCACTGCCGATCTTAGCGCCGGGCTCGCCGCGTCGCGCGTCAAGGATTACGGCGGCGCCATCCGGCTGTTCAGCCGCGCGCTCGACAGCCATCAGCTTTCTCCGGCGAACGTGCTCGCCGCCTATAGCGCGCGCGCCACCGCCGAGCTGCAGAACGGCAACACCGACCGTGCCATCGCCGATTACACCGCCGCGATCAAGCTCAAGCCCGATTGCGGCGCCTGCTTCAACAACCGCGGCATGGCCTATGTGGCAAAGGACGACCAAAACGGGGCGATCGCCGATTTCGACGACGCCATCCGGCTCGAGCCCAAATCCTTCGACGCCTATTTCAATCGCGCCGTCGCCTATTACCACAAGAACGACAACGACAAGGCGATCGCCGACTATACCGCCGCCCTCAAGCTCAAGCCCGATTGCGGGCCGTGCTATCACAACCGGGGCATGGCCGAGCAGGATAAGGGCGACCTCGACGCCGCCAACCAGGATCTGGAAACCGCCGACCAGATGAAGCCTTGAGAATCATGTTGGTCCTCGCGCCCGCCGGCCAAACGTGGCATGATCGGGAGATGAAAAAAACCGCCTTTCCCTGGCTTAACCACGAGCGGGAGCGCGAGGAGGACGACGCGCGCTTCACCACCAGCCTCGCGGCGATGGCGGCGACGCTGTTTCTCGGCGTCGTCGGCCTCTATGTCCTACAGGGTCTGGCGGAAACCTCGAAGCTCGAGGACTGCCTGATGCAGGGCCGCGCCAATTGCGAGCGGATTGAAACGCCCAACGAGCGCTAATTCCGGGCGAAGATGCTCGTCGACAGCCATTGCCATCTCGATTACGCCACGCCGGAGGAACGCGCCGGGGTGATCGCGCGTGCCCGCGCCGCCGGAATCGGCACCATGCTCACCATCTCGACCAAGATGGGCGAGTTTCCGGCGCTGCGCGCGATCGCCGAGACCGATCCCGACATCTGGTGCACGGTCGGCGTTCATCCGCACGAGGCGGCGGCGGAGCAGGGGGTCACCGTCGAGCAGCTCGTCGACTTGACCCGCCACCCCAAGGTGATCGGCATCGGCGAAAGCGGCCTCGACTTCCATTACAACCACAGTCCGCGCGCCGAGCAGGAAAATTCTTTCCGCGTTCACGCCCGGGCCGCGCGCGAGGCGGGCGTGCCGCTTATCGTCCATTCGCGCGCCGCCGATCCCGAGACGGCGGCGATTCTGGCCGACGAGAAATCGCCTTCGGGCGTCATTCACTGCTTTTCCACCGGGCGGCTCCTGGCGGAGCGCGCGCTGACGCAGGGCTTCTACGTCTCGCTGTCCGGCATCGTCACCTTCAGGAACGCCGAGGAGCTGCGCGCCACCGCGCGCGACATTCCGCTCGACCGGCTGCTCATCGAGACCGACGCGCCGTATCTGGCGCCGGTGCCGCTGCGCGGCAAGACCAACGAGCCGGCCTATCTCGTCCACACCGCGAATTTCCTGGCCGAGCTGCTGGGCGTGGCACCCGACGAGCTGGCGCGCCGCACCAGCGAGAATTTCTTCCGGCTGTTCACCAAGGCCCAGCGGCCGGAAGCAGCATGAAGATAACCGTGCTCGGCTGCGGGCCGTCCTGGGGCGTGCCGCGGATCGGCGGCGATTGGGGCGATTGCGANCCNGCCGAGCCGAAGAACCGCCGCCGGCGGGCTTCGATTCTGGTCGAGGCGCAAGGCAAGACTGTCCTGGTCGACACGTCGCCGGACATGCGCGACCAGTTGATCGACGCCCAGGCGGTTCGGATCGACGCCGTGCTGTTCACCCACGCGCATGCCGACCATCTGCACGGCATCGACGATCTGCGCGGCGTCAACCGCGTGATGCAGGCGCCGATCCCGATCTATGCCGCGGCCGCGACCCTCGCCGATATCGAGCGCCGCTTCGGCTATGTCTTCACGCCGCTGAAGCCCGGCTTGGCGGGCAACTATTACAAGCCGGTCCTGGCGCCGCATGCCATCGACGGTCCGTTCACCGCCGCCGGCATGACGGTGACACCCTTTATCCAGGATCACGGCTTCTCCCAGACGCTGGGCTTCCGCTTCGGCAGGTTCGCTTATTCGACCGACGTCTTCCAGCTCGACGACCGGGCCTTTGAGGCACTGGCCGGGGTGGAGGATTGGCTGGTCGATTGCATCCGCCGCGCGCCGCATGTGACGCACAGCCATCTGGAGCGCACGCTGGCCTGGATCGCGCGGCTGAAGCCCAAGCGCGCCTGGCTCACGCATATGGACGAGACCCTCGATTACGCGACGCTGCGCCGCGCTTTGCCGCCGGGCATCGCGCCAGCCTATGACGGGCTGGTCATCGACATGGAGGATAATTCCTAGGCATCTGATCCCGCATCAACATCTTATATTTCCCATAATATACATTATGCGATATTTATCTGAAACATCCACAGGAGACACCGACAATGAGCGCCACCCCGCCGGCCATCGACCGCCTCATCGCCATCATGGCCCGGCTGCGCCACCCCGAAACCGGCTGCCCGTGGGACCGGGCGCAGAGCTTCGCCACCATCGCGCCCTATACCATCGAGGAAGCCTATGAGGTCGCCGAGGCAGCCGAGCACGGCGATTCAGCGGCGCTCAAGGAAGAGCTCGGCGATTTGCTGCTGCAGGTCGTCTTTCATGCGCGCATGGCCGAGGAAGAAGGCCGGTTCAGCTTTGCGGACGTGGCGACGGCGATTTCGGACAAGATGGTCCGGCGTCATCCCCATGTCTTCGGCGACGCCAAGGTCGACTCGGCGGCGGCGCAGACGGCATCCTGGGAGGCGCAAAAGGCGGCCGAGCGCGCCGCCAAGGCTGCTTCCGGGGACGATCGAGGGGCGCCGGGTGCGCTGGACGGCGTGGGCATCGCCCTGCCCGCGCTGAGTCGCGCCGCCAAGCTGCAGCGCCGCGCCGCACGAATCGGATTCGACTGGCCCGAATTGGCGCCAATCTTTGCTAAGATCGACGAAGAGATCGCTGAACTTAAAGCAGAAATATCTGCCGGCGCCTCCCGCGACCGGATCGCGGACGAGCTCGGCGATCTCTTGTTCGCCGTCGTCAATCTGGCGCGCCGGCTGGAAACGGATCCGGAACAGGCGCTGCGCGTCGGCTGCCGCAAGTTCGAGCGCCGCTTCCGCGCCGTCGAGGCGAACCTCGCCGCCCGGGGCAAGACCCCGGCAACCGCCACGCTCGCCGAGATGGAGGCGGAATGGCAGAAAATCAAAACCGGGGAATAGGCCGGCCGCTAGGCTTCCATCAGCAGGTTGATCAGGCTCGAGGTATCCCAGCGGCCGCCGTCCCGCTCCTGGATGCGCTGATAGAACTGGTCGACCAGAGCGGTCACCGGCAGCGCGGATTTGTTGCGGCGGGCTTCCGACAGGCAAATTCCCAGATCCTTGCGCATCCAATCGACGGCGAAGCCGAAATCGAATTTGCCGTCGATCATGGTGACCGCGCGGTTTTCCATCTGCCAGGATTGCGCGGCCCCCTTTGAAATCACGTCAACGACCTTTTTCGCGTCGAGCCCGGCACGCATCGCGAAATTGAGCGATTCGGACAGGCCCTGAACCAAGCCGGCGATCGCGATCTGGTTCACCATCTTGGTGAGCTGGCCGCTGCCCGAGGGCCCCAGCAGCGTCACCGCGCGCGCGTAATGCGCCATCACCGGCTCGGCCTTCTTGAAGACATCCTCGTCGCCGCCGACCATGACGGTGAGCTTGCCGTTCTGCGCCCCCGCCTGCCCGCCCGAGACCGGCGCGTCGAGGAATCCAACGCCCTTCTGCTTCGCCGCGCCGAACAGCTCGCGCGCCGCCTCGGCCGAGGCGGTGGTGTGATCGGCCAGGATGCCGCCCTTCTGCATGCCGGCCAGCGCGCCGTTCGGTCCGGCGGCGACGGCGCGNAGATCGTCGTCATTGCCGACGCAGATGAAGACGATCTCGGCGCCCGTCGCGGCCTCGGCCGGNGTCGGGCGTGAGGCGCCGCCATGNTCCTTGACCCAGGCCTCGGCCTTCGACGCGGTGCGGTTATAGACCGTGACGTCGTGGCNGTTCTNGGCCAGATGGCCGGCCATGGGATAGCCCATCACGCCCAAACCCAGAAATGCGACTTTCATCGTAACTCTCCCGTCAATGGCCGACGCGCCGGCTCTGGAAGCGGCCGAGCTCGGCGTCGGACAGTTTTACGTCGAGATGCGCCTCGCTGTCGTCGTCCTCGCGCTTCACCACGGTGCCGTGCTGGTAGAGCCAGGCAAGCGTCGCGCCGTCGGCGAGCGAGATGTCGAGATGAACCGCGCGGCGGCCGTCGAGCCGGGAATCCACCAGCGCTAACAGCTTGTCGCAGCCTTCGCCGGTGACGGCGGAGATCGGCACCGCGTCGTCGTTCCGCAGCGTCTGGTTCAAGAGGGCGTTGCGCTGCTCCGGCGTCAGCAGGTCGATCTTGTTGAGCGCCTCGACCAGACCGTGCTCGACGCGCGCCCCCAGCCCCATCTCCGCCAGCACGCCGTGAACGTCGTCGCGCTGCGCGTCGCTGTCCGGATGATGCACGTCGCGGACATGGACGATGAGATCGGCCTCGGCGACCTCCTCGAGCGTGGCGCGGAAGGCGGCGACCAACATGGTCGGCAGGTCGGAGACGAATCCCACCGTGTCGGACAGGATGGCCGGCCGCCCGGCGGGCAGTTCCATCTTGCGCATGGTCGGGTCGAGCGTCGCGAACAGCATGTCGGCGGCGGTGACCTCGGCTTTCGTGAGACGGTTGAACAGCGTCGACTTGCCGGAATTGGTGTAGCCGACCAGCGCCACCACCGGATAGGGCACGCGCTTGCGCCCGCCGCGATGGATCTCGCGGGTGCGCTTGACGCCTTCGAGCTCGCGCTTGATGACGGTGATGCGATCGGTGATCAGCCGGCGGTCCATTTCGAGCTGGCTCTCGCCGGGGCCGCCGAGAAAGCCGAAGCCGCCCCGTTGCCGCTCCAAATGGGTCCAGGAGCGCACCAGCCGCGAACGCTGATAGGTTAGCGCCGCCAACTCGACCTGCAGCGCGCCTTCATGAGTGCGCGCGCGCTCGCCGAAGATTTCGAGGATGAGGCCGGTGCGGTCGATGACCTTGCACTTCCACGCGGTTTCCAGATTGCGCTGCTGCACCGGCGTCACCGCCGCGTCGATCACCGCGACCTCGATCTGCTTCTCCGCGATGGCGGCGGCGATGCTTTCCACCGCTCCGCCGCCCAGCAGCGTCGCCGGATTCCAGCGCGACACGCGCACGATCTCGGCATGCACGACGTGGAGCGCGATCGCCGCGCCGAGGCCGGCCGCCTCCTCCAGGCGCGATTGCGGGCTGCGCGCGCCGCTCGCGCGAGCGCCCGCCCGCGCGCGGCTACCGCGCGCGTTCCGCAGGATCGGGTGAACAACCAGGCAGCGGCCGACGGAGACCCTGTGGTCGCGCTCTGCCGCCGTCATTCTCTCAAGCTTCTTCGGCCTTCTCGCCGGGCTCGAAGAGTTGGATCGGCTGCGCCGGCATGACGGTCGAGATCGCGTGCTTGTAGACGAGCTGCGAATGCGCGTCGCGCCGCAGCAGCACGCAGAAATTGTCGAACCAGGTGATGATGCCCTGGAGCTTGACGCCGTTGACCAGGAAGACGGTCACCGGCGTCTTGTTCTTGCGCACATTGTTGAGAAAGACATCCTGCACATTTTGTGATTTTTCCGACGACATGGGGTTCCCCTTTTCTTTTCAGTTTTACGCCGGTCGGAGCCGATTCCTGCGGCTTTTAGGCCGCTTTCGCGGGCTCGTCACCAATTGATATCAAAAACCCCGCCGGAAGTGAATTCACAACCCCCGAAGATGGTTCACAAAAGAATCACAGTCCGGAAAACGCATATCAGGCGGGAACTTAGCAAGCTCCTCGGCATTGCCCTGCGGGTCGCCCAGCAGCACCGCCATAAGCCCGGCCTGATGCGCGCTCTCCATATCGAGGGCGGTATCGCCGACGAACCAGACCGCCCGGTCGGGCGCGATGCCGCTGCCGTCGAGGGCCAGGCGGATGCAGGCCGGATCGGGCTTGTCGGCCTGGGCGTCCCCCGCCCCGACGAGCCGCCGAAAATAGCGCGCCCAGCCGATATGCTCGGCCTCGATGCGCAGCGATTTGCCCGTCTTGTTGCTGACCACGGCGAGATAGTAGCCGGAACCGTGCAGCGCTTTGAGCATTGCCGCCGCACCCGGCAATGCCACAAGGCGTTCAAGATGAATGGCGGCATAGGCGTCGAGATAGTGCTGCCGCGCCTCGTCCCAGCGGTCGCCGAACAGTGCCGGAAAGCTGTTCTTCAGGCTACGCGCGACGCGAATCTTGGTTTCGGCGAGCGTCCAGGCCGGATGCCCCATGGCGTCCAGCGTCTGCACCAGCGCCGCGTGGATGGTTTCCCAGGTATCGACCAGGGTGTTGTCCCAATCGAAGATGATCGCGGACGGTTTCATGGGGTTGTCGCCTGCGGCGACGGGACCGTTCATTTCCCGCCGCCGGCCGCGACGTAGTCGTCATAGAGCGCCCGCAGCCGCCCGGCGAGCTTGCCCGGCCTGCCCTCCCCCAAATTCACGTCGTCGATGCGCACCACCGGCACGATGAAGTTGGTCGTGCTGGTGAGAAAGGCCTCGCGCGCCGCCTTCGCCTCGGCGACGGAGAAGGATCTCTCGATCAATTTCAGGCCCGCCTCGCCCGCCACCTTGAGGATGCCGAGCCGCGTCACGCCGTTGAGGATGCCCTGGTCGGCATGGCGCGTGATGATTTCATCCTGCGCGGTGACGATCCAGGCGTTGCTCGAGGTGCCTTCGGTGACGTTGCCGTCGCGATCGACCTGCCAGGCCTCGTAGGCGCCGACCTCCTTCGCACGCTGCTTGCCGAGCGCGTTCGGCAGCAGCGCCACCGATTTGATATCGGGCCGCGCCCAGCGGATGTCCGGAACGGTGATAACGCGCACGCCGTCGGTCAAAAGCTTGGGATCGAGCGGCTTGAGATTGCGCGCTGTCATCACCAGGGTCGGCCGCGCCGTCGCCGGGAAGGCAAACTCGCGCGGGGCTGAGCCGCGCGTCACCTGGATATAGAGCATGCCGGCGGAGACGCGGTTGCGCCGCACCGTTTCGCGCATGACGGATTTGAGCGCGGCATCCGACATCGGCGGCGCGATCTGGAGCGCCGAGAGCGAGCGATGGAGCCGACGCAGATGCGGTCCCTCGTCGAGAAGGCCGCCGCCGCGCACGGCGATCACCTCGTAGGCGCCGTCGGCGAACTGGAAGCCGCGATCCTCGACATGCACCATGGCGCGGCGATGCGGCAGATAGCGGCCGTTGACATAAGCGATGCGCGACATCGGCGGCGGCCCGTCAGGCTTCGAGCTTGGTGCGTTCGGTGCCGTTGCGGTCGATCCCGCCGACGCCCAGCGACTTAAGCTTGCGGTGCAGCGCCGAGCGCTCCATGCCGACGAACGCGGCGGTGCGCGAGATGTTGCCGCCGAAGCGGGTGATCTGCGCCAGCAAATACTCGCGCTCGAACATTTCGCGCGCGTCGCGCAGCGGCAGGCTCATCAACTCGCCGCCGCGGTCCCATTTGACGACGGCGGGCGCGATGGCGGTGATCTCAGGCGGCAGATGCTCGGCGCGCAACGGCTCGCGCGAATCGCCCGGCGCCATGATGAGCACCCAGTCGATGGCGTTGCGAAGCTGGCGCACATTGCCCGGCCATTCATAGGCCTGCAGCGCCGCCATGGCGTCGTCGCCGAATTCGCGCGGGTTGAGCCGCGCCGCCTCGGCCGCGCGCGCCATCAGATGCCGCGCCAAGAGCGGAATATCCTCGATCCGCGCCGACAGCGGCGGCGCATGCAGCGGCACCACCGCGAGCCGGTAATAAAGATCCTCGCGGAACCGGCCGGCGGCGATCTCGGCCGGCAGGTCGCGATTGGTCGAGGCGATGACGCGGACGTCGACCTTGACCCGGCCGCCGCCGACCCGCTCGAAGGTCTGTTCCTGCAGCGCGCGGACGATCTTGCCCTGGGTCTCGGCCGGCATGTCGGCGACCTCGTCGAGGAAGAGCGTGCCGCCATGCGCTTCCTCGAAGGTGCCGATCTTGCGCGAGCTATCGGCGCCGTCGGCGCCCGCCTCCGCGCCGAAGAGCTCGATCTCCAGCCGCTCCGGCCGCATCGTGGCGCAGCTCAAGGTGACGAACGGCCCGCGCGCGCGGCGCGACCGCGCATGGAGGATGCGCGCCACGACCTCCTTGCCGGCGCCCGGCGCGCCGGTGATGAGGACGCGGCTGTTGGTGGGCGCGACGCGGTCGAGCTGCTGGCGCAGTTGGGAGACGATCTGCGAGGAGCCGACCAGCTCGTCCTCGGCGCCGGCGCGCTGCTTCAATTCCTCGTTCTCGCGCCTGAGGCGCGTCGCCTCGATGGCGCGCTCGACGATGTGCAGCAGGCGGTCCGACTTGAACGGCTTCTCGATGAAGTCATAGGCGCCGATCTTGATCGCCGCGACCGCGGTCTCGATGTTGCCGTGGCCCGAGATCATCACCACCGCAAGATTGGGCAGCTCGCGCCGGACGATCTTGAGGATCTCGAGGCCGTCGAGCTCGCTGCCCTGCAGCCAGATGTCGAGCACGACGAGCGTCGGCATGCGCGCGCGTAAACTGGCCAGCGCCTGCGTGCTGTTGGCGGCCTCGCGCGTCTCATAGCCTTCGTCGCGCAGGATGCCGCACATCAGCGAGCGGATGTCGGCCTCGTCGTCGACGACCAGGATGTCATGCGCCATGTGTGGCTTCCATTCGGCCGGCTTCGGGATCGGCATCCGAACCTGAAACGGCTTCGGGGGCGTCGGGGCGCGCTTCGAGGCGCTGGAAGCGCAAGGTGACGCGCGCGCCGCCGCCGCCGCGATCCTCGAGCGCCAGCTCGCCGCGATGGTCCTCCATGATCTTCTTCACGATCGCCAGGCCCAGGCCGGTACCGCTGGCGCGCGTCGTGACGTAAGGCTCGGTCAGGCGGTCGCGCTCCTGCTGCGGCAGGCCGCAGCCATTGTCCTCGACGGCCAGATTGACGCGCTGCGCGTCCTCGGCGATTCGCACGCGGATTTCGCCCGGCGGCGCGCCCGGGCCCCCGGCGGCGATGCGCGCCGCGATCGCCTCGGCTGCGTTCTTGAGAATATTGATCAGCGCCTGGCTGACCTGGCGCGAATCGCAGAAGACACGCGCCGGCTGCGGCGGCAAATCGAGCTCGATGCGGATGTCGGGGCTCGCCGTGCGCTGCAGGAAGGCGGCCTGGCGGACGATCTCGGCGAGATTCTCCTCCTTCAGCACCGGCGCCGGCATGCGCGCGAAGGACGAGAATTCGTCGACCATCCTGCCGATATCCCCGACATGCCGGATGATGGTGTCGGTGCAGATCGCGAAGGTCTCGGGATCGTTGCGGATCTCCTTCGTATATTTGCGCTTCAAACGCTCGGCCGAAAGCTGGATCGGCGTCAGCGGGTTCTTGATCTCGTGCGCGATGCGGCGGGCGACGTCGGCCCAGGCCGCCTTGCGCTGCGCCGAGATCAGGCTGGTGACGTCGTCGAAGGTGACGACATAGCCCTTTACCTCGCCGGCATTCCGCTCGGCGGCGATGCGCACCAGCAGCAATGCGGTCTGCCCGTCACGGGTGAGCTGGATCTGCGATTCCGCCAGCCGCTCGGGCCGCTCGGCCACCTGGTCGAGCAATCCGGCCATCTCGGGCGCGATTTCGGCAAGATCCTGGCCGATCATCTGCTCGAGATCGACGCCGAGCAGCACCGAGGCCGAGCGGTTCGGCAAATTGATGCGGGCGTTCTGATCGAGGCCGATGACGCCGGCCGAGACGCCCGACAGCACCACCTCGGTGAAGCGCCGCCGCTGATCGAGCTGGCGGTTGGCCTCGACGAGCTCGCTTTGCTGCGTTTCGAGCTGATGCGTCATGCGGTTGAAGGCGCGGAACAGCGAGCCGAATTCCTCGTCGCCCGTGGCGACCGGCACGCGCGCCGTAAGGTCGCCGCCGCGCACCCTTTCGGCGGCGATGATGAGCGAGCTGATCGGCCGCGTCAGCCGCATGGCGAAGGTCAGGCCGACCCAGACCGCGCCGGTCAGCAGCAGGATGCCGACGGCGAAGAACACCATGGTGAAGGCGACCTGGTATTCCGAGCGCTGCCCCTCGAGCTGCTCGTATTGCGCGACGGCGCTCTGCGTCTGCGCCATATGCGCCAGCACCGCGGGATCGACGTCGCGCCCGATAAAGAGAAAAACGTCGCCGAAGCGGTTCAGACGGATCAGCGCGCGCACCCGATCCTCGTTGCCGCTGGTCAGGATGGCGACCTCGCCGCCGCGCGCCTGCTGATCGCCCATTGCGGGATCGGCTGCAATTCGAGCGAGAAGGTCAGGCCGGTGCGCGCCAGGATGCGTCCCTGGCCATCGAACACCACCGCCTCGTTCAAGGAGCGCAGCGCCGCCTGCGCCCGCACCATCTGGTCGAGGCGGTCCGGCGAAATACTCAACAGCGCGCCTTCGCGGTTGAGATCGTTCGCCATGTTGACGACGTCGGCGCGAATGGTCTGCTGATGCTCGTGGAGGTAAGCCTCCGCCACGACGAGCGATTCCTGCAGCGCGGTGCGCACGCGCTCGCTGAACCAGGCCTGCACGCCGAAGCTGAACAGCAGGTAGGAGAAGATCGCGACGATGATGGTCGGGATCACCGCCACCAGGCTGAACAGCACGACCAGCCGGATGTGGAGGCGCGAGCCGGCGAGACCGCGGCGGCGCTCGGCCCAGACCTGGACGATGCGCCACGCCACGATGGCGACCAGCGGCAGCACCAGCACGATGTTGACCAGAAGAATGAGCTGATCGAGATGCGGCCGGGTATCGAAGGGCGGCACGCCGCGCATGGCGGCGAAGGTGGCGACCGCCGACAGCGCCGCGGCGATGGCGAGCAGCAACGCGAGCTTGCGGGACAGCCGCACACGTCGCGCCCATAGCACCAATTCGCGAGAAACGCTCATTCCGCCCCTGGCCGCCCTTGGCCGTCCCTGCCCGCCGGGTGTGCCTGAGCCGCCACACCCTGAAGTGCTTAATTCTACACTAGAAAATGATTTTTGTGTCTTTTGAGTACCGCAGCGGCTAACCAGCCCAGGGCCGGGCTTTTAGGCCATCAGCCGGGCGGTTTCCTCGGTGTTGGCGCGGTAGCACTCGCAGGAGGCGGCTTCGAGCCCCTGCCGGTCGAGGATATTGATCTCGCCATGGTTATAGCTGATGACGCCGGCGCTCTGGAGCGCCTGGGCCGCGACCGTAACGCCGGGCCGCCGCACGCCCAGCATGATGGAAAGCAATTCATGGGTGAGGTGCAGCGTGGCGCCGGGCGACCGGTCATGCGCCACCAGCAGCCAGCGGGCACAGCGCTGCTCCAGCAGATGGAGCCGGTTGCAGGCGACGGATTGCGCGGTGCTGGACAAATTCGCCTGGGCATAGCGCAACAGCCGCTTTTGAAGCGCCGGAAACGCCGCGACCTGCTTCAGCAGGATGTCGCTCTCGATCTGCAACGCGCGGCCCTTCATCTGGACCATCGCCATTTGCGGCGGCCGCTCGTCGCCGAGAATCAGCGAGATGCCGAACATGCCGTCATTGCCGACAATCCCAATCTCGACCAGCGCGCCGTTCCCCATCGCGGCGATGACCGAGATCATGCCCTCGGTCGGGAACAGCGCATGTTCGAGCTTCGCGCCGGGCTCATGGATGACCGCCTCGAACGGCAGGTCGATTGTCGTGAAGTGGGGCGCGAGCGCGGCGCGAATTTCGGCCGGCAAGGCGTCGAGCAGGCGATTGCCCAATAAGGGTGATGATGGGGCCACATGATCCTCTGCCATAAGGCAAGGCGGGAGCACGGGCGTGTCTCTCAGCCGCCTGCGCCTCAAAACGACCTCGGGCAGGCGATGCATGCAACATGGGCCTATGTC
>JGI20189J14885_1000414_pt1 | contig 15625 bp, 12 predicted proteins | sample NGESurdeep072012_10_FD_14885 | JGI IMG/M metagenome (IMG submission 14885) | reverse complement strand
TCGACATGGCCGATCGTCCCGACGTTGCAATGCGGCTTGGTGCGCTCGAATTTCGCTTTCGACATGGCTCTGTTCTCCGCTCGATCTCTCGTTGTTCCGTTGCGTCAGGCCATCTTGGCGCGGACTTCGTCCGCGACCGCCTGCGGCACTTGCTCGTAATGGTCGAAATGCATGGTGTACTGGGCGCGCCCCTGGCTCATCGAACGCAGGGTATTGACGTAGCCGAACATGTTGGCGAGCGGCACCATCGCGTTGATGACTTCGGCGTTGCCGCGCTGATCCTGGCCGGTGATGCGGCCGCGGCGGCTGTTCAGATCGCCGATGACGTCGCCCATGTAGTCCCGCGGCGTCACCACCTCGACCCGCATGATCGGCTCGAGCAGCTTCGGGCCCGCCTTCTGCATGCCTTCCTTGAAGGCCGCGCGCGAGGCAATTTCGAAGGCGAGCGCGCTCGAATCGACATCGTGATAGGCGCCGTCATAAAGCGTCGCCTTGAAGTCGATCACCGGAAAGCCGGCAAGGATGCCGTTGTCGACCGAACCCTTGAGGCCCTTCTCAACGCCGGGGATGTATTCCTTGGGCACCGTGCCGCCGACCACGTCGTTCTCGAACTCGAAGCCGGAGCCTGCCGGCATCGGCTCGAAGCGGATCTTGACGCGGGCGAACTGGCCCGAACCGCCCGTCTGCTTCTTGTGGGTGTAGTCGACTTCGGCGGTGCGCGTGATGGTCTCGCGATAGGCCACTTGCGGCGCGCCGACATTGGCCTCGACCTTGAACTCGCGGCGCATGCGATCGACGATGATCTCGAGGTGCAGCTCGCCCATGCCCTTGATGACGGTCTGGCCGCTTTCGTGATCGACCGAGACGCGGAAGGACGGATCCTCGGTGGCGAGACGCGCCAGGGCTTGACCCATCTTCTCCTGATCGCCCTTGGTCTTGGGCTCGACCGCGATCTCGATGACCGGATCGGGGAATTCCATGCGCTCCAGCACGACGGGCTTGTCCGCATCGCACAGCGTGTCGCCGGTAGTCGTGTTTTTGAGACCCGCCAGAGCGACGATATCGCCGGTGCGCGCTTCCTTGATGTCTTCGCGATGATTGGCATGCATCAGCAGCATGCGGCCGATGCGCTCGCGGTTGTCCTTCACCGAATTCAGCACCATCGTACCCGTCGCCAGCACGCCCGAATAAATCCGCACGAAGGTGAGCGAGCCCACGAACGGATCGGTCATGATCTTGAAGGCAAGAGCAGAGAAGGGCTCGTCGTCCGAAGCCTTGCGGACGACCACCTCGTCGCTGCCCATCTGCAAGCCGTTGATAGCAGGAACGTCGGTCGGCGCCGGCAGGTAATCGACCACCGCATCGAGCAGCGGCTGCACACCCTTGTTCTTGAAAGCGGAGCCGCACAGGACCGGCACGAAATCGAAGGCGACGGTGCCCTTGCGGATGCATCTGATGAGCGTCGCCTCGTCCGGCTCCTTGCCGGCGAGATAGGCCTCGAGTGTGGCATCGTCCTGTTCGACCGCCATCTCTAATAGCTTGTGGCGGTATTCGGCGGCTTGCTTCGCCATGTCGGCGGGAATGTCGATGACGTCGAACTGGGCGCCGAGCGTCTCGTCCTGCCAGCGCAACGCCTTCATGCGGACGAGGTCGACGATGCCCGAGAACTCGCTCTCGACACCCATCGGCAGCATGACGACCAGCGGCTTGGCGCCGAGCCGGTCGACGATCATGTCGACCGTGCGGAAGAAATTGGCGCCGATGCGGTCCATCTTGTTGACGAAACAGATGCGCGGCACATGGTACTTGTCGGCCTGGCGCCAAACCGTCTCGGATTGCGGCTCGACGCCAGCGACGGCATCGAACACGGTGACGGCGCCGTCGAGGACACGCAAACTGCGCTCGACTTCGATGGTGAAGTCGACATGGCCCGGCGTATCGATGATATTGACGCGATGGTCGCGCCAAAAGCACGTCGTCGCCGCCGACGTGATGGTAATGCCGCGCTCCTGCTCCTGCTCCATCCAGTCCATGGTGGCGGTGCCCTCATGGACTTCGCCGATCTTGTAGGACCGGCCGGTGTAATAAAGGATGCGCTCAGTCGTCGTCGTCTTACCGGCATCAATGTGAGCCATGATGCCGATATTGCGATAGCGATCGAGGGGCGTCGTACGTGGCATTAAATGACTCCGAAGGCCTTTTGGTGTTCCGCCGGCCTACCAGCGGTAATGGGAGAACGCTTTGTTCGCGTCAGCCATGCGGTGCGTATCTTCCCGTTTCTTCACCGCGTTGCCGCGGTTGTTGCCGGCATCCATCAATTCACCCGATAGACGCTCTTCCATCGTGTGTTCGTTGCGGTCACGCGCCGAGCCGATGATCCAGCGAATGGCGAGCGCCTGGCCACGCTCCGGCCGCACTTCAACCGGCACCTGGTAAGTCGCACCGCCGACGCGCCGCGAGCGCACTTCGACCGAAGGCTTCACGTTGCCGAGCGCGTCGTGGAAGATGCGCAGCGGATCCTGGCCGGAACGCTTGGCGACCCGTTCGAGCGCGCCGTAGACGATGCCTTCGGCGACCGATTTCTTGCCCTGGTACATCAGGCAATTCATGAATTTGGTGACGATGATGTCCCCGAATTTGGCATCCGGCAGGACTTCGCGTTTGATGGCGGCGCGGCGGCGTGACATGGCGATGCTCTACTTCGGACGCTTGGCGCCGTATTTCGAGCGGCGCTGTCTGCGGTCCTTGACGCCTTGCGTATCGAGCGTGCCGCGGATGATGTGGTAGCGCACGCCGGGCAGATCCTTCACGCGGCCGCCGCGGATCAGCACCACCGAGTGCTCTTGCAGATTGTGGCCTTCGCCGGGGATATAGCTGGTGACTTCGAAGCCGTTGGTCAGCCGCACGCGCGCGACCTTGCGCAGCGCCGAGTTCGGCTTCTTCGGCGTCGTGGTGTAGACGCGGGTACAGACGCCGCGCTTCTGCGGGCTCTGATTCAGCGCCGGAACCTTGTTGCGCGCGATTTGCGGCCTGCGCGGGCGGCTCACCAGCTGATTGATCGTCGGCATTTCTCTCGCATTCCTCACAAGCGCAACAGCCGTGCGCGCGTGCTTGCTGCACGCCGTCACGGCCGAAGTTGAATCCCCAGGATAGGCGCGCCGTCTCTCACGGCGCCGAGCCGAAGCTTACAAGCTGCGTCTAGGATGGCTTCCTACTGCCAGCCCCCTTGAGGGTGCGCGGATACTATTCATCCGACTCTCCCTCGTCAAGCCGGACGGCAGGCGAAACCCTGGGAAACCCGCCGTTTCCCCGACCCCTCCGATTCGTGCCAAAGACAAGAAAAAGGGGCCGGCAAACCGACNCCTTTTCCGCGTTCGATGACGGTCCAATTAGGCCGATTTGCGGTCTTCGGCCAGGGCCGCCTGCTCNTCGGTCGAAGCCGGGGCCTGGGCCGCCAGCNCTTTATCGCGTTCGGTGGCGATCNCGCGCCAGCGGGCCACGACGCTGCCGGTACCGGCCGGGATAAGNCGGCCGACGATGACGTTTTCCTTCAAGCCCTGNAGGACATCGATGCGGCCGGACACGGCCGCCTCGGTCAGCACCCGGGTGGTCTCCTGGAAGGAGGCTGCCGAGATGAAGGAGTTGGTCTGCAGGCTCGCCTTGGTGATGCCTTGCAGAACGGGGCGGGCCGTGGCGAGCTTCAACTTCCCCGCCTTGGCCTTGGCGTTCTCCGCCTCGAAGTCCGGTTTGTCGATTTGCTCCCCTGCCAAGTAGGTGGTCTCGCCCGGATCCTCGATCTCGACCTTTTGCAGCATCTGGCGAACGATCACTTCGATGTGCTTGTCGTTGATGCGCACGCCCTGGAGGCGATAGACCTCCTGGATCTCGTTGATCAGATAATTCGCCAGCGCCTCGACGCCCATCACGCGTAGGATGTCGTGCGGCACCGGATTGCCGTCCATCAGCAGATCGCCGCGCTGGACGAAATCCCCTTCTTGCACGCTGATGTGCTTGCCCTTGGGGATCATGTACTCGACCGGTTCCTTCTCGGTATCCTGCGGCACGACGAGAATGCGCCGCTTGGTCTTGTAGTCCTTGCCGAATTCGACGCGGCCGTCGATCTCGCTGATGATGGCGAAATCCTTCGGCTTGCGCGCCTCGAAGAGCTCGGCGACGCGCGGCAGGCCGCCGGTGATGTCGCGGGTCTTCGACGATTCGCGCGGGATGCGGGCCAGCACGTCGCCGGCACGCATCTCGGCCCCGTTATCCATCGAGAGAATGGCGTCGACCGAAAGGAAATAGACCGCCTCACGCCCGTTGGCGAGCGTGAGCGCCTTGCCCTTGGCGTTCTTGATGATTAGGCGCGGCTTCAGATCGCCGCCCTTGGCCTGCTGCTTCCAGTCGATGACGACCTTGGACGAGATGCCGGTCGCCTCATCGACGACTTCGCGCACCGAGACGCTCTCGTTCAAATCGACGTAATGCGCGTAACCGTCCTTCTCGGTGATGATCGGGATCGTGTACGGATCCCATTCCACCAGACGGTCGCCCTTCTTCACCATCTTGCCTTCGTCGGCAAGTATCTTGGCGCCGTACGGCACGCGATGGCGCGCCTTCTCGCGGCCGGCCTCGTCCAGCAGGACGAGCTCGGAGTTGCGGCCCATCACCACCGGCACGCCCTCGGAATTGACGACGACGTTGCGGTTCTTGATGCGGACCTTGGCGTCGAACGCCGCCTCGACGGAAGATTGCTCGGCGCCGCGTTGCACCGCGCCGCCGATGTGGAAGGTGCGCATGGTGAGCTGCGTGCCCGGCTCGCCGATCGATTGCGCCGCGATGACGCCGACCGCCTCGCCGATATTGACCACCGTGCCGCGCGCCAGATCGCGGCCGTAGCACTTGCCGCAAAGGCCGCCTTGCGTCTCGCAGGTAAGCACCGAGCGGATGAGCACGGCATCGAGACCCGAACGATCGATGCGCTCGACAGCCTCTTCGTCGATCAGGCCGCCGGCCTTGACGACGACAGTGCACTTCAGCGGATCGAGCACGTCGACCGCCGCGGTACGGCCGATGACGCGATCAGCCAAGGGCGCGATCACCTCGCCGCCTTCAACGACGGCGCGCATGGTGAGACCCTTCTTCGTGCCGCAATCCACCTCGGTGATGATGGCGTCCTGCGCCACGTCGACGAGACGGCGGGTCAGATAGCCCGAATTCGCGGTCTTGAGCGCGGTGTCGGCCAAACCCTTGCGGGCGCCGTGGGTCGAGTTGAAGTACTCGAGCACGGTGAGGCCTTCCTTGAAGTTCGAGATGATCGGCGTCTCGATGATTTCGCCCGACGGCTTGGCCATCAATCCGCGCATGCCGGCGAGTTGCTTGATCTGCGCCGCGGAGCCGCGCGCGCCGGAATCGGCCATCATCCAGACGGCGTTGATCGGCTTGCCCGGTTCGGCCGAGCGGATGACTTTCATCATCTCCTCGGCGACTTTCTCGGTGCAGTTCGACCAGACGTCAACCACCTTGTTGTATTTTTCGCCCTGGGTGATGAGGCCGTCGAGATATTGCTGCTCGTACTCCTTCACCTTGGTGCGGGCGGCGTCGACCAGCTTTTCCTTGGCGGCGGGGATGATGAGGTCATCCTTGCCGAAGGAGATGCCGGCTTTGCAGGCCTGCTGGAAGCCCAGTGCCATCAGCCGATCGCAGAAGATCACGGTCTCCTTCTGGCCGCAGTGGCGATAGACCTGATCGATGACGTTGGTAATTTCCTTCTTGGTAAGGAGACGGTTCACCAAGTCGAAGCTGATCAGCGGGTTCTCGGGCAGGATATCCGAGAGCAACATGCGCCCCGGCGTCGTCAGCACGGTCTGCAGGACGAATTCGCCGTTCGCGTCGCGCACCGGACGGCGCGCACGAATGCGCGTGTGCAAGGTCACGACCTTGGCTTCGAGCGCGCGCTCGATCTCGGCCCCGTCGCTGAAATACGGCACGCGATGGAAGGTGACGCCGTCCTTCTTGCGGAACTGCTCGAAATTGGCGAGCTTGCCCGACTTCATCGGATCGGCGTGATCGCTCGGATCGAAGCCGAGGACGAGATGGGACTCGAGCGCCTGGCGCAACTCCTCGATGGTGCGGAACTTGACCTCTTCGCCCAGAAAGTCGCCACGCTCCAGCGTGATGTAATAGAGACCGAGCACGATGTCCTGCGACGGCACGATGATCGGCTTGCCGTTAGCCGGCGACAGGATGTTGTTGGTCGACATCATGAGGACGCGGGCTTCGAGCTGCGCCTCGAGGGACAACGGCACGTGCACCGCCATCTGGTCGCCGTCGAAATCGGCATTGAAGGCCGTGCAGACCAGCGGATGGAGCTGGATCGCCTTGCCCTCGATCAGCATCGGCTCGAAAGCCTGAATGCCGAGGCGGTGCAGCGTCGGCGCGCGGTTGAGGAGCACCGGATGCTCGCGGATCACCTCTTCGAGGATGTCCCATACTTCCGGCCGTTCCTTCTCGACCATGCGCTTCGCCGCCTTGACCGTGCTGGCAAGGCCGTAGAGCTCGAGCTTCGAATAGATGAAGGGCTTGAACAGCTCCAACGCCATCTTCTTCGGCAGGCCGCATTGATGCAGCTTGAGCTCGGGACCGACGACGATCACCGAACGGCCCGAATAATCGACGCGCTTGCCGAGCAGGTTCTGGCGGAAGCGGCCCTGCTTGCCTTTCAGCATGTCGGAGAGCGACTTCAAGGGACGCTTGTTGGCGCCGGTGATGATGCGGCCGCGGCGGCCGTTGTCGAATAGCGCGTCGACCGCCTCCTGCAGCATGCGCTTCTCGTTGCGCACGATGATGTCGGGCGCGCGAAGCTCGATCAGGCGCTTAAGCCTGTTGTTGCGGTTGATGACGCGGCGATAGAGATCGTTGAGGTCGAGGTCGCGAAGCGGCCGCCGTCGAGCGGCACCAGCGGGCGCAATTCGGGCGGGATCACCGGGACAACCTCGAGGATCATCCATTCCGGCCGGCTGTTCGATTGGATGAAGGCCTCGATGAGCTTGAGGCGCTTCACGTATTTCTTGCGCTTGGCCTCGGACGCGGTCTCGCGGAGTTCTTCGCGAATCTTGACCTGCGCTTCCTCGAGGTTGATCGCCTCGAGCATCTTCTTGAGCGCCTCGGCGCCGATCGCGGCCTGGAAACCTTCCTCGCCGTGCTCTTCCTGCGCCTTGATATAATCGTCCTCGGACAGCACCTGATGCACCTTAAGCGGCGTCAGGCCCGGCTCGGTGACGACATAGCTCTCGAAATAGAGGACCTTTTCCAGATCCTTCAGCGTCATGTCGAGCAGCAGGCCGATGCGCGACGGCAGCGATTTGAGGAACCAGATGTGGGCGACCGGCGAGGCCAGCTCGATATGGCCCATGCGCTCGCGCCGCACCTTCGACAGCGTAACTTCGACGCCGCATTTCTCGCACACGATGCCGCGGTACTTCATGCGCTTGTATTTGCCGCACAAGCACTCGTAGTCCTTGATCGGACCGAAGATGCGCGCGCAGAACAGGCCGTCGCGCTCGGGCTTGAAGGTGCGATAGTTGATCGTCTCCGGCTTCTTGATCTCGCCGAACGACCAGGAGCGGATGCGCTCCGGGCTCGCGATGGAGATACGGATCTGATCGAAGCTCTGCGGGGCTGAAACTTGCCCGAAGACGTTCATCAACTCGTTCATTAAAGCGATCCCTTCGTCTTATTTCTGTCGGTTAGTAGCTGCGCTGCTCGAGCTCGACGTTGAGCCCCAGCGACCGCAACTCCTTGACCAACACGTTGAAGGATTCCGGAATGCCGGCCTCGAAGTTGTCGTCGCCGCGGACGATCGCCTCGTAGACCTTGGTGCGGCCCGACACGTCGTCGGACTTCACCGTCAGCATTTCCTGGAGCGTATAAGCGGCGCCGTAGGCTTCGAGCGCCCACACTTCCATTTCGCCAAAGCGCTGGCCGCCGAACTGCGCCTTGCCGCCTAATGGCTGCTGGGTCACGAGGCTGTAGGGACCGATCGACCGGGCGTGAATCTTGTCGTCGACCAGGTGATGGAGCTTCAGCATGTAGATGTAGCCGACCGTGACCTTGCGGTCGAAGGAATCGCCGGTGCGTCCGTCGACCAGAGTGACTTGGCCCGAGGCATCGAGGCCCGCTTCCTTCAGCATGGCGACGATGTCGTCCTCGCGCGCGCCGTCGAACACGGGGCTCGCAACCGGCACGCCGAGACGCAGATTGTCGCCGAGCTCGAGGACTTGCTGGTCATCGAGCTCCTTGATGTCCTCGCGATCGGTCTTGTCGACATAGATGTTGTTCAGCACGCGGCGCAGCTCACGCGTCTGGTTGCCCTGACGCCGTGCCTTCTCGACGATGTCGCCGATCTGACGGCCGAGACCCGCCGAAGCCCATCCGAGATGGGTTTCGAGAATCTGGCCGACATTCATGCGGCTCGGCACGCCCAGCGGATTGAGCACGATGTCGACCGGCGTGCCGTCTTCCAGATAAGGCATGTCCTCGACCGGCATGATCCGCGAGATCACGCCCTTGTTGCCGTGACGGCCGGCCATCTTGTCACCGGGCTGCAGCTTGCGCTTCACCGCGACGAAGACCTTGACCATCTTCATCACGCCGGGCGGCAGCTCGTCGCCGCGCTGCAGCTTCTCGACCTTGGTCTCGAAGCGCTTTTGCAGCCGGTCGATGGACTCGTCCATCACCTTCCGCAGCCCTTCGATTTCGGTCATGCGCTTTTCGCTCTTGATCGTGATCTGCTTCCATTGATTGGGCGAAAACTCGGAGAGCACGCTGTCGTTGAGACGCGTGCCCGCCTTGAGGCCCTTGGGGCCGGAGGTCGCCTCCTGGCCGCTCAGCAGATGCTTCATGCGCGCGAAGTGGCTGCGCTCCAGGATGGTGCGCTCGTCGTCGCGATCCTTGGCGAGACGTTCGATTTCCGCGCGCTCGATGGCCAGGGCGCGCTCGTCCTTGTCGACGCCACGGCGGGAGAAGACGCGCACTTCGACGATGGTGCCCGACACGCCGGGGGGCAGACGCAGGCTGGTGTCGCGAACGTCGGAAGCCTTCTCGCCGAAGATGGCGCGCAGCAGCTTCTCTTCCGGCGTCATCGGCGACTCGCCTTTCGGCGTCACCTTGCCGACCAGGATGTCGCTCGGCTTGACCTCGGCCCCGATGTAGACGATGCCCGCCTCGTCGAGATTCTTGAGCGCCTCTTCGCCGACATTGGGAATGTCGCGGGTGATTTCTTCCTGGCCGAGCTTGGTGTCGCGCGCCATCACCTCGAATTCCTCGATATGGATCGAGGTGAAGACGTCGTCCGACACGATCCGCTCGGAGATCAGGATCGAATCCTCGAAGTTGTAGCCGTTCCACGGCATGAAGGCGCACAGCACGTTGCGGCCGAGCGCCAGCTCGCCGAGTTGCGTCGACGGACCGTCGCCGATGATGTCGCCGGCCTTGACGACGTCGCCGACGCGGACCAGCGGACGCTGGGTGATGCAGGTGTTCTGGTTCGAGCGCTGGAACTTCAGCAGATTGTAGATATCGACGCCTTCGGATTCGGTCGAGGTCTCTTCGGTGGCGCGAATGACGATGCGCATGCCGTCGACCTGATCGACCACGCCGGGACGACGGGCGATAATGGTGACGCCGGAATCGCGCGCCACCGTCTCCTCCATGCCGGTGCCGACGAGCGGCGCTTCGGCGCGGATCAGCGGCACCGCCTGGCGCTGCATGTTCGAGCCCATGAGCGCACGGTTAGCGTCGTCGTTCTCGAGGAAGGGGATCAGCGCCGCGGCGACCGAAACGAGCTGTTTCGGCGAGACATCGATGAAATCGATATCCTGCGGCCGTGCCATGACGAAATCGCCGGATTTGCGGCAATTGGTCAGGTCGGCCTTGACCTTGCCGTGACCGTCGGTCTCGACATTCGCCTGGGCGATGGCGTAGCGGCCCTCTTCCATGGCGGAGAGATAGACCACCTCGTCCGTCACCTTGCCGTTGACGACCTTGCGGTACGGGCTTTCGATGAAGCCATAGGGGTTGACCCGCGCATAGGTCGCCAGGCTGTTGATCAGGCCGATGTTCGGGCCTTCCGGCGTTTCGATCGGGCAGATCCGGCCGTAATGCGTCGGATGCACGTCGCGCACCTCGAAGCCGGCGCGCTCGCGCGTCAGACCGCCCGGCCCCAGCGCCGAGAGGCGGCGCTTGTGGGTGATCTCTGATAGAGGGTTGGTCTGATCCATGAACTGCGAAAGCTGGGATGAGCCGAAGAATTCGCGGACCGCGGCCGCCGCCGGCTTGGCGTTGATCAAATCATGCGGCATGACGGTGTCGATCTCGACCGAGCTCATGCGCTCGCGGATCGCGCGTTCCATTCGCAACAACCCGATGCGATATTGATTTTCCATCAACTCGCCGACCGAGCGGACACGCCGGTTGCCGAGATGATCGATGTCGTCGATCTCGCCGCGACCGTCCTTGAGATCGACCAGCACCTTGAGGATAGCGAGGACGTCCTCCTTGCGCAGGGTGCGCACGGTATCCTCGGTCTTGAGGTTGAGGCGCGAGTTCATCTTGACGCGTCCGACAGCCGACAAATCGTAGCGTTCGCCGTCAAAGAACAGATTGTTGAACAGCGCTTCCGCGGTCTCAAGCGTCGGCGGCTCGCCCGGGCGCATGACGCGATAGATATCGATGAGCGCCTCTTCGCGGGTGGTGTTCTTGTCGATCATCAGCGTATTGCGGATGTATGGGCCGCCGGTCTGTTGGTCGAGCGACAGCGCCGGCACCTCGTTGAGGCCGGCGGCCTCGACGGTCTGCAGCAGCTGCTCGGTGATTTCGTCGCCGGCCTCGGCATAGACTTCGCCGGTCTCCTCGTTGATGAGGTCGGTCGCGAGATAGCGGCCGATCATCTCTTCGGGACCGATCTGGACCTCTTTGAGGCCATCGTCGAAGAGCTTCTTCGCCAGCTTCGGCGGCAGCTTTTCGCCCGCTTCGAGCTTGGGCTTGCCGGTGCGCGCGTCGATTAGATCGTGGGTGAGCTTGTGGCCCCGGTAACGGGTGGGGTCGAACGGCATCTTCCACGCCTTCTTGCCGCGCGTGAACGGCGTGGTGGCATAGAAATAGCCGAGNACTTCCTCTTTCGACATGCCCTGCGCCTCGGCCGGCAGCACGGGCTTGCTTTCAGCCGCGCGCTCGCGACGCAGCTTCTCGGTCGGNGCCCCATCGAGCGCCATCAGCAGCGTCGTCACCGGCAGCTTGCGGCGCCGGTCGATGCGGACATACATGTGGTCCTTGGCGTCGAATTCGAAATCGAGCCAGGAGCCGCGATAGGGAATGACGCGGGCGGCGAAAAGATACTTGCCCGAGGAATGGGTCTTGCCCTTGTCGTGATCGAAGAACACGCCGGGCGACCGGTGCATCTGGGAGACGATGACGCGCTCGGTGCCGTTGATGATGAAGGTGCCGTTCTTCGTCATCAGGGGCATGTCGCCCATGTAGACGTCCTGCTCCTTGATGTCGCGGATCGAGCGCGCCTTGGTCTCCTCGTCGACATCCCAGACGACGAGGCGGAGCGTCACGCGCAAGGGTGCTGCGAAGGTGATGCCGCGCTGCTGGCATTCCTCGACGTCGTATTTGGGCGGCTCGAGATCGTAGCGGACGAATTCAAGGCGCGCGCGGTCGGAAAAGTCGCGAATCGGGAAGACCGAACGGAAGACTTCCTGGAGACCGACGCTGGTGCGGTTCGCCGGCAGGACACCCATCTGCAGGAAATGATCGTAGGAGCTTTTCTGCACCTCGATCAGGTTCGGCATCGGCGCAACTTCGGGAATGCGCCCGAAACTCTTGCGAATCCGTTTCCTGCCGGTGAACGACTTAGCCATGGATGCTCCTCATCAATGCCGCGCCCCCCGGCCTGAGACCGGCGGCGCGGCAAATCCCTCGACGTAACGCTTAGGGGCGAATTCCCAACACGTGGTTCCCGTATCCAGACGCTCGCGAAATATCATTTCGCAAAACGAAAGATACCGGCAGGCGCGAGCTAACCCGCGCCCCGGCACCGCTACCGGCAGGAAGATTGGGCATGTGCCCTTAATATTGCCCGCTCTTCCTCGCCGGTCAAGCCCTTAGCGGCGTTATTTCACCTCGACGGTCGCCCCGGCGTCCTCGAGCTGCTTCTTGAGCTTGGCAGCCTCGTCCTTGTTGACGCCTTCCTTCACGGGCTTGGGCGCACCTTCGACCAGATCCTTGGCTTCTTTGAGGCCGAGACTGGTGATGGCACGCACCTCCTTGATGACATTGATCTTCTTCTCGCCGGCGGCGGTCAGAATGACCGTAAATTCGGTCTTTTCAGCCGCCGGTGCGGCCGCGGCCGCGCCGCCGCCCGCTGCGGCAACCGCCACGGGATGCTGCCGCCGAGACACCCCACTTTTCTTCGAGCTTCTTTGCCAACTCGGCCGCTTCCAGCACCGAGAGCTTTGAGAGCTCTTCCACGATTGTATCCAAATTCGCCATTGGTCTTGCTCCTGGGATTGAAAGTTGTCGTTACAGTCAGGCGGCCGCGCCGGCCTTCCTCGCATGGGCACCGAGCAGACGGGCAAGCTGGGCGGCTGGAGCCTGCAACACGCCGGCGATCTTGGTCGCCGGTGCCTGCAGGAGGCCGATCATCTTGCCGCGCAGCTCATCGAGCGACGGCATGGTGGCGAGGGTTTTGACACCCGCAGCGTCGAGCTGAACATTGCCGAGACTTGCGGCGATGACCTTCAGCTTGTCGTTCTTATCGGCGAACGCGACGGCCACCTTGGCCGCTGCCACGGGGTCGCGCGAAAAGGCAATCGCGGTTGGCCCCTTGAACAACGGCTTCAGTTGCTCGAATTTCGTGCCGGCGAGAGCTAGCTGGGCAAGCCGGTTCTTCGTCACGCGGAAATTGGCGCCCGCTGCACGCATCTGCCGCCGCAGTTCCGTCACTTCGTCGACCGTCATGCCGGTCTGATGAGTGATGACGACAACCGACGTATCGGCAAGTTCGGCATGCATCAGGTCGACCAGCTTCTTCTTGTGATCCCGGTCCACTTGCTCGTCTCCGTTGATCCGCCAAGGCAGCAGCCCCGACGGATCGGTTGCACGAGGGCTTAAGAGGAATTCCCGATGGGAGTCCCCCCGAAGCCCGGTTCGCCTGTCCCAGAAGCCCGGCCAAGGCGGAACGCCTCGCCGGAAACNCCCGTCTCATGCCGGCGGNTNCTATTTTGAACCCCTTAAGCCGGCTTGACGCCGGCACCCGCAATCTCGGACAGGATGGAACGGCTTCCGCCGTTNCGGAACGCCGCGGCGGCTGGCCACGGCATCCCTTTAGAGCCCCGCTTTTACGCGGTTAGGCTCGAAATCTCCAGCTTCAATCCCGGCCCCATGGTCGAGGAAAGGCTCACCTTCGTGATGAAGGAGCCCTTGATGCCCTGGGGCTTGGCGCGGCTGATCGCGCCGACGAAGGCCTTCAGATTGCCGACCAGCGCTTCCTCGGAGAAGCTCGCCTTGCCGACGCCGGCCTGAACGATGCCGGCCTTTTCAGCGCGGAACTCGACCTGGCCGCCCTTGGCCGCCTTGACCGCCTCGGTGACGTTGGCACTCACCGTGCCAAGCTTCGGATTCGGCATCAACCCACGGGGCCCCAGCACTTTGCCGAGCCGGCCGACCAGCGCCATCATGTCCGGCGTGGCGATGCAGCGGTCGAAATCGAGCTTGCCCGCCTGCACTTGCTCCGCCAGATCCTCGGCGCCGACGATGTCCGCCCCGGCAGCCTTGGCCTCCTTGGCCTTGTCGCCCTTGGCGAAGACGGCGACGCGCAACGTCTTGCCGGTGCCGTGCGGCAGCACGACGGTGCCGCGCACGCCCTGCTCGGCCTTGGTCGTGTCGATATTGAGGTTCATCGAGACCTCGATGGTCTCGTCGAACTTGGCGTTGGCCCGCGACTTGATGAGCTTCACCGCCTGGTCGGGCGTGTAGAACGCGTTGCGGTCGATCTCTTCATAGGCCTTCTTGAGGCGCTTGCCGATTTTCGCCATGTCCTACTCCACCACTTCGAGGCCCATGGAGCGCGCCGAGCCGACGATCATGCGGCAGGCGCCGTCCATATCCTTGGCATTCAAGTCTTTCATCTTCTTTTCGGCGATCTCGCGAACCTGCTTCATCGTCACCTTGCCGACGAAGCCCTTGCCCGTCGTGCCCGAGCCCTTCTCGACCCCCGCCGCCTTCAGCAGGAAATAGGAATTGGGTGGCGATTTGGTGATGAAGGTAAAGCTGCGGTCGCCATAGGCGGTGATGATCACGGGCACCGGCATGCCGGGCTCGAGATTCTGGGTCTGCGCGTTGAACGTCTTGCAGAACTCCATGATGTTGAGGCCGCGCTGACCGAGCGCCGGGCCGATCGGCGGCGACGGATTCGCCTTGCCGGCCGGGACTTGCAGCTTGATGAATCCGACAACTTTCTTGGCCATGCGCGTCTCTTATCTATTTTGTTGTTAGAGCTTTTCGACTTGCGTGTATTCAAGCTCGACCGGCGTTGCGCGCCCAAAGATCGACACGGCCACCTTGAGCCGCGCCTTTTCTTCGTCGACTTCCTCGACCAATCCGTTGAACGAGGTGAACGGGCCGTCGCAGACGCGAACCTGCTCGCCGATCTCGTAGGTGATCGAGGGCTTCGGCCGCTCGATGCCTTCCTGCACCTGCTTCATGATGCGGGTCGCCTCGGTCTCGGTGATCGGCGAGGGACGTCCCTTGCCGCCGAGGAAACCGGTGACCTTCGGCGTGTTCTTGACCAGATGCCAGGACTCGTCGCTCAGATCCATCTTCACCAGGACATAACCCGGGAAGAATTTGCGCTCGGCGCTTACCTTGGCGCCGCGCTTGACCTCGACGACCTCTTCGGTCGGCACGAGCACTTCCTCGAACTTTTCGGCCAGGCCCTTCTGCTTGGCCTGTTCCTTGATCGATTCGGCGACCTTCTTCTCGAATCCAGAATAGACGTGGATCACGTACCAGCGCGACGCCATGGGTTCAGGCTCCCAGGCCGAGGACGAGGCGCACGCCATAGGCGAGCAGCTGGTCGACGAAAAAAAAGAACAGCGCCGCCGCGACCACCATGGCGAAAACCATGGCGGTCGTAACGCCGGTCTCCTTGCGGGAGGGCCAGGTGACGCGACCAACTTCCTGACGGACCTGCCGCAGAAATTCGAGCGGGGTGATGGATGCCATAACTATGCCTTGGAAGGTGCCTTATATAACGTCCGAGTCCGGCTTTTGCCAGTGTTTATCGCGGGCTGCGCAGCGGGCTGGCAGGAGCGGAGGGGATCGAACCCCCAACCCCCGGTTTTGGAGACCGGTGCTCTACCAATTGAGCTACGCTCCTAGCCCCGCTGCGGTCCGCCGGCAGCGCGCCGCCCGACCGATCCTTGCCGCCTAAAATCAGGCGCGCCATCCTTCCCTATCATTATCATTTAATGATTTTTGCGACGACGCCGGCGCCGACGGTATGGCCGCCCTCGCGGATGGCGAAGCGCAGGCCCTCGTCCATGGCGATGGGGGCGATGAGCTCCAC
>JGI20189J14885_1000412_pt1 | contig 15667 bp, 17 predicted proteins | sample NGESurdeep072012_10_FD_14885 | JGI IMG/M metagenome (IMG submission 14885) | reverse complement strand
GCCGTCGAAGTGGCACAATGAGCGACCGTCCTGAAATTCTCTTTCTTTGTGTGCACAATGCTGGGAGATCGCAGATGGCCGCCGCGTTCGCTCGCGAGATCGGCGGCGATCGCGTCGTAATTCACTCGGCTGGATCCGCTCCGGGAGAGACTTTGAATTCCGCAGTGGTAGCCGTGATGATGGAGAAGGGTATCGACATATCCAGCGAGACTCCGCGCATGTTGACCGACGAAATGGGCCTAAGCGCTGACGTCGTCGTCACGATGGGCTGCGGCGACGCTTGTCCCGTGTACCTCGGCAAACGGTACCTCGACTGGGAGTTGACCGACCCGGCGGGCAAAGTAATCGACGACGTCCGTCCAATTCGTGATGACATTGAGAAACGCGTTCGAAGCTTGATCACCGACCTCTTGAAGACCGAAAGCTAGCTAGGTACAAGGCCCACGTCGACATCCGTGAATTCCACTAACTGACGCCGCAGATGCTCGGGGCGTCGCAGAATTTGTCAACACTATGGCGACGCTGAGTGCGTTGTCGACCTTGGCTGGTCCATTGGCTTCGACGTATCTATGCCTCTAAATCCCGCTACCAGCAGGGCAATCGACGAGTCGGCCTGTACCATGAGACCGTCTCGTTACCATTTTTGCACCTTGTCGAAAGAATGGAGCAAAGGGGCGAAGCTCCCGTAGCTCAGGGGATCTCTTTCTCTCTCCACGTTGACGCGGTCGGTGTCTCGAATGGACCCACTTCGCGACTCATCCATGAGCACTGGGGGAGTTCAGGTAACTCAAAAGTTGCGCTGAGGACGCGACTCCGATGCTCCTCGCCCGTTGGGCGTGAGTGGATTCCGCCCCCTGAAACGTGGTTTTGGTTACTCGGATCACATTGACTGACGAGAACGCTCTCGCCCTCACGACTCATCGCTCCGTGCGCTGACCGCGTAGAGCGTCACTCCGTCTGGACGAATACGCATCCTGCGGTCTGCCTCGTAGAGCGTCTGTCGATCCAGTTCAGTTAGGAGCGGGGAATTCTTGGACACCCAAGTCTGAAGGTCTCGAGGTAGTGGATCATCTACCCAAACTCAATCGACTGTATTACTGGCAACGGTTTGACTAACTCGAGGTGTCATCCACGAAGCCAGAATCTGACGCCACTCGTGTAAGGGTGGCCTTGCTCCATTTCGTGCGCAGTTGAACACGAACGACGTCATTGCTTCCACATAACTCCGGCGCGATGATGGAGATAGACGTCGACACTGATCTTGAATGAATGAACGGTAGTACTTGGCCAGATTGAGTTCGCTCGGAGGACTCACGGAAGTGGGGAGTCCAGTTCTCGAATCCCGACTCTGCTCATTGAACATTGCGACCTTCAGCTTCGCGTGGAAAGCCTCGGCGCCGTTGGCCCCTCGTTTGGTCGAATAACTTCGCCAGTATCCATGACCGTTCAACCGACAGCGGATGACGTAGGACATCTTGCGGTCGGGGTATTCGGTCGGTGCGGCTACCGTGACTTTGACCTGTCGAGGTTTCACGAGAACCCAACGTTCTCTCGGTTCCGTGCGGACGTGTTTGAATAGTGGGGAGGCGTCGCGAAGAGCGGGCACTCCTTCCTCGAGGTTGTGCTGACGTTGTGCCGGTTCGTTTGCGAAGTCTCGAAAGTAGTTGAAAACCCAATATTTGCCCTCGTAGCTCAGGGGATAGAGCATCGGTTTCCTAATCCGAAGATTCATATGGGACTGGATCGCGAAGGCTGGATAATGCAGTCATTTGCTGGGTTCGCTTCGGTAGCAGAGCAATCACGTTGGAAAAAAGTGGAGCAAGATTGGAGCAGATCGAAGATCCATTTCCGGGTAATCGGTCACGACCAGTCGAGCTCTTTGCGATTCTGCACGTTGTTACCCGTCGTCGCGTATTGCAGCGAGTAGGTCACCTACAAGTGCGACGAGAGAAGAGGCAACGATATCCGAACGCTCTGGATCGCCCGCAGCTCGTACGGCCATCGTGGTACCTCGAGCATCGATTGAACCAAATAGTTCTGGCAAGAACGCAATGGCCCTTGATGACACGTCTCCAGCGAGTGATGAATCACGCAACAACTTGAGTCGATCGGCGACGTCACGCGTTTCTGTTGCCCGCAAGAGACGATAAAGGTCGAGCGCGTCCTTGTCAATCAATCGATTCGGTACGTCAATCCGTTCGTGGATCTTGTGCGCCTTCGCGACAATCAGTGCCGCGGGACCCGCCACCCATATTGTGACGGCTCTGTTATCGGATGGGTCGAGTGATGTCAATTCTGTTTTGTCTCTGTCGATGAGCGAACCCTCTAACCCGACGGCTCGACGCGCGGAAGGTTTGCCGTGCGGGCGAAGGTCAGCGCTGCGAGAACCTGCACCCGCAAGCGCTTCGGGCACCATGAGGTCGACGACGACACCATCCGCGCTCAACCAACTTCCTGGATTGAGACCTGGTCGAAAGCCCGCGCTAGAAAGGAGATCCTCAATGTGAGGGCTGTCCGCGAGATCACTTGGCGAAATACTGAGATCAGCATCAGTCGTGAACTCAGCGACCGAGAGATCGGAATCTCCCGTGTGGACGTACACGGCTTGGGCGCCGACAAGGACTAATGCTTCTCGGTGGTCCTCGAGCCCACCAAACGCATCAAGTAAAACCTTGCGGGCTTTGACGTAGAGGGGATCAGGATCGCCAGGCATCTTGGTTCCTCTCCATCCAGAGCAACAGTTCTTCCCCCTCAGTTGGTTCGCGCCCGGATCCTGTCATTAGGTCGACCGCGATTTGACTTGGCGACGCGACGATGAGTTCATTGAAAATCATTGTCCGTTCGAAGACGACTCTGTCGTACGGCTCCGCAAGCGTGACATTGGACCCGGATACCGCTGATCGTAAGCCCAACTCACTCGCAAACTCCGCCGAATTGTCGACGTAAATTATGGCGGTGCGGGTGGGCGCAATGGGTTCGAACCATTTCGCGGCTAATGATGACGTGATGGCATAGCGGGACTTCGCTTCGCTCAACCTCGGAAGAAGCGATTCAATTCCCCGAGGTTCGAGATACGTCTCGACGGTGTTTGACTTTCGCAGTTCGTAGTCTTCGCTCCAGCGACGAATGGCGCCCATCCAGTTAACTTTCGAAACGCCTCCGTCCTTGTCGCGTTCTAGGAGGGCGTCTTTTTCAAGAAGATCGATGACTCTCGAAAGCGTGGCTGCGGGCACGTTCGTCTTGGCGCTAAGTTCCCGGACACCATACGGTGGTCTCGAGTCAATCAGTGCTCGCATTGCTCGTCCTGCGCCACGTCCTCCTATGGAGCGAAGAGGTGTGTCGTCGGGCCAGGGATCCTTGATCGCTCCTTGAAGCTCAATGAAGAGTCCTGGTGAGTCACTCCGCAGTCTGACGTTTCCGGTCGTATCGACGTAACTTGCGCCGAGGTCTCTAAGTACTTCTCGAGATCTAGGGCTTAGGTATCGCGTGGCGATAAGAGCCCGTCCCTCTACGCGGCCGTTCTCCAAGTATCGATTTACTTGTTCCACTGCGTTGAGAAGATTTCTTGTTGTTGATTGACGCTTTGCTTCGACGACATAGGTGACTTGCTCACCGGAGGGTGAGGTCACGATGAAGAGTGCGTCGACCGACCCCGAAGTTCTCAGGGGTTCGTATGTCGTCGTTATTCGCCAAGTCGGCGGTAATACATTCTTCACGATGACTTCGCATTGACGCAGGATCTGGGAGTCGTTCTTAGGTTTGTTAGGTCCCATCTGTTCACCTCCTTGATTCCCTTCGTTTCAAGTATATCATTGTCTCGTGTGACACGAAACAAGAATATAACTGGAACGCTAGAACCTGGCGAGTCGATTTCGCTTCGATCATGCGGAAAGCGCCGGTGCCACGACGAAAGAGAGGTCCCCGCAACGACCTGTCGATGTGGAAAGAATTGGAGCAAGATTGGACCAAAGCGAAGCGAAAATTGACTCCTGCGAGCTGTTCATTCCACCCAAAAACTGTGCAGCCATGAAAGTCGCGGTGACATGTTCGTTGTGTGGAACGAGCAAACTTCGCACACCGCAAGTTGCGACGAGGGCCGCCGGGTACATCCTTGTCTGCTCTGCGTGTAATCGGCGCGGACTCAGGCGGGAGCTCATAATAAATAGCTCCATCACATGGTCCTTTGAGTTCAATCTGGCTGGCGGGTTTACTGGCTGGAGACCGTACGAGCCGCCAACGCCAGGGTCGCGCGACGACCGTGACGCGTTTGTGTTTCGGGCGTTAAAGGATGGAGTCAGTGACGCCGCGGCACTGCGAGAGTGGAATCGGTACAAGGGAGAACTGGCGGACAAGAGCGACGATCGGCCCTTGGCCGAGATTTTCGTGTTGCACGACCGGTCTGTTGAATCCTGAAGGTCCCCGGTCCATTAGCAGGGCTTAATTCGAACCGCCCGCTGGCGCTCGGGTCCGCGGCCGTCCCGGGGGCTGTATTCAGAGACCCGAGTACGCGTGTTTGAATAGTAGGGAAGCATTGCGGATCTACGTGAGCATCCCTTCAGTTATTTCGTGCTGAGGACGCGCAGTGGGTCCACCAGTTTCGATAGCTATTGAAATTTGAACATTGCTCCCGTAGCTCAGGGGATAGAGCATCGGTTTCCTAAACCGTGAGCGCAGGTTCGAATCCTGCCGGGGGCACCAAATAACCTGATTCATCAGTGCAGAGATTTTCCAACTCTGTTGACGAGAGTGCCTAGATACCGTTGCTTAATGGGTATGTCAACCTACTTCTCGACGCTTCGGATGAAGGTCGGTACTGACCTCTTGTTAATACCGGGCGTCAGTGTTTTGATCTGGAATAGCGACGGTGACCTCCTGCTAGTTGGTGATTACACCTCAGGTCCATGGGGGCTTGTAGGTGGCGCAATCGAACCTGACGAAGATCCCGAAGACGCCGCTCGACGTGAGGCGTTTGAAGAGGTGGGGATAGCGGTGGAGATCACTGGCCTGCGGGGCGTTTTGGGCGGTCCTTCGTATCGCATTCGTTATGACAACGGCGATGAAGTTTCGTATGTTTCCACGGTTTACGATGCCCGCATCGAATCCGGGGAACCTCAACCTGATTTCGACGAAGTGCATGAGGTCGGCTGGTTCGATCTCAGAGAAATTGGATCGCTGAACTTGGACAATCTTGCTGTCGCGACTCTCGAAGCTTTAGCCATACTTCGACGCGAATGAACGATCCGCTTTTGATTTTGTGGACACTTTCGATCGGCGTCTTCATGACTGTTTCGGAAGTTCACCGATGACTCGAGGTGCCACCACGGTAGAATGGACTTGTGAAAGTCCCGACGCGCTCCACGGGTTCCATCGCGCTAATTGTGGAGAAATGCGCCCTCGGCGACGAGCTTGACGAAGTTACATATTGGCGGACCGTATCGCAGGCTGAGCGCGTGGCCGCTGTTGAGATTCTCCGTCAACGCTTGAATGGGGGAAGCAATGCAACTCGACCCGGACTTCAAAGACTTTGTAGAACTCTTCACCGCTAACGAAGTTCGATTTCTCATCGTGGGTGGCTATGCCGTTGCCGCCCACGGACTTCCTCGTTACACCGGCGACCTCGATGCTTGGGTCTGGGTAAGTGCCGAGAATGCCGTGCGCGTTGTCCGATCGCTCGAAGCGTTTGGGTTTTCGAATCTCGGTCTTTCCGAAGAGGACTTCAATCAACCGGACAGGGTTGTCCAACTCGGTTATCCGCCCTATCGAATCGATATTCTGACTTCGATCGAGGGTGTTGAATTCGATGACGCGTGGGCGCGCCGTGTCGTCCTTGATCTCGATGGTATTGAGGTTCCGTTCATCGGCCGTGACGACTTACTGACAAGCAAACGCGTCGCGGGTCGACCTCAAGACATTGCTGACGTGGAACGGCTCAGTGGTCAAGATTCCGAAGAGCCGTAGGTGCTTGTCAACACAAGGGGCACTCGGGCGACGTAAGAGATTTACGGTTTTCTAAACCGTGTGCGCAGGTTCGAATCCTGCCGGGGGCACTCGTACAACATTCGAACTAACCATGTGAGAATGTGTTGCATGGCGTATCTCGTCGCAGTCCTAGTTGGCGCTGCCTTCGGATCAACTGACCAGTATCTCGGAAGCATTTCGCATATTCCTTGGCTGGGGGAAGTGAGTCTTCTCTCCGCCCCCTGGCTCGTGCTGCCCTTTGTTTTTGGATGCACCCAAGTACGGCCCAGGCGCGCTGTTCTTATTGGTTGCGTTGCCACGGCTGCGGCACTCGTCGGATACTTCATCATGACGCTGACTCCTCTGGAAGGAGTCCATCTCAACGGAAGCATTGGGCCCGTTCTTGCTTTGTTGCGTTCGGAGGCGAAGGTGATTGTGGGTGGAACAATCACCGCACCAATTTTCGGTTATCTCGGCTATCGATGGCGAACGACACGAGCGTGGTTGAGCGCCTCTCTTGTCGCCGGAACAATATGTCTCGAACCTCTTGCTGCGGCGGCTGTCGGACGACCTCCGCAATTTAGTGCTGTCTGGATCGCGGAGCTCTGCATTGGATTTGTCACCGCAGCATATTTTGGTTTCGCTGGCTGGCGCTATCGAAACCTCAGCAGATCCCACGTCATTTAACGTGGACAGCCTGAAGCTTTGGTGTTAGGTCGAAGTCATTCACAACTAGGGGCTATTGAAGGAGATTTAGGAATCACCTTGTGGAGCATCGGTTTCCTATACCGTGAGCGCAGGTTCGAATCCTGCTGGGGCACAAACTGAGCTTGATTATTAAAGGTGAAGTTCTAACGTTTGATGTGGCAAAGAAATAGCGCGGTTGATGGGCAAGACCACCAACCGCGCTATTTGAGATTCCCCTTTTCGAGTTAGACCTTAAAACCTACGCGCCGGTGTAGCCGCCGGTCGCGAGACCGATGATGCTCGCGTCATAGGCAGCGTACGAGAGCGCGATGTTCGCGTCGAGAATGTCGTGATTCTTTGCGACGAACCTCTTGGTGTTTCCTGGAAAGCCCTGAGGCGTCTGTGCGAGCACGATTGCTTCGATGTTCACAATCCGGGTTGACCAGTTTGAAAGGCGCGCGACGTAATTATTGTAATGATTCAGCGCGTTCTTGTATCCCGGCAGACCCAAGATTGACGCGACCTCCGACTGCAGCGTCGCCTCGTTGCCTTGCAGCGTTACAACCTGGCTCGCCACAATTGACGCTTCGATTAACTCGAACACCTGAGGAGACATGACGGCGTACACGCGATTGTCTCTGAGCATCGCGGAGCGGTCCGTGTTGAGCTCCGCTCTGGTCGTGTCCGTCGGGACCTTCGCGACGAGAGAATTGATGCTTGACTCCTCAGTCAAAAGACGTGCTTGCAGCGTCGTCGAGACGCTCGCGCTGAGCGACGTCGCTGCGGTCACGTCAGTGACGAGGTGCTGCAGTTGCGCGGCACGATTCGCAAGTTGGAGCTCGAGTGCCTTTTGTGCGGTGATGAAATTGGCACTTGAATCGGCTGGCGCTGAGTTGGCCCTCGACGAAGGCGGTGAGCCCGCGTACGCGACGGCAGGAATGCTGATACCCATGGCGGCGACGAGTGCGAACACCGCGATGGATTTAGTAGTTAGGTGCCTCATATGTTCTCCCTTCATAGGAACTGTTCTCAGAGTAGGCAGAGCATTTGTGAGAGTGATGTGAAGGTGCTGTCGGATGACTGAGAGATGGTTTCGAATTTCATTAGAAGTCGCGCAACGCCTACGTCACACCTTGAGTGAGGCACTCAAGGTCATGAGTAGCTCAGTCGCCCGCAGTCACGATGAGTTGATCTCAATGCACAAAGAAGCGTTTTGATCGTTAGCGCGGCTCACAGATAACGAGGGGGATGTCGCGTGTCGTGCGTTCACGGTAACTCGCGTAGCCCTTATACGACTTCACGACGCGGGGCCATAGAAGCCCCTCTTCTTCAAGTGTCGCCGGGCGCGCACGCATCGGACGTTGCTGGCCGTTCATGGTTAGCTCGACGTCAGGATGAGCTACGAGGTTGCGATACCAGTCGGGGTCGCGGTCGTCACCACCCTTGGACGCGACGAGGACGACGCGAGTGCCGTCCTCGACGGGCGCCAGCAGCATGGTGGAACGGACCACGCCGGACTTTCGACCAATGGTCAGTAATTCGACCATTGGCATGCCCTTGATCGATCCTCCGACACGGCCAGCGCTGAGGTGCAGCGCTGCTCTGTGCGTCGCGTTCAGTACCTTGAACCCGAGATCGACACCGCGTTGTTTCGGATTCATAGTTCGACCCTACGTCCAGGCGACGGCGGAGGCACGGCGTGACCCACGTTCGGGTCTAGTATCCGAATCTGGTCGAAGGTACCTTTGATTCAGGAGATTTTCGTACTCATGTCCGCGTGGTACAGAACTTCGAGGTGAAACGAATGACTACTCCAGCCGATACCGCCAACGACATCGTTCGTGCTGCGCTCGTCCAGACGAAGTGGACCGGCGACAAGGAGTCGATGATCGCCGCCAACGTGGCGCTGGCTCGAAAAGCGGCCAACCAAGGTGCACAGGTCCTCTGCTTTCAAGAACTCTTCTACGGTCCCTACTTCTGTCAAGTCCAGGACCCCGCGTACTTCGCCTACACCGAGTCGATCCCGGGGTCAACGACCGAGTTGATGCAAGAACTCGCCCGTGAGACCCACATGGTCCTCGTCGTGCCGATGTATGAGGTGGAACAAGAGGGCGTCTTCTACAACACTGCGATAGTCATCGACGCCGACGGGACCTATCTCGGAAAGTACCGCAAGCACCACATCCCCCAGGTGAAGGGATTCTGGGAGAAGTTCTACTTTCGCCCGGGCAACCTCGGCTACCCAATTTTCCAGACGGCCGTGGGACCCATCGGTGTCTACATCTGTTACGACCGTCACTTTCCCGAAGGTTGGCGCGCGCTCGGTCTCGCGGGCGCGAAGATCGTCTTCAATCCCTCGGCGACGAGTCGAGGGCTCTCCGCCTATCTCTGGAACCTCGAGCAGCCGGCCGCTGCCGTTGCGAACGAGTACTTCGTCGGCGCCATAAACCGCGTCGGCATCGAAGACCTCGGTGACAACAGTTTCTACGGGTCGTCCTACTTCGTCGATCCCCGTGGCCAACTCGTCGGGGACGCCGCGTCCGACACGGACGACGAAGTCATCGTGCGCGATCTCGACCTCGGCGTCTTAAGGGAGGTCCGTCACACCTGGGCCTTCTACCGCGACCGACGACCTGACAGTTACGGAAGCTTGGTCGCTCCTTAGTCCTCGCCGTTTCACAAAGAAAGTGGGAGCGTTCTATGAAGACNTTGATCAGTGGCGGCACCGTCATCAACGCGAGCGGTCCGTTCGCGGCCGACGTATTCATCGACGGTGACGTCATCGTCGGATTGGCTGCGCCGGGGACGACGACGTCAGAACTCTGGCGCGTCGGCGCGGACCGCGTCATCGACGCCAGTGGGCAGTACGTGATCCCCGGCGCGATCGACGGTCACACGCACCTCGAGATGCCCTTTGGGGGCACGCACTCGGTCGACACCTTCGAGACGGGCACGCGCGCCGCGGCCTTCGGTGGCACCACCACCGTCATCGACTTCGCGATTCAGTCCAAGGGTAAGAGCCTGCGTGAGGGACTCGACGCGTGGCACGCGAAAGCCGAGGGTAACTGCGCCGTTGACTACGGCTTTCACATGATTGTGTCCGACGTGAACGAGGCGTCGCTGAAGGAGATGGACCTCGTCGTCGACGAAGGCTTATCGAGTTTCAAGTTGTTCATGGCTTACCCCGGTGTCTTCTACTCCACCGATGGCGAGATCACCCAAGCCATGCAACAGGCCTCGTCGAACGGCGCGACCATCATGATGCACGCGGAAAACGGCATCGCCATCGACGTGCTGGTCGCCCAGGCACTCGCGAAGGGGGAGAGCAGTCCTCGATTTCACGGTTTGACCCGGCCGGTGGCGCTCGAAGGGGAGGCCACGCACCGCGCCATCCAACTGGCGCTCGTCACCCACGCGCCGCTCTACATCGTTCACCTGTCCGCCGCTGAAGCGCTCGACGAGGTGATCGAGGCGAGGGACCGCGGACAGAGTGTCTTCGCCGAGACCTGCCCCCAGTATCTGTTCCTTTCCGACGCCGACCTGGCGCGCGAGGGATTCGAAGGCGCGAAGTACGTCTGCTCGCCGCCCCTTCGTCCCGAGCACCATCACGCCGATCTCTGGCGAGGTCTTCGCACCGACGACCTCAGCATCGTCTCAACTGATCACTGCCCCTTCTGCTTCAAAGAGCAAAAGGAACTCGGACTCGGCGACTTCTCGAAGATCCCCAACGGCATCCCTGGGATCGAACACCGGGTCGATTTGATCTTCCAGGGCGTCGCCCTAGGCGAGATCTCCCTCGCTCGTTGGGTGGACGTCACGGCCACAACGCCAGCGCAAATGTTCGGTCTCTTTCCAAAGAAGGGACTCATCGCGCCGGGATCGGACGCGGACATCGTGCTCTACGACCCGAACGCCACGCACACGATCTCGGTTGAGACGCACCACATGAACGTCGACTACTCGGCGTACGAAGGAATGGTGGTGAAGGGTCAGGTGAAGACCGTGCTGTCGCGAGGAACCGTCGTGATTGAGAACGATCAGTACGTGGGACGCAAGGGCTACGGCCAGTTCCTACGCCGCGGACTCAACGGCTATCTCCGATGAACGAACACAAGTTGGCTCAGAGTACTGGGTGCGAAGGGACGATCGTGCCAGGTCGGGGCGCGTAATGGACTTCGGACTCGTCGCGCAGACGAACGCACCGGCGAAGGACGTCATCGAGCTCGCGAAGCGCGCGGAGGACGCCGGGTTCTCTCACTTCTGGACGTTCGACTCCGTGGTGCTCTGGCAGGAGCCTTTCGTCATCTACTCCCAGATACTCGGCGCCACTGATCACATCATCGTGGGTCCAATGGTGACGAACCCGATCACGCGCGACTGGACCGTGACGGCGTCACTGTTCGCCACGCTGAACGAGATGTTCGGACCGCGGACGATCTGTGGCATTGGTCGCGGCGACTCGGCCCTTCGCGTCACTGGCGGAAAGCCCGCCACGCTCGCCACCCTTTCGTCGTGCATGACCGTCATCAAAGAGCTCGTCGAGGGACACGAGGCCCTCATCAACGGAAGAACCGTCTCGATGCCGTGGGTTTCCGATGGCCACCTCGACGTGTGGATGGCGGCCTACGGTCCCAAGGCATTGGAGCTTGCGGGCAGTAAAGCCGACGGACTGATTCTCCAGATCGCCGATCCCTTCGTCGTGAAGTGGGCAATCGAGACCGCGCACGAGGCTCTTCGCGCAACCGGTCGAAGTACCGAGGACTACCAAGTCTGCGTCGCTGCCCCGGCCTACGTGGGCGACGACCTTCCGCACCAGCGCGATCAAGTTCGCTGGTTCGGTGGCATGGTGGGCAACCACGTTGCCGACATCGTCGGTCGCTACGGTGACGACTCGAACATCGTTCCTCACGCCCTCACCGAGTACATCAAAGGTCGTAAGGGCTACGACTACAGCCACCACGGCAAGACGGGAAACCCCGACGCCGAGTTCGTACCTGACGAGGTAATCGATCGCTTCTGCGTACTAGGGGAAATTGAGCAACATCGTGATCGTCTTAGCGAGTTGAGCGAACTTGGCGTGAATCAGTTCTCGCTCTATCTGATGCACGACCAACCAGGCGCCACCATCGACGCCTATCGTGACTTCATCATTGGCAAGATCTAGCCAACGTCGAGGCGCCGTCGTGGATACGCGAGCTTCACCACTTCTTCGGGGCCTTTTGTGTCTCGAGCGTCTTCCAGTATTTCGTCCAACGCGTTGATCGTTTGTCCGCGCGGCGCCGTTCTTCGCGAGCGAGCGATCGAGCGAGACCATGGAGGGCGGGGTAGTCCTTTGAGACCTGAGCGAACCATTTGGAAGCCATCGCGAGGTCGTGCTGCTTGCCCAAAAATTTTTGTAATCCGTCAACGGATCGCACGAACTCTTCGGCCGAAGCGCCAAGTACGTCCGAAAACGCTTGAGCGGCGTAGAGCGTTCGTTTGGCGGCTATTCGGGTCTGGTGCAGATTGGTGTCCGAGGGATGTCGCTTCGCCCTAAGCGCCGATCGTCGAAGCGCTCGCCATGAGACGTGCATCGCGCGTTCCGCCAGTGGCCGCAACGTTTCGGGTGTCGAATGGCGAGAAGGTAAGGAGCGTCGAAACTTGGTCACCTCAGTCAGATTCTCCCGGTACGCGTCGGAGTGCAGAAGGTGATCGGTGGTCTGTTGTTCGACGCGGCGAGCGTGTGCGGCAATGTCCAGGAGTTGTCGACCCTGCGTGGTGTCGGCGCGGTCGCCTAATGCCTCGGTGACACTCGACTCGAGAATTTCGGCGTCGCGAAGTCGACCGAAGGGATTGCCGACGTCGCGTAGTCGTCCGATGAGGAACTCCGCTCCGAGAGAACTGTCGACGCTTGACATCGTGTTCAGTTGGTAGCGAATACGGCGAAATGCCAAGCGGATCTTGCGCGTGGATTCAGGATCGTCGGGGACACCCTCTCGATGGTTGTCCCGGACAGTGAAGTCCGCCACCTTTATGTTCTTCTCGGCGACGCGCAGGATGTCGCGCGTGAAACCTTTGACGATTTCACCCTCGTCGTCCTCAGCGTTCTCTACCATGTGCGTCTGACCTTCTTCGACCTGTGGGTTCGTTACGACTGGTGGCCCAGGCCGAGTGGCGTCGTTCGTATCTTGCCACGACACTTCGTGGCACTCGAGGCGCGAATAGAGTCGCTCCAGTTCGTGAAAGTCCGCGACCCTTTTTGAACGCTTGCTCATCGGTGGCCCCGCCAAGTGAGCGGTCGCCAACTCTTGTGACGTCTCGAAAACATCGATCTCGCGGAATTGACAGTTGAAGGGAGCGGTCCCACAACGTGACCTTACCGTCGTGGGAAATGGCGTTGCGCCACGCGTCGTCTCGGGCGACAAGAATCTTCGAGTTTGATGAGTTGAGCGATGGTTACGACAGACGTCCCGGTGCGTTCTTCGCTACTTGCTTTTCAGTGCGCGGAACAACTCTTGGAGCCCCTTGCGTGTACGCCCGTCCCTTGTTTCGATCCTCGCCGCGCTGGCGATGACGTTAGGGCCGGTGCTGCCGTCGAGTGCCGCGTCCAATCCCTTTGGCGCGAAGACGCCGGCGCGGATCCTTGAGCTCGCTGCGACCGCGATGAAGAGTAGTGGCAGTGTTCACTATGTTTCGTCGGACTCCTACGGCGGCGTCGTGCAGATCACCCTTTCCACGGACAGCTCGCTGACCAAGGGAGTACAAACGCAGAAGTTGGGCGGCGGCACGGAAACGAGCAGATTTCTCCGCTCCGCCCTCTATGTCTTCGGGGACAAGACCTCCTACGCCCAGGACTTTGGCGTGAAGAATACGAAACTGGCGAACGAGTGGGTGCTCGTGCCGACCTCGAACAAGAACTACGCCAATATCGCCGTCGGCATCCTTCTTACGTCGGTGCTCCAACAGGTGAAGGGCGTGAGCGCGCCGAAGGACCTCGGGGTCTTCAAGATTGACGGGCCCGGACCGTGGCGATCAAGGGTTCCCTGAGCTCCTCGACCGGCGCCAGTGGCGGGAGTCAGACGCTGTACTTCTCGACCACGGCACCGTACCGGCCGCTCGCGCTGACGGACGCGGGCGTCGTAAGCGGCCAGAAAGTGTCAAGCGTCGTGGTGTCCTCGAAATGGGGCGAGAAGATTGCGGTCACAAAACCCAAGAAGTTCGTCACGGCGACGTCCGTCACCTTTCCGTAATTCTGCTGAGCCCGACGTCCGATCTACGAGAGCGTGAAGACCAGCTCTAGGCTTCGCTCGTGAGCGAGAGTTACCGCGATTCGAAGATCGAATGCACCCCGACGACGTTGCGAATACACGGGTACTACTTTCCATTTGGCGCCAAGGACGTTCCTTACTCGTCGCTGAAAGGCGTCCGAAAGGTCGCGCTCAGCGCGATGCGAGGAAAACTTCGAATCTGGGGAACGGGGTCCTTTCGGTACTGGCTGAATCTGGACGTACGACGCCCCGCGAAGAAGTTCGGTTTCATCATTGACAATGGCAAAGTAGTGAAGCCGTTCGTCACGCCCGACGATCCAGACGCTTTCGAAGCAGTGCTTCGTGAGCGTGCCGGCTTAGGGCCGAACTCCGACACCCCCGGACCGAGTCCTTTCGTCTGACGACGTGACGGACGAAGACGTCGCTCGTCACGTCGTTGGCGGAATCGCCGATCTTCCTCAGGCCAACTCTCGACTTGTTCTCACGAGAAGGAGAGCGAAGGACCCGCCGATAAGTACCTGAGACAGGAACAACAGGTGCAACACGCCAAAGAACGTCAACGCGGCTCCTACGAGGGCGATGAGACTGACGGCGGCCACGAGGACGAGGTCACGTACGACGACGTACATCCACAACGTCGCGGCGCACTCGAAGAGAGTGACGGCGACACCGACGGCGACGTGGAGATCCCGCTGAGGACCGTCGAGCGTGTAGCCGTACGTGGTGATGAGTGTGAGCAGCGTGAGTCCGCTGTAGGCGAGCAAGAGCACCTTGAAGTGGCGTGTCTCGCGACGCGCCGGGCGAAGAGACCGCGTCGCGCGATAAGCGAATAAGGACGCGAGAGCGAAGGCGAGCGTGTACGCAACGGCGGTCTTAAGGTGCACGCCGTAGTTGCTGAGACCACCTTCGTTGCGCTTCAGTACTTCGCCGGGGTGCAGCGCCACGCAGAGTGCGATGAAGGACGCGAACGCGATCTGACTTCGCGCCACGTCGCGGACCACACTCTCTTTCATCGAAGGCATGACGCGGACGGAGGGGCGAGGATTGGTCACGGCCGGTGAGGCAGGGCCTTCAACTTGAACGGAGCGCTCGTGGCGCGCTCGAGCGCCAAAGAAAAGTCCGTTCGACGAGCGCTACGACTCGTTGGTGTCTGCTGTGTCATGGCGAAACGCACAGCCCTGACGCTACGCCAGGTGGCGTCAATTCACGCAAGACTCCGTGACTTCGGTCACTTCGGTGACAGCAGAGACACGTGTCGTGTAAGAGCTCCTCCTTCACGCTGAGGGACCGAGACTTGCGTTGGCACCTCAAGACGTCAAGCACGTCGAGAGGGACGGCGCCGTGGGCCTCGCGTACAAGTGACCAGTAAAGTGACGAGTCAAGCCGGCTAAGCGCTTGGCTTTATCGTTACGAGGAGCTCGATGGAACTCGCGAAGGACACGATCACGGTCATCGGCGCGAGTTGGTGCCCCGACTGCCGGCGAGCCAAGGAGTTCTTGGGACAACACCGCGTCGCCTACGACTGGATTGACCTCGAACAACATCCGGAAGCCACCGAGCTCGTCGAACGGATCAATGGTGGCAGTCGAAGCATTCCGACCATCGTCTTTCCGGACGGTTCGCACCTCGTCGAACCGGGTAACGACGAACTCGCCGAGAAGTTGGGCATCAATCGCTCGGCAATGTCCTCGACGTACGACGTGATCGTGATCGGCGGGGGACCGACGGGGCTTACCGCCTCCATCTACGCCGCACGAGAGAACCAGAGCGTGTTG
>JGI20189J14885_1000407_pt1 | contig 15926 bp, 10 predicted proteins | sample NGESurdeep072012_10_FD_14885 | JGI IMG/M metagenome (IMG submission 14885) | reverse complement strand
TTGCCGGCGTGGCGATTGGCCTGGTACTCACCCTGATTCACCTGGTAGGAATACCAATCACCAACACTTCGGTGAATCCAGCCCGAAGTATCGGCCCCGCATTGTTCGTGGGTGGTTGGGCCATCAACCAACTGTGGCTATTCATTGTCGCCCCCGTCGTGGGAGCGATGGCCGCTGCCGGCGTCTTTGCTGTTATCCAAGGCCCCAGCGTGCCAATCACCGCGAAACAAGCTGAACGAGCTCTAGCCAGCGAGAGTGCCGAGCGCGGACGAGGCGGGACCTAGATTAAATAGACTTTCCTGCATACTGTGACCTACCCTTTTCGCATCCTTTGCGAAAGGGTGGGTTGAGCCTCATCTACGTGCTCTTCTCCACGCGGTACGGCTTTTTCGGACCATCGGCCGGGATGTGCCCCAGTCATGCCGTTCTTTGCCCACAGGTGTTAGAAAGTAAGGCATTCCACGGAAAACGTGAAGGAGCGGTTGTGCATCCCATGCACGGACGTGAGGCTGCTTGATGCCCAGGACCTTTTCCGACAGTGCGAAAGACTGGAGCGTCGGGCAGTCACACACCCGGAACGGCTACAAAAAACCAAGTGCATAAAATCGCAAGTGTTCTACTTCAACAAGGAGGAAAGATGAAAACCAGACTTGGCACATTACTCGTATGTTCGTTTGTGATCGCGGTCGCCGCCTTTTCCAGTCCCGCGCAGGCAAAGTCAAAAGCGGACATTAGGACGGTCACAGGATGTTTATCGCAAGGGGACAGCGCGGATGAGTTCATGCTTACCGGAAGCGATGGCAGCACGTGGGAAGTCCGCAGCAGCGCAGTGGCTCTAGGAGAACATGTCGGGCATACGATAGACGCGACCGGAGTTGTGTCCAATGCAAAGATGCATAACATGAAAGAAGATACAAAAGACATGGCGAAGGACAGCGGCATGACGAAAAGTGATTCTGAACACGGCCACATGAAAATCACAGCGATAAAGATGGTCAGCGACTCTTGTCAAAAGTAGGGCAGCTTTCTCAATGGCCCCTCCCGCTTAACTCGGAGGGGCTTTTTCGCGAGATTTGTGGACACTTCGCCGCCGGAGTAACGTCCGCACATGGTCAGTCACATGTGAACCGCCTCCAGACGTCGAAATAAAGCTGGACCAAAATTCCCACGCGGTGTCTTTGATGTCGCGGCCTGTGTGTTTTAACATCGCTGCACATGGTCTCTCGTCTTCGCGGTTCACTTAGCAATCCCTTAATCCTGCTCTGCCTCGCATCTGCACTCGGTGCGTTCGCCGTGCAATCCGGAGAACTTGGCAGCGCCGACACCATGCACCGCCTCCAAACGGCGACGTCGTTTTTTACTTCAGAGCCCGCGGTATTCCCGCAAGAGTATCCCGAGTTCGGTGTCCACGGCCGTGGACGCAAGCTCTATGACTGGTACGGAATCGGTCAGCCGCTGTTGATGTTGCCAGCGGACATTATCGGCGCCTGCATCGAAAAACTGCCGGTATTCGACGCTTACAACGGCAACGATCCGAGTGTTCGGAATATCTTCGTCAGTTACACCACCAATATTCTGATCAATGTATTGACCGCTCTAATCTGTTTTCGTTTGCTGCGCTTGCTGGAATTCAGTCCGAAGCAGTCCGTCGCTGGAGTTCTAGCCCTGCTCTTTGCGACCACGCATCTGCACTACACGCAGAACATGATGGAGAACAATTACATCCAGCTTCTCACGCTGGCGAGTTTCGTTTTTCAATATCAATGGCTGCGCAGTGGCAATCGTCGCGCGCTGCTGATTGGATCGGCGGCGTTTGGATTGAACCTGCTGACTCGTCTTACCGCCGGCCTTGATCTGTTTGCGGGGGCAGTTTTTCTAGCTGCGGTGCTTTGGTTTGAGCACAAGGGCCGGCAACAATGGTGGGAACGAACTATTGTTTATGTCAAAACGACAGCGCCGGTGTACGCGGCATTTCTATTGATGGATCGCCTTTACCAGTTTTACCGCTTCGGATCGTTCACCAACACTTACGTGCATTATTTCACTCTGGAGCATCGCCTGGCTGATCCCTCTCTGCCTGCGAAATATCCGTTCGAGACGCCATTCCATGTTGGATTCTTCGGCGCATTGTTCACGCCGGAGAAATCTATATTTCTCTTCGATCCATTGCTCGTGCTTACGGTCCTGATTGCCGCGCTGGCTTGGAAGCGTCTGCTGCCGCAGGTCAAATCATATTTGATCGCTGCATTCTTTCTGCTTCTTGCCTACATCTGCTTTTATGCTAAATACACAGTATGGAGCGGTGACTTCGCATGGGGCGACCGCTACGTCTCAACCGCAGCTGAATTGGTGGCATTCATCTCGGTTCCGCTGTTGCTGCGATACAGGCATGATCTTGGAAGGTTCGTGTGGGTGATCGGCATTGCGCTGATCACAGCCAGCACGATGATTCAGATTGCGTCGCTGGCGTTCTGGCTGCCGCTCGAAATTTATCAGATGGAAACTCTTGGTCATCCTACATTCGTCATCGCGTTGCGCTTCAAGAACATTGTTGCTTTCGCGCTGGGCAAGATGGACGCGTGGGGGCTAAACAACCATGCCATGACCGAAGACAGTTGGGACTATATCCACATAACCACCTGGAATTTTCTACCATTTCTGCTTAAGAGAGTCGGCGAAGCTCCCGCTTGGGTCGTGAAGATTGCGTTCCTACTATGGGGCACTTCGCTAGCAGCACTCGCATGGATTTTGGTTAGAGTGAACGCGGTCGTTGGTTCGGAGGAGGGTGCTTCAACAAGCTAACGAACGCTTAGCAGACTCTTACCTGTTTCAGCCAATCGCTGGCATCATCTTTTTCCACTCGCCGCAGTCAGTAATACATTAGGTTGCGCGAGCGCGCGGTTGATGATGTGAACGCACCGTCAGGATTGGAACGATATGACACGGTTTCAACCGTCCAATTGCCGTGATCATTTTCCGCCGGCAGCGACGCTCTTTAGACAGCAGCTAGTTGTCTGCGAACCAAACTGAACCGCCTATCTTGAGGTGTCCTAAGAAACCCTCGCAAGCGTCGCGTTGGTCTCGTGTTCTGGCCGTGCATTGCGAGTCGCGATCAAGCCGGCGAATATCCACGTGGCACCCACCGCAGCCAGGTTGTATGCGTTGCCGCCCCAGACATCGTGTCTGTGGGGAAAAGCAAAGATCATAGGCACCAATGTTAGGGCGCTAAACACTAGCAGCATCAGTGCGAGGAGCCGGGCAGCCACGACGTCTAAAATTCCCGAAAGTATGGCAAGGCCTGCTAGTACGAAGCAAATTCCAGTCACGATGGTCCAGAACTCTCCTCCCAGCGGCATCCAGCTGGGGACGTAAACGGCATTGTCCTTAACGCCAGTCAAATGCGCCAAGCCAAAGGCTATTGAGCAGAGCCCAAATATCCATCGAGCAAAAAGAATCGTTCGCGGCCCTGATGAGGATGATCTACGCGTTGCTAGCGACGCGTAGACGAGTGCTCCTGCGGCGACGGCGATGAGTTGCGTGCCGAATCCCGCGAAGACACCGATTTCGACGGGAATTCGAAACCCAAGATAGTGAGGCGCCGTATAGAATCGCGGCAACCAGAAAACGGCAAACACGAAATAGATGGCGGCCAGCGCTGCCCCACCCGCCCGAGCGCTGCGCCGCCACAGGATCGCCATGCCCCCCCCGCGATCATCCAGACGGCGGTGATATACGCCAGGATCTCACGACCAGGAATGTGATCCCCGAAGGCCTGAATCGGTTGATGGGAGGCGTCAAAGTCACCCCAGATAAAATCCATGACGCCGGCAGCGGCTGACGCCATGCCATATACGTAAATTCCTACTCTGGTCATTGTCACCCTCCCCCGGATTTTCTGGACACCCAGCGTTGCTTTTCACGACGGGCGTCAACTTCTCCCAGTATTGTAAAGAGGCCTTTTCACAAATGCATCACGCCTCAGACCTTCGTCACGCGAGACCCTCGGCAACTTAGCAAGGCTGGGGGATGGCCCCACCTTTACATTTTTTGAAACTGTGAAAAAGCCATTTTGCAGGCGGCTAGGGGGAGCGGAAGGCTCGATTTAGAACGGGAAGAATCTTCAGTGGCAGAAACGTTTCTATGATTTCAATGTTTCACAGCCGAGAAGGGATCGAGAAGCTGCGCTACATGCATCAGAATCCAGTAAAGCGCGGAGTGGTAGAGGAACCGGAGCAGTGGCCGTGGAGAAGCTATCGAAGTTATGCTTTCGGGGATCAGGGCGCGGTGCGGATCAATCTGTGGGAGAGGTAAAGATCAAAATCCGGGGCATCAGGCGCATGAGTCCCCACTTTTACATAAAGGAGGGTGTTACGAAACTCGAGTGTCGCGGGAGAACGTGGGAGAGAGCAGCGGTTCAGTCGCGAAGCGACGGCATTCAATAGCCCGTCACGTAAGGGGCGGGAATGCAAAGTGGGAAAATAGAGTCCGCCTTAGCGGACGACACTCAGTTTCGTAACAACCTCAAAAGCGTAAAGGTGGACCAGCCGTCAGCCACCGCTAGCCTTACGCAAAGAGATCACGTTTCGAAGAAGCCAGAAATGGGTCATCCTCCGAAGCCAGCCACCAGTGAGGCTTTTCATGGCTAACCCATTTGCACGAGACCGCGCGCCTAGCCTCTCTGCATGAGTTAATTCTTTCCGCTTCCGTACTAAACTCCTCTTCCGAAGGACAGGGTCCACGAAAGCGAACGTCCCATCGTCGGGGAGCGAATCCTTATCGCGACGGGCAATTTCTTCGCTGTGAATATTTGCGCGTGATTTTAGCAGGGATTGGTGTGCCAGAAATTAAACGAGTGAAAGGCGATTGTGATTTACTTCCCCCAAAGATTTACTGCTGTCACCATCATGGTACTGTCTTTGTCTTTGTTTGCAATTGCCACTGCGGCTCCAATTATTAGCAGTCTTTCGCCGTCGGCAGGCATCCCAGGAACAACCGTTACGATCAGGGGAGTCAATTTTGGCGCCACTCGATCACTCAGCACGCTGACCTTCAACGGAGTAACTGCGACGCCCGCCAGTTGGGGTGCAGGCTCAATCGTGGTTGCCGTGCCGGCAGGTGCGACAAGCGGGCCGGTGGTGGTCGAGGTCAATGGGGTCTCCAGCAGCGGGGCACAATTCGCCGTCTCGCAGGGCGGCCTTCAGATAACGAGCTTATCGCCGACATCTGGAACGGTTGGCACCGTGCTGACAATCACTGGAACCGGCTTTGGCGCAACCCAGGGGTTGAGCAGCGTTAAATTCGGCAGCGTGAGTGCCTTTCCTACTAGTTGGAGCAACACCTTGATTAGCGTTGCTGTCCCCGTGCGAGCGACGACCGGACTGGTGACCGTCGCGGTCGGAGGCGTCTCGACCTCGGCTGGGTCATTTTCGATGGTTTCAGGCCCGACGATCAGTAGTTTGTCACCGGCGTCTGCGGCGGTTGGCAGCTCAATCACGGTGGCTGGAAGCAGCTTTGGATCCACTCAAAAATCAAGCACAGTCACGTTCAACGGCATTGCCTCGACGCCTGTGAGTTGGAGCGCAGGCTCAATCGTGGTTGCCGTGCCGGCAGGTGCGACAAGCGGGCCGGTAGTGGCGAACGTTAATGGGATTCCCAGCAATGGCGCACAGTTCACTGTCCCACAACATTTTCAGACAACCAGCCTTTCTCAGACCTCCGGCGCTGTTGGCACGTTAATCACAATCACAGGTAGCAGCTTTGGCTCAACTCAGGGTGCTAGCAGCGTAAAGTTTAACGGCACGCTCGCAACGCCGATTAGTTGGAGCGACTCGTCCATTACGGTCACTGTGCCAGCCGGAGCCACGAGCGGACTGCTTCTGGTCACGGTTTGGGGCAGACCGACTGGGGCGTTCTTTACGGTTGTGCCGGGCCCCGTGCTTAGCGGGTTGTCGCCGTCGTTAGGGAAGGCTGGAAGCTCGATCACGATTTCGGGAGGTAATTTCGGGTCAACTCAAGGGTCCAGCACAATAAACTTCAACGGGGCAACCGCGACTCCCACGAGTTGGAGTTCTTCCTCGATTGTGGTTCCAGTGCCGTATGGCGCGATCACCGGGCCGGTCACGGTGACGGCCGCAGGAGTTCAGAGCGCGAGTGCAATATTCGTTGTGGTCTCCGCGGGAGGTCCGTACTCCTACGCGGTGGTAGCTGGAGACTTCGACAACAATATCAATCCCGACTTGGCGATCGTAAATCGTTGCTTGGACGCCAGCAATTGCTCCACCGGTTCTGTCGGAATGATGTTGGGAAACGGAAATGGAACCTTCCAACCGGTTGTGACTTATCCTACCGGCGGAATCGAAAGTCTCATCGCCACAGTGGGAGATTTCAACCGCGACGGAAGTCAAGACCTGGCGGTGTTGAACAATTGCGCTACCAGCACCTGCGCCAATGGCTCCGTGAGTGTGCTGCTGGGCCGCGGAGATGGGACTTTTCAGTCGCCGCTGAATTCTAGCGCGGGCGGCTACCAATCAATTGGCATTGCCACCGGGGACTTCAACGGAGACCACGTTCCTGACCTCGCGATAGCGAACAACTGTGCCGACAGCAGTTGTGCTTCGGGCGGAACGGTTACGGTACTAATGGGGAAAGGCGATGGAACGTTTAAGGCACCGGTTAGCTACGCGTCGGGGGGGCAAGGCGCTTTTTCAGTGGTAGTGGGAGATTTCAATCGGGACGGCATTCTGGATCTCGCGGTGGTGAATGATTGCGCCAGCGCCAGTTGCGCGAGCGGAAGCGTCGGTATTTTGTTGGGCAATGGCGATGGAACTTTCAAGCCCGCGGTCACCTATCCGTCCGGGGGGCAGGGGGCTTATTCGTTGGTGAGCGCAGACTTCAACAACGACGGATTTTTCGATCTGGCTGTGGTCAACAATTGCGCCAACAGCACATGCTCAAGCGGAGGCGCGGTAGGCGTTCTGCTAGGCAATGGCGACGGAACATTTCAGCCTCCGATTGTCAGCCCCTCGGGAGGTCTCTATGCTTATTCGCTGGCGGTTGCCGATTTCAATTCGGATGGGCGGGCCGACCTCGCCGTCACTAACGAGTACGGCAATGGCGGAAATTCAAACGGGGGCACCGTGAGCGTGCTGTTAGGAAACGGCGACGGAACCTTTCAAGCAGCTGCGAACTACAACTCCGACGGCACAAACCCATTTTCGGTGGTTTCTGCGAACTTTAATATTTACGGCAGTATCGACCTTGCGGTGGCCAACTCTTGTCTTCCGGCTTTCAATTGCGCGGAGGGAGTCATTACGATGCTTTCCGGCAATAGCGACGGAACATTCGGATCGCTTGCAAGTTACGCCGCTCCGCCCGCGGGCAGCCAGTCTGGCAGTCTCGCGCCCCCTCATCATCAAGTAAGTCTTTCGTGGGATGCAGTCGTCTCCGTAAGCGGCTACAACGTTTATCGCAGCACTCAATCAGGGGGCCCATACGACAAAATCAATCCGGCCCTTGATGCGACCACAGATTTTGCTGATCGCTCAGTCGTTGCCGGACAGACCTATTACTACGTGACCACAGCAGTAAAGTCCGTATTAGAGAGCGGCTACTCCAACGAAGTTCAGGCTTCAGTTCCATCGCCGTAGTAAAAAACCGCATTCTGCAGCGAAATGTTTGCAGTGGGGACTTCTGAGTACTCTTCAAGAAAGGACTTCGGAATCTGCCACGCGGGCCAGTGCATCGCGCACATTCTTTGAGGCAGCTTGAAATTCTGTTCCAACTTTTTTTGATGGCACAATTTTCAATTGTGCCACGCAACACCACCCCCAACGATAAGAATTAGACCTTTGGCAGAGACGACCAATCCAGGGGACTGGCTAAGTCTTGCATCTTATGGGAAACTGTGGGCATGGGAAACAAAGACGCGCCAAAACGCGAAAAGAAAAAGCCACCTAAGAAAAAATAACACCCTCACGCGATTTATTGAGGAGCCGCGACATGGGCCGTGCCGTGCTCGTTCCAACCTGGCCTAATTTGTCTTTCTTCCTTGCCTAAAGCTCCGCGCGCGAAAGCGCAATAATCCCTAAGGATCCCCTTGATTGTCCACTTCCATTTGCCCAACATTTGCAGTTCGCCCTAAAAAAGTATGTGACTTCAGCCACAGCTTAAGACTAAAGATCCCCAAATACGCGAGACTCTTCAATCGCACGGCCGACCCAGTCTTTCGGGGTACATCAACAAGGGGGTATTTCAAATCAGTGAGTAAGTCTCCGATTCCCGTTTCCAACTCACTTACCTCAGAAGCGGAAAGCAAAATCTTCCACCGGCCCACAGGGCTGAGACCCTTAAGATTTTCATCCGACTTGAAGGATGAGTTGGGAGACTTTACTGAATCCAAACCCTTACTGCTGATGCGGTCGTAATCCAAGTCTTCGCCAATGAACATGCTAATCTCAGCCAACGTGTCTCGGGGATTGTTTACAAGTTCTTCATAGTGAACTTCCATATAGTCCGAGCCCATTTTGCTGCCGTGATTTCGGCCTTTCCGGACCATCCACTTCCAGAACAAACCAGACACCAGCAGGCTCCCGTTTCGATCCCACGCAAAGGGGCGAATCCAACCGATCTTCCTCAACGAAACCGCCACGTCTCTGCCGTCGCGAATGATGTGAATAATGAGTGCGTCGGGAATAAGCTTTTTGATGAGCGGGAGGTACAGCAGATGTTGAGGCGTTGAGTCGGCCCACCGCCTAACACCCTGCTTGCGGGCGATGGTCTCCATCAATATTCGTAAAAAATCTCCCTCATTCCGGCAGTTCTCCAGGATTTGAGGCGCGATCTCGTCCACGGTCAGCTCTGATCGCCTGAACAGTTTGCTTTTCAGCCATACGTCCAGCAGTCGCTGCCGGTTTTTTCGGTGTTGTAACTTTCCGAACTTGAATCCCAAAAGGTTAAACACATTGCTTTCAGTACGATAAACACAGAAATTCCCCGACGATAGCAAGGTATGGTACAGCAGTTTGGTGCCCGATCTTACGCACCCAAGGACAAACACTGGCGCATTTTTCCGCGGGACCATTTTTTTTTCTTCGGCCTCGTGACTCATTTTGTTTAGTTGAGCCATGCGCTCATCTTTAACGCCTTCTAACAGTATATGCAAGAATTTCAAACTCACGGGAATGGTCCTGCTTGAAATCCGAAGGCGTTCTTCGTTCCTAACGATTGTCTGCGGGGAAGATTAGAGTTTCGACAGGGGAGTGACTCCTTAATCGTCGGCTAAAAGCTGCCTCAACAGGTAACCCACGGGGTTAGTTAACACGGCTGATACCGCGAAAGTACATTTCAGATTAAAAATAGGTGCCGTTTAATGAGGCATCTGGGGTGCATCGAATGACGGACGCTTTGCGTCGTGCGCAAACAGTTAACTGTTTGAAGCACCTTACTTTGTCGAGGGTTGTGCTTTTCTTCTTTGCATTTCTCTTAGTGTCGAGTTCGACGACGGCTTTCGGCGGCGGACCCAATCGCGCAGGGTTCGATGGCCCTGCGGAGTTGCCAAGGGTTTATATCCAATCAACATCTGCCGACACGCCCGCTCCAGGCCACCCGATCCGTGTAAATATCGGAGGAAACTTTCAACTGGCACTGGACAACGCAAGTTGCGGGGACACCATTGAACTTCAGGCTGGCTCATCCTTTGCCGGTCCTTTCACCCTGCCAGACAAAGGTTGCGACGATCAACATTGGATCATTATTCGCACGAGCGCACCAGACAACGCGCTGCCGCCGGAAGGTGTGAGAGTAACTCCTTGTTATGCAGGACTGGCGTCGTTAGCGGGGCGTCCTGATTTTCATTGCATTTCGACCGCAAACGTGATGGCGAGGCTCATTCTCGCTCAACGCGGGGCTTCAGGACCACTGTTTCTAGCTCCGGGCGCAAACCACTACCGTCTCGTGGGTCTGGAAATTACTCGGATTCCCGGAAACGGACCTGCGGCTGACTTGATACACGCGGAAGCTGGCGCTGACCACATTGTCTTGGATCGTGTCTGGGTTCATGGCACGGCACACGATGAGACCCGGCGCGGGATACTGCTTGGTGGAATCACCACAGCGGCTATCGTGGATTCTTATTTCAGTGACTTCCATTGCACTTCAGTGAGTGGGACGTGCGTTGATTCACAGGCAATAGCCGGCGGGAGCAGCACTCTCGCGGGAGGCCCTTATAAGATCGTGAATAATTTTCTGGAGGCCGCTGGTGAGTGCATCCTTTTTGGCGGAGGCGCTTCCACCACCACGCCCACGGATATAGAGATTCGCCGAAACCACCTGTTCAAGCCAATGATCTGGGAAGCGGGACAGGCTGGATTTGTAGGCGGACCGGCTGGGAATCCCTTCATCGTTAAGAATCATTTCGAGCTTAAGAATGCTCAACGAGTGCTGCTTGAGGGCAACATCCTCGAGAACGCATGGGGAGGATTCAGTCAGGTCGGATTTTCTATCACGCTGACACCGAAGGGATATACAGATCCAAACAGTACTATAAACAGATGCCCAATCTGCCAGGTGACGGATGTTACGATTCGATACAACACGATCAGCCATGTCGGAGGTGGAGTTAATATCGCCACGGTCCTTACAGGTTCAGGCGTTCGCGCTCTGGCCGGGGGACGATTTAGCATTCACGATGTAGTGATGGATGATGTAACTACTCAATACAACGGCCCGGGCACACTAGTGAAAATTATGAACGGATGGTCTAGAAATGCCTTAAACAATGTCACGATTAGTCACATTACGGGCTTCCCGGAAATTCATTTTCTTACGCTGCTCGATCTTGCTTCAAAACCCCAGATGTCAAATTTAATCTTTACGAACAACATTGTGGGAGCAGGCAAATATCCTGTGTGGTCGGCCGGTGGTGGTTCGGCGAATTGCGCGAGTTCCGATGTGCCAATGACAAGCATCGCTACATGCTTTAGTACTTATACATTCACCTCCAACGTCATCATCGCCTCGCCTTATGCGCTGTCAAAGTGGCCAACTGGGAACCATTTCCCAGTAGATTTTCAGGCGGTTGATTTCCTGAACTACTTAAATCATGACTACGCTCTACTTCCCTCAAGTCCATATTGGGGACAAGCTACGGATGGCACGAATCCCGGGGCCGATATCGAGGCCCTGGAAGCAGCGCGGTCAGGCGTTTACTGAACTAGCGCCAGACCCGAATTCTTTCGGCAGTTCTCGGAAGTGGCAACCCATGGGGTTATGTCACTGTCGCGTGCTATGATCCCGCTTATCCTTCGAGACTCAGCGCCCACGCTCAATAGGCTTGCGGAACTGCCTGAGCGGCCTGCTTAATGGGATCCGAGAGAGAGGAAGCTATGAAGTTTGGGCGGTGTGGAGTCTTTGTTGCCCTCCTGCTTATTTTTGGATGGGCGGGCGAGTTACATCCTGCAAATCCGCCGTCTACCTCCCAAGGAACTACCCCGCCCCGCTTTGATGGACCTGCCGAACTCCCTCGTGTTTATGTCCGCAGCAATTTGAGCGACACGCCCGCTCCTGGGCATCTCCGCCTGGTTCGAGAAAATGAAAATCTCCAGGACGCGATCAATGAAGCGAAATGCGGAGACACCCTAACATTGCAGGCTGGAGCAACCTTCAGCGGATTGTTTCGGTTTCCCAATAAGCCATGCGACGACTCCCATTGGATCATTGTTCGAAGCAGCGCATCAGACGAGGCCTTGCCACCGGAAGGTTCTCGCGCTCTGCCCTGTTATGCCGGAGTGGCATCTCTGCCGGGCAGGCCTGAATTTCATTGCGGCGCAGTGAAGAATGTAATGGCGAGAATCGTATTCGATGCCAACGGAAATTCTGGACCGATTCTTTTCTTGCCCGGAGCGAACCACTACCGCTTCATTGGCCTGGAAGTGACGCGCGCCAAGCCTGAACTCCACATGCGGAACCTGGTGCAGCCCGACAAACCGGACAGCACCGCCGATCACCTTGTTTTCGACCGCCTCTGGCTGCACGGCACGGCGCAGGACGAAACTAAGGGCGGCATTCATCTCACGGGAACTACTTATGTTTCAATTGTTGATTCTTACTTCAGCGACTTTCATTGCATCGCGATGAAGGGTTCGTGCACGGACGCGCAAGCCATCAATGGAGGCGGAGGGGACGCCCCGGGCGGTCCCTATAAGATAGTCAATAATTTTCTCGAAGCCTCGGGCGAGTGCATCCTGTTCGGCGGCGCACCGGGAACGGCAACGCCAGCCGATATCGAAATTCGCCGCAATCACTTGTTCAAGCCTATGACTTGGAAGTCCGGTGAACCGGGATTCGTGGCTGCCTATACAGGCACTCCATTTATCGTTAAGAACCATTTCGAATTGAAAAATGCGCAGCGAGTGCTCTTTGAAGCGAACATACTGGAAAACTGCTGGGGTGGTTTCTCCCAGGCCGGCTTTTCAATCGTTCTTACTCCTGCCAACCAGGGGGGCAAGTGCCCCGAGTGCCGTGTAACCGACGTTACCATCCGCTACAACGTGATTCGCCACGTCGCAAGCGCATTTAACATCGCCGATTTACTTAAAAAGCAAATCACACCTTCGTCTGGCGGGGAACGCTACAGCATCCATGACGTTCTGGTGGACAATATTGAAGGTAAGGGTCTCGCAGGCTTCGGCAACTTCGCGCTAATAATGTCAGAAGCGCCTCCCCTCAAGAGCGTACATATCGACCATGTCACCGCCTTTCCGCAGCGGGCTATTTTTACTATTACCAACTTAGGCGCTAAGATCGAGGACTTTCAAATTTCGAACAGCATTTTTGCCGCTGGCGAGAGGCAGATTGCCAGCGCTGGCGGAGGACCTGAAAATTGTGCCAAACCCGGCGATGCACCCTCCGCCGTGTTGAACGACTGTTTCGCGAATGCCACATTCCGCGGCAATCTGATCATCGGCGGATCGGGCATTTGGCCGCGGGACAACATTCTCGTCAAGAATCCTGAAGACGCAGGGTTTCGCAATTTCAATGGCGGCCGGGGCGGGGACTATAGTCTTTGCCAGAATAAGGGTGACGGTAGCACCTGCACTCGATCTTCCCCCGCACTAGCGAAAGGAACCGATGGAAGGGCTATTGGCGCTGATATTGAGGGTATTGAAAAAGCCACTGCCGGCGTAATCTAAGCCGGCTCGTCCCACTATTTGTCGATTAGAATCTCTGAGTAGTCCACCATCCAGCGCGACAGCGGAGTGTTGATTTTGGCCCACTGCTTGAATTCGTAGAAGGCGTTGTACACAATCCGCTTCCTTCGCACTGCGGTCGCGCGATTGAATAGGGTCGTGCCCCCCAAAGAGTAGCCGAGTTCCTGAAGGTAATCGCCGACAAGGGCCTCAAACCAAGCCAACTGCTGCGGAGAAAACTTTACTTTCCATCTCCCCACTGGCGAAAATGTTCCGTCGCGCAGATCTTCGTTGAACGAAGTGAGAGGGTTCTTAACCGAGCCTATGCTTGCCTGCTGGATGCGACCGTAAGCGAGATCATGCTGGAGAAACTTCCCCACCCGCGCAAGAGCTTCTTCGGGATTCTCTACCAGGTCTTCGTAACGAACTTCCATGTAGTTTGAGCCGAGCTTTGTCCCGTATTTCCTGGCTTTGCGCACGATCCATTTCCAATAGAGTCCCGCAGCAAGTAACCCGTTATCTTTGTCCCAGGGAAGAGGCCGGCTCCATTGCCGCTTATCGAGCGAGAGGGCAACATCTCGGCCATCGCGGATAATGTGGACAAATAAAGCGTCTGGAAAGTCCCGCTGGATTTGAAGCATGTGGGGCACATTGGTTGGGGTCGAATCAATCCAACGATCAACTCCTTGCCCGCGAGCGATTTCCTTCATAACGATTCGCAGAAAGTCGCTTGCGCTTTTGCAGCCGGCGAGTACCTTGGCTTCAATCGTCTGCCGGTCCAGCCCCGAAACTTGGAAAGCTTTGCTCTGAAGCCAGTCGTGCATCATTCTCTTGCGATTCTTAATCCGCTTAAGATCGCCGTAGATAGGTTCAAGAACGTCGAAGGCGTTCATCTGAGTACGAAACTCGGCGAAGCCGCCAGCCGAAAGCAGCAAATGATAGAGAAAGCTTGTGCCGGACCGAGGACAGCCCACAATGAAAATCGGTGATTTCAAGGATTTAAATTTAGCGTTCTGGCCTGGCGCCAAGCATCACAGAATTCATATTTAGGCGTCCTGCAGTCACTTGAAGCCGGGCGCATTCGACTCTGACTGAAGTATATAGATTTACCCACAACTAAGTCCCAGTGTCCAATTCGCAGTCCGCTTCTCACATGGGTGGACGGCAGCGAACTACCGCAATCGAACGTCAGGATATGGGTTGGAGGTAAGCGAGTCGTACACATTCAGCCATTGCTTCCGGACAATCCCCCACGAATAGCGACGCAGTTCCTCCTGCGCATTGAGTGCGAGGCGTGACGCCAGTTCCGCGTCTCCTAACACCCGAATAACGTTTTGCGCTAAAGTGGCGGAATCATCAGGTTCTGAAAGTAATCCGGTACGCTCATGATCGACCAGATATTTCATCCCTTCTGGAGATGTGCTGATGACGGGAGTTCCAGCTGCGAACGCTTCCAGAATTGAAACTGGCATATTGTCCAAACGGGATGCATTGATGAAAATATCGGCGCGATCGTAATAACCGCCAATCTGGTCTCGGGAAGCGACGCCGGCAAAATGAATGCCTGGGATATTTAACTTTTTTACGAGGTCTCGAATCTCTGCCTCCAAAGGTCCACTGCCCACCAGGTCCAGCCGCGATTCTGGCAAAGCCCGCTGCACCTCAGCGAATGCGCGCACAACCACATCAATTCCGTAGTAAGGATGGAAACCCCTTGTGCATACAAGATGTGGACGAAGAGGGTTTCGAAGACGGAATGAGAACTGCGAGACGTCCACAACATTGGGAACAATTTTTGCGGCGATCCCGAATTCGCGAAATACATTGACGAGATATTCAGACGGAACAACGAGGGCATCAGCCTTTTTCAGAATCTGCGCGGCGCTTCGAAAACGGTGAAGGTGGTCCCTGGCTTCTCCGCTGTGATAGTGAATCACTGTCTTTTTGCCCAATAATCGCGCCATTAGGAGAGCCGGGGCTGGGGCTATGAGGAATGACCAATAGGAGGCCGAGAAAATATGCGCCACGTCGGAATGTTTCAATCCTCGCCAAAGTTCCAGCAAGTATAAAGGCTCGCGTACAAAAGTGCGCAGTAGTGGAATGTGGTTCACCCATTTAAGCCCGCGCGGAAGCAGCGGGTCAATGGGAATGAGTGTGGCTTCAACTTCAGGATCGTCCCGCCAATTTTGCAGTAGTAAGTCCGCCTGGACCGACTGCCCGCCTACGTAACGTAACGATGCGGCAACGATGCTGACGCGGAGTCGAGACCTGTCGAGGTTGCGTTGGACCGGAGCGAAGTTACGTTTTCCAGGTCGCGAAGTCTTCTTCTCCAACAATTCGGTATAGAGTTCCTCGTGCCGCTTTCTCATTTGGTCAATGGTGAAGTTCGCCCGGGCGAATTGTCTAGCGTTCAGTCCCAGCCGACTTCGTAGTGAGCCGTCTCGAAGCAGTCGTTCAATCGCATTCGCTAAAATGTCTTCGTCGCCCATCTCGACTAAAATCCCGCGGTCCTCAGTGATTAGTTCCGGATTCCCCCCGACGCGGCTGGCGACGACTGGGACACCAGCAGCCATGGACTCAATAATCACATTGGAAAGACTTTCGGATGAAGAAGGCATTACCGAAACGTCCAGCGAAGCGAGCACAGCGGGAATGTCGCGGCGATCTCCGAGGAAGATGGTGCGGTCGCCAATGCCCAATTCTGACGTTTCGCGTTCAAGCTCTTTCCGCAGCGGCCCATCG
>JGI20189J14885_1000402_pt1 | contig 16056 bp, 21 predicted proteins | sample NGESurdeep072012_10_FD_14885 | JGI IMG/M metagenome (IMG submission 14885) | reverse complement strand
CGCCGTACGCGAGAATGATTCGCAAGCCGCGGTGCATGGCCTGGCTCGTGCTTTGGTCAACAATGCCGTCGAAGGCGTCACCAAAGGTTGGACGCGGGATTTGGAAATCGTCGGAATCGGATATCGCGCCGAGATGAAGGGCAAAGGAACGGTGGTGTTTACCTTGGGATACTCCCATCCCATCGAATATCCGCTGCCCTCCGGAATCGAGGCAACGGTAGATCCAAAGCAGACGAAATTAACGGTCACAGGAATTGACCGCCAGAAAGTGGGCCAGGTCGCGGCGGAAATGCGCAGCCTTCGTCCGCCAGATCCATACAAAAACAAAGGCGTCCGCTACGCCGGAGAACGCCTGAAGAAGAAGGTAGGCAAGACCGGAGCGAAATAAACCGTCGTTGGTTGTTGGCCGCGCGTCGTTAGCTAAACCCGACGCTCCATGCTTTAGTTGATCGCAAAGTTTTTGACGTCATCCTGAGCGAAGCGAAGGATCTGGCGAGCAGCAGAAAAGAACAGATTGTCGGGGTTGTTCAGCTAACGACCAACGACGAACGGCCAACGACCCAGTAAAGACCAAGGACAGATTTTATGTTGACAATATCATCCAAAAACACAAACCGCCGGCACGTGCATGAACGTATCCGCAAAAAGATTCTCGGCACAGCCGGGCGCCCGAGACTGAACGTCTATCGTTCGCTGAATCACGTTTACGTTCAGCTCATTGACGACACGCAAGGCACGACCCTGATCGCGGCCCATTCGGCGGAGGGCAAGAAGGGCGAACGCAAGCCCGGTGGCAATCTCGCCGCGGCCAAAGAAGTGGGCAAACTCATCGCCGAGCGCGCCCAAGCCAAAGGAATTAAAGAAGTCGTATTTGATCGCGGCGGTTACATTTATCACGGACGAGTAAAGGCCCTCGCTGATGCCGCCCGCGAAGCGGGATTAAAGTTCTAGCATTGAGTAATTTTGTGATCGGGTAATTGGGTAATTGAAAATCCAAGCTTTTGACTTTCAATTACCAAATTGCTCAATTACTCAATTACCAAATTAAGGAAAGAATGCCGACAATCATTAAGAAACTCGACGCGAACGCCTATCAGCTTAAAGATCAGGTAGTCTCCATCAACCGCGTCACCAAAGTAGTCAAAGGGGGCAAGAACATGTCCTTTGCCGCCTTAGTCGTCGTGGGAGATCCCAGCGCTGCCGTCGTAGGATACGGCTCCGGCAAGGCGAAGGAAGTTCCGCAGGCAATCCGCAAGGGAATCGAATCGGCCAAGAAAAATCTGATTAAGATCAATCTGACCCAGACCACAATCCCTCATTTGGTTCTCGGCCGCTACGGATCGGGCAAAGTCCTTCTCAAGCCGGCTCCAGAAGGAACTGGCGTAATCGCGGGCGGTGCCGTGCGTGCCGTAATGACTTCCGTTGGCGTTCAAAACGTTCTGACGAAATCCATCGGAACCACGAATCCGCACAATGTAATCAAAGCCACGTTCGACGCCTTGAAGCACCTGAAGAGCAAGGCAGACGTCGCCGCCATGCGCGGCAAAACCGTCGAGGAGTTGAACTAATGGCGCGCGCATTAGCGGCAAAGCCAAAAACGAAAGCGGCAGGAATGTTGCATCTGAAATGGGTGCGCTCCGCCATTTGTGCCCCATTCCAGCAGAAGCGAGTCGTAAAAGGACTAGGTTTCACGCGCCTGAACCAGATCATCGAACGCCCCGACAACCCGGCAATCCGCGGGATGGTGGCCAAAGTTCCTCATTTGGTGGAAATACTAAAGTAGAGACGCAGCTTGCTGCGTCTTGCCGGAAGCGGCAAAAGGTTTTCAACGCAATCAAGACGTAGCTAAGAGCCAATAGCCAAGAGCTGATTATGAATCTTTCAAACTTACGAGCCCCCAAAAAGGCCAACGAAAAAAAGAAGCGTGTAGGACGCGGCATGGGTTCCGGCATGGGCAAGACTTCCACCCGAGGACACAAAGGCCAGCGCTCGCGCAGCGGTTCCCGCATGATGCGCGGCTTCGAAGGCGGCCAGATGCCTCTCCATCGCCGCATGCCCAAGCGCGGCTTCACCAACATTTTCCGCAAAGAATTCAACGTGGTGAACCTCGAAAAACTTGTCGCTCTCGGCGAAACCACCATCACTCCCGAAGTCCTTCGCAAAGCCGGCATCATCAGCACCAAGCATCCGGTAAAAATTCTCGGCGACGGCGAACTCACCACCGCCATCACTGTCCACGCCCACAAGTTTTCCAAGTCGGCTCAGGATAAAATTACCAAAGCTGGCGGCAGCTTCGAGGTCTTGCAGTAATGTTCGAGAAATTCGCCAACATTTTCCGTATCCCCGATTTGCGCAAGCGCATCCTCTTCACCCTTGCGCTTCTCGCCGTTTACCGTCTTGGCGGACACATCCCCACTCCCGGCGTGGATGCCAACAAATTGCAGCAATTTTTCGAGCAGAACCGCGGCTCATTCCTCGGCTTCGTAGATCTCTTCTCCGGCGGCCAGTTGCGCCGTTTGACGATCTTCGCTCTGGGAATCATGCCGTACATCACGGCCTCCATCATCCTGCAATTGCTTACCGTGGTTTATGAGCCGCTCGCCAAGCTGCAAAAAGAAGGCGAACTCGGACGCAAAAAAATCACCCAATGGACCCGCTACCTTACCGTCATGTTAAGCGCGGTCCAGTCTCTCGGCATCGCCATCAGTCTCGAAAAAGGCCAGGGCTTCGTCTTGAATCCCGGCATAGGCTTCATCCTGATGACCATGCTGACCCTCACCACGGGCAGCGCATTCATCATGTGGCTCGGGGAACAGATCACCGACCGCGGCATTGGCAATGGCATGTCCCTGCTGATCTTCGCTGGCATCGTCGTTGGCTTGCCCAGCGGTGTTGCCGATCTCTTTGACAAAGCCTCGACCCAGGCTTGGGGACCCTTCACCCCATTCGCGATTCTGATGCTGATCGTGGTCATGGTCGTCATCGTCGCCTTTATCGTCTACGTGGAGCGCAGCGAGCGCCGCATTCCCGTGCAATACGCCAAACGCGTCGTCGGACGAAAAGTCATGGGCGGCCAATCCACCCACCTCCCTCTGCGCGTCAACGCTGGCGGTGTCATGCCCGTAATCTTTGCCTCATCCATCCTGACCATGCCGCAGATGATTGGCGCGGGCTTCAAGAACAATCGCTACTTCGGCAACTTAATTCATGCCATGGGATGGGGCGAACCGCTCTATACCCTGCTCTACGCCGTCGGCATCATATTTTTCGCGTATTTCTATGTTTCCATCGTTTTCAATCCCAACGAAGTCGCCGACAACATGCGCAAGTATGGTGGATTCATTCCCGGCATTCGTCCCGGCAAGCGCACCGCCGATAATATCAACGAAATCCTGACTCGAATCACCCTGGTCGGAGCTCTGTATCTCATCATCATTTCGTTCATTCCGGAATGGATGATCGCTGGCATCCACCTGAATCATCTTCCCGGAGCTTTGGGCACTTTCTTCGAACGCCTTCCCACCTGGGTGACGAATGGTTTGGGTGTAAGCTTCTATTTCGGCGGCACGTCCTTGTTGATCGTGGTAGGCGTCGCGATGGACACCGTCACTCAGGTTGAAGCGCAGCTCATCATGCGGCACTATGACGGATTCACCCCGCGCAGTGGCCGAATTCGCGGACGCCGTACCTGGTAACGCAGCGCTATTTTCGATGGAGTGACGGGCGTCCTCGCGAGCCTGCCCTCAGCGTAGTCGAAGGGTCCGCGATGCCAGTAGACGACATACAATAGGCAAGATTGGAAATGGAGACAGCCTGGAGCGAGTTCGATGGCAGAAGAAGTATTGCGCAACATCGGACCAATTGTGCTGCTGGGCCCGCCCGGCGCGGGCAAGGGTACTCAGTCCAAACGGCTGTCTGATCGCTACGGCATTCCGCAGATTTCTACCGGAGACCTGCTCCGCGAGAATGTGCACCGTGGCACGGATTTGGGGCTAAAGGCCGAGGCCCAGATGGCGCGGGGAGATCTCGTCCCCGACAATCTGGTCTGCGATATGGTGGCATGGCGCCTGCGTGACCAGGATTGCGAGCGGGGTTTTATCCTCGACGGCTTTCCCCGTACCGCGACCCAAGCGGCTTGGCTCGACGCTTTTTTGAAGCATCAGTTCCTTGAAAACCCGAAGCGTCACATGTGTTCGCCAATTGTCGTGCGGTTTGACGTGGATTATAATAAGTTATCGCTCCGGCTTACTGGACGTAGGACTTGTCCTTCCTGTGGCCGAATTTATAACGTCCACCTCCAGCCACCTCTGGTTGACGAAATTTGCGATGTTGATGGTTCTTCGCTAATCGTTCGTGACGACGACCGCCACGAAGTGATCCGCGAGCGTCTGGCAACTTATGATCGCCAAACTATGCCGGTGGCGGCATATTATGGGCGGCAACGCCGTCTGATTTCGGTGAATGCCGATCAGCCGGTGGACGATGTCACCGCGCAGCTTTTTCAAGAAATCGAGAGCCACGCAGCAGCGCCCGCAATCGGCGGCTGAAAAGAACGATGGAGAGACGGGCGTGGAGGAATTACGTAGGGACAGCCGCCCTCGGCTGTCCAGGCGGAGCAAAGCTCCGCAGGATTTGAAATTTTGTTATTTAACTTAAAAACACTGTCATCTCGACCGGAGCGAAGCGCAGTGGAGAGACCTGCTTTTAAAGCAGGAAACAAAAGTGGTTTAGCCAAAAGCTAAAAGCTAAAAGCTAAAAGCTAAAAGCCCTTTATGCCAATAGTTTGTAAATCCGCGGCCGAGATTGACAAGATGCGCCAGAGCGGCCACATTGTCCGCGAGGTCCTTGACGCCGTGCGCGCTCTTGTCGCTCCCGGCGTCACTACTATGGACCTGGAACGCGCCGCGGAACAGAAGATCAAAGATCTCGGCGCAAAGCCGGCGTTCAAGGGATACTACGATTATCCCTGCGTGCTTTGCACTTCCGTGAACGACGAAATTGTCCACGGCATTCCCTCTGAAAAGCGGGAACTGAAAGCCGGAGACATTGTTTCGATTGATTGTGGAGTCGTCCTCGATGGTTATTATGGCGATGCTGCAATCACAGTCCCGGTAGATGGTTCCCTGAAGCCGGAGATTGAGAAGTTGCTCAAAGTTACCGAGGCTTCGCTGTACAAAGGCATCGAGCAGGCTCGCGTAGGAAACGCGGTAGGGGACGTGGGCGCGGCCGTGCAGGAATACGTAGAAGCCAACGGATTCAGCGTTGTTCGCGAGTTCGTAGGTCACGGCATCGGCACGAAGTTGCACGAAGAACCGCAGGTTCCAAATTATGGCGCCAGGGGTCAAGGCCCTCGCCTGCGCGAAGGCATGGTCCTCGCAATCGAGCCAATGGTAAATTTCGGCGAGCCAGGCACGCGCGTATTGAGCGATAAATGGACCGCCGTAACGGCCGACGGCAGTTGCAGCGCCCATTTCGAGCATTGTGTCGCAGTCACCAGAGACGGCCCAATGATTTTGACGCAGTGAAGCAGCTATTAGCTTTTGGCTCTTAGCTTCTAGCTAGGACTCAGAATTTAAAGCGGTTTAGCCAAAAGCCAAGAGCTAACAGCCAAAAGCCCTTAAGGAGTTCATGAGTAAAGAAGACGCGATTGAAGTTATGGCCACAGTGGTAGAACCCTTACCCAATGCCATGTTCAAAGTAGAGCTCGAAAATAAACATCAAGTGCTGGCGCACGTCTCCGGAAAAATGCGGAAAAATTTCATTCGCATATTACCGGGAGACAAGGTAGCGGTAGAGCTCTCGCCATACGATCTGAATCGCGGCAGAATCGTATACCGTTACAAATAGAATAGATCGGATGGAGAGACGGGCGTCCCAGTGAGCCTGCCCTGAGCGTAGCCGAAGGGTCGAGTCGAGCGAAGCTCGACAGGCACTTGGCCAACGACCAACGACGAACGACCAAGGACAGATTTTATGAAAGTACGAGCATCCGTAAAAAAGATTTGCGACAAATGCAAAGTCATCCACCGCAAGGGAGTAGTCCGGGTGATCTGCGAAAATTCCAAACATAAGCAACGTCAAGGATAAAGGACAGACTATGGCACGTATCGCAGGCGTTGACCTTCCGCGCAACAAGCACGTGGACATCGCGCTCACCTACATCTACGGAATCGGCAATCCCCGCTCCGCAAAGATTCTCAAACAGGCCAATGTCGAACCGGGGAAAAAAGTCCAGGATCTCGGCGAAGATGAAGTAAACCGCATCCGCCAAGTCATCGAATCCGAAGGCATGGTCGAAGGCGACCTCCGCAAAGACATTACGATGAACATCAAACGGCTCATCGAAATCGGCTCTTATCGCGGGTACCGCCATCGCCGCAACCTTCCAGTTCGCGGACAACGCACTCACACCAACGCGCGCACCCGAAAAGGCCCGCGCAAAGGCACCATCGCGCAGAAAAAGAAAGCGGCAACAAAAACGTAGAAACCGTCGTTCGTCCTGGGTCGTTGGTCGTCCGCAAAAGCCAACGAACCTAGGATTTTGCCAACGACGAACGGCCAACGACTAACGACGAATCATACGAACGACCAAGGACGGGCTCATGGCAAAACCATTACCAGCAGCGGCAACTCCGGGCACTCCGGAAAAAAAGGGCAAGAAAAAGACTTTCAAAAAGAAAGAGCGCAAGCATGTCACGCATGGCATCGCGCACATTCAGGCCTCTTTCAATAACACCATCGTGACGATCGCCGATCAGTCCGGAAACGTCCTGTCATGGAAGAGTTCCGGCTCGTTAGGATTTCGTGGATCGCGCAAAGGCACTCCCTTCGCCGCCCAGCAGGCAGCCTCAAATGCGGCCAGCATGGCCCGCGATCACGGCGTCCGCAGCGTCGAAGTTCGAGTCAGCGGTCCCGGTTCAGGACGCGAATCCGCGATCCGCGCCCTTGCCGCCGCCGGAATCGAAGTACGCAACATTAAAGATTCCACTCCAATTCCGCACAACGGCTGCCGTCCGCCAAAGCGGAGAAGAGTGTAGAAGAGAAGTTCGGGTTTCAAGTTGCAAGTTTCAAAACCAGGAACCGAGAACTGGAAACTGATATTTTGAAGGCATTTCAAGGTTCGAGAGATTCAGAACTCGACAGAGACCTGAACCTAGAAACTCGAAACCTGAAACTGGAAACTGATTTTCGTCCGGGACGAAGGGTTGAAGCCATACCCGTAAACCGGTCATCTAATAAAGGAGAACAAATTGGCACGTTATACCGATCCCGTTTGCAGACTCTGCCGCCGCGAGGGCATGAAACTATTCCTCAAAGGCACAAGATGTTTTTCCGATAAATGCGCCATCGAAAAGCGTAACTTCGCTCCCGGTCAGCACGGTAAGGACCGCAAGGCGAAAATCGTCGGATATGGCCTCCAACTGCGCGAGAAGCAAAAAACTAAGCGCATGTACTTCACTCAGGAAGGCCAGTTCCGCAACTACTTCGAGAAGGCCGCTCGCTCCCGTGGAGTCACCGGCGAAATCCTTCTCCAGCAGCTCGAACGGCGTCTCGACAACATCGTTTACCGCCTGGGGTTCGGAATTTCCCGACGCCAGGCCCGGCAATTGGTTCGCCATGGCCACGTCCATGTAAATGGACGCAAAGTGAACATTCCGTCCTACGAAGTCAGCGTAGGCGAAGAAATTTCAATCCGCGAAGCCAGCCGTAAGCTGACGATCCTGGAAATCGCGAAAGAATTCGCCAGCCACCAAAACCCGGTAAATTGGCTGGACGTGAATCGCGACAACTACAGCGGGAAAATACTTTCCCTGCCAAAGCGCGAAGACATCAACCTGCCAGTTAACGAACAGTTGATCGTGGAGTTGTACAGTAAATAGTTTCAAGTTTCGGGTTTCAAGTTTCCAGAAACTCGAAACCTGAAACTCGAAACTAGATTTTTCCCGGTCCTACAAATTTCGAGCCAGCAAAGCCTTCCCGGCGCTTGACCTGAAACATGGACCGTTTCAGGGAGCCGGGACGAGCCAAATGGCCGAAGGAGAATAAACAATGTTGTGGAAAGGTTTTCAAAAACCCAAGCGTCTCGCAGTTGACACTTCAACCCTCACCGACCGCTACGGAATTTTCTGGGCGCAACCCTTCGAGCGAGGATTCGGCACCACCGTTGGCAACGCTCTTCGCCGCGTGCTGCTCTCTTCCATCGAAGGCGCAGCCGTCACCGCCGTAAAGATCGAGGGGGTGCTGCATGAGTTCCAATCCATCCCCGGCGTAGTCGAGGATGCCACCGACATCATCCTCAACCTCAAGCAGGTCCCATTCAAGTTGAGCGGGGACGCCCCCAAAGCAATCTACCTTCGCGCAGATCAGCCCGGTGTCGTCACTTCCGGCATGATCGAAGCCGACTCAGATGTTGAGGTTCTGGATAAAGACGTTTACATCGCCACCGTCAGCGAAGGCGGCAAGCTCGATATGGAAATGCGCCTCAAGCGCGGCCGCGGTTACGTCTCCGCCGACAAGAATTTCGACGAAGACCTCGGAATCGGGTTCATTCCCATTGATTCCGTGCACTCGCCCGTCCGCAAGTGCAATTACACCGTCGAAGCTGCACGTCTGGGACAGATCACCGACTACGACAAACTGACTCTCGAAGTGTGGACCAACGGCTCCATCCTGCCCGCAGATTCAATCGGCCTCGCAGCCAAGCTGCTCAAAGACCACATGAACATCTTCATCAACTTCGAAGAAGACATCGAGACCTCCAGCTCAAGCGAAGAGCGCAAGCCAGAAATCAAAAACGAAAATCTCAATCGTTCCGTAGAAGAGCTTGAACTCTCCGTGCGCAGCTACAATTGCCTGAAGAACGCCAACATTCAAAGCATCGGCGAGCTCGTTCAAAAAACCGAAGCCGAAATGTTGAAGACCAAGAATTTCGGCCGCAAATCGCTAAACGAAATCAAAGAAATTCTCGGCACAATGGGTCTGAGTCTCGGCATGAAAATCGACGAACAAGGCAACGCCGTACCCGGCCCAACGTCGAATCAGATTTTGCCAGCCTCAGCCTACGGAGATAACGAACTATAGAAAGCAGTTTCTAGTTTCGGGTTTCAAGTTTCTGGTCCGTGGATTGGGATCGAACTTGAAACTCGAAACCTGAAACTTGAAACAAGGGGTTTATCATGCGCCACAAAGTAGCAGGATACAAATTAGGCCGTAACACCAGCCACCGCCGTTCTTTGCTTCGCAACCTGGTGACTTCAATCATTCTCGAAGAGCGAATCGAGACCACGCTGCCCAAGGCCAAAGCCATGCGACCGATCGTCGAAAAGATGATTACCCTCGGCAAGCGAGGAGACCTCTCCGCACGTCGCCAGGCCCTCGCCTACTTAATGACCAGCGCCGCAGTAGATAAGTTGTTCGATACCGTCGGCCCCCGCTTCGGAGATCGCGAGGGCGGCTATACGCGCATCATCCACACTGGCTGGCAAAAAGGAGACGGCGCCGACAAAGCCATCATCGAACTCCTCGGCAGCGAAAAACTTCAGGAAGAAAAGCGCGAGAAGCGTGCCGAAATCCGCTCCAAGCGCGCCGAAGAAACCAAAAAGGCCATGGAAGAAGCCGAAGCCAAAGGCGGAGTCGAACACCCCACCGACCACGCCGAAGGCGAAAACAAAATCAAAGAAGATAACTAAGAACTAAGAACAAGAAACTGAGAACTGATTATTGACCGGGACGACCGCTTACTGCGAATCGTCCCCGTCCAGACCAAAATCGTTGCCTTCCCCCTCTGTCTCTGTTAACTTTTCAGAGTCCACTAAAGCGCATTTCTGGCTGCTGAACCTAACTTTTCCCGCCCAGATGTGACGTAAAGATTTGAAGATCGTGACCGCTTTTGAAGATTAAAGCCCGCTTAAGGAGAAGTTGATTTGTCATCCAAAAACCCCTACCTTTTCACCTCGGAATCCGTAACCGAAGGCCACCCCGATAAGATCGCCGACCAGATCTCAGACGCTATCCTCGACGCATGCTTAACCGACGACCCCATGAGCCGCGTGGCCTGTGAAACTCTAACCGCAACCGGCCTCGTAGTCATCGCCGGCGAAATCACCACCAAAGCCTACGTAGATTTTCAATCCCTCGTCCGCGGCATGATCTCCTCCATCGGCTACAACAATGCCCTCTACGGTTTCGATTCCAATACCTGCGCCGTTATCTCCAGCATCAACAAACAATCCGGCGACATCGCCATGGGCGTAGACACAGGAGGCGCCGGCGACCAGGGAATGATGTTTGGGTATGCGACTGATGAGAATCCTGAGCTTATGCCTACGCCGATTCTTTTGGCGCATAAGCTGGCGATGAAACTTTCGGAAGTGAGGAAGAATGGCAAGCTTCCTTATTTGCGGCCGGATGGCAAATCGCAAGTCACAGTCGAATACGATAAGAATCACAAGCCGGTGCGGGTGGATGCCGTCGTCGTCTCAACGCAGCATTCTGAAACCGTGGGCAACGACGAGCTGCGGTCGGATATTCTTAAGCACGTGATCCAGGCCACCGTTCCCACCCATCTTCTCGATGCTGACACCAAATATCACATCAATCCTACGGGGCGCTTTGTGATTGGCGGCCCGATGGGGGACACGGGACTCACCGGGCGAAAGATTATCGTGGACAGCTATGGCGGGATGGGGCGGCATGGCGGCGGCGCATTCAGCGGGAAAGATCCGACAAAAGTAGACCGCTCGGCAGCTTACATGGCGCGGCACATCGCCAAAAACATTGTCGCGGCTGGATTGGCTGAGCGTTGCGAGGTGCAACTTGCGTATGCCATCGGCGTGGCTGATCCGGTGAGTGTTCTCGTCGAAACATTTGGGACTTGCAAAGTTGACCCGGAAATTCTTCCAGATTTAATTCGAGCGAATTTCAAGCTCACTCCCAAAGGGATTATCGAGTCGTTGAATCTGCGGCGTCCTATTTATTGCAAGACGGCGGCCTATGGCCATTTCGGGCGGACTGATCCGGATTTCACTTGGGAAGCGACGGACAAGGCGTCCAAGCTAGCGAACGCTGCGGGAGTTAGAGAGACAGTCGGAGCGCGCAAGTAAAATCCCCAACCCTCTCGCAAAGAACGCGAGAAGGATGGGCACCCGGATTCTTCACGGAATTCAATTTTATCATTCGCGAATATTCAGGAGATTCATGTCAACGACGCCGACACAAGTGCAATGCGACATCAAAAACATTGAGTTTGCCGATCTTGGCAAGAAACGTATTGACTGGGCGAACCAGTCCATGAAGGTCTTGCAGATTTTGCGCAAGGAATTCATCAAGAATCAGCCGCTGAAGGGCATTCGCGTTTCAGCCTGCCTGCACGTCACCGCTGAAACCGCGAACCTGGCAATCGCGATGCGGGATGGCGGAGCCGACGTTGTGCTTTGCGCTTCCAATCCGCTTTCTACTCAGGACGATGTTGCGGCCAGCCTAGTTCGCGATCAGGGCATTCCGGTTTTCGCCATCAAGGGCGAAGACAACGAGACTTATTACAGCCATATTCTCGCCGCCATTGACCACAAGCCGAATATCACCATGGACGACGGCGCTGACCTCGTCACCATTCTGCACACCAAGCGCCAGGACGCATTGACCGATGTGATCGGCGGAACTGAAGAGACGACTACTGGCGTCATTCGCCTTCGCGCGATGGCGAAAGAGGGTATGCTGCGCTTCCCGATCATTGCAGTAAACGATGCTGATACGAAGCATCTATTCGACAATCGTTACGGCACTGGCCAATCCACAATTGATGGAATCATTCGCGCCACTAACTTTCTTCTGGCGGGATCCAAATTTGTCGTCGCCGGCTACGGCTGGTGCGGACGTGGACTTGCCAGCCGCGCTCGTGGGCAGGGAGCCGAAGTCATCGTCACGGAAATTGATCCGACGAAGGCGCTCGAAGCGGTGATGGACGGATTCCGCGTGATGTCCATGAGCGAAGCCGCAAAATTGGGCGACGTTTTCTGCACCGTGACGGGAAACAAGAATGTCCTTACCAAAGATCATTTTGAGTTGATGAAAGACGGCGCGATCATTTCGAACTCGGGACACTTCAACGTCGAAATTGATATTCCCGCACTTGAAAAGATGTCGTCGTCGAAGCGCACCACGCGCACATCCGTCGAGGAATATTCTTTGCGCGATGGGCGAAAAATCAATCTGCTCGGCGAAGGACGCTTAATCAATCTCGCCGCGGCCGAGGGACATCCTCCGTCAGTTATGGATATGAGCTTCGCCGATCAGGCTCTTTCAGTCGAATACATGGTGAAGAACTATTCGACTCTGGAGAAGAAGGTCTATACGGTTCCTGTGGATTTAGACAAGCGAGTAGCGAAACTAAAACTCGAATCGATGGGAATCAAGATTGATCGCCTGACTCCAGAACAGGAAGAATATTTAGCAGGCTGGAGCGAGGGGACGTAGGAACCGTCGTTGGTCGTTCGCCGTTGGTCGTTGGGGCGGCTCAAGCCGCCCTTTCGTTTGTTCCATGCGGTTTTCGGTATAGGGCGGTCAGTTTGTGCTTCTGCGATAAACTAGGCTCAGTGAGGTGGTTATGGCCCAGATGACACTGGAGGTTTCAAAACTCCTGGAACAGGCACTATCTCTTTCCATTGAGGAACAGGAGGCTTTGGCGGATTCCTTGATTTCCACCCTTGGCGGAAAGGTGGATAACGGTCTGCGTGCAGCATGGGAGGCCGAAATCGGCAAACGAATCGCGGAATTGGATTCGGGGAAATCTGAGACAACTTCATGGGCCGAGGTACGCCGCCGCAATTTAGCAAAACTGCCTCATGCCCACTGATGAGGTCGAGTTCCACGAGGAAGCTGGCGCCGAGTATGATGCGGCCTTTGAATGGTATCTTCAGCGCAGCGCCGACGCGGCTCTGAGGTTTGATGCTGAAGTGGATCGCGCAACAGCGCAGATTCTGAAAGCTCCTAAGCGTTGGGCCGTCGGCTCTCACGGAACCCGCAGATTCCTGCTGCGGCAATTTCCTTTCATTCTGGTTTATCGCGAGCTCACAGCCGGGAATATCCAGATCGTCGCGGTCGCCCACGCCAGCCGGAAGCCCGGTTTTTGGAAGAAGCGGATCTAATCCGGGACAACCACTTCTGGGCAACAATGCCGCTACAGTCCGCCTCCCACCCTTCGCAAAACCGGCGAAGGATGGGGCACCCCCAGTCGGGCGGCGCCAGCGAGATCAAAACCTGCGGAAGGCTCCCTCCCGCTTGTTGCACTGCTATCGCGGAGGAGTAGACTCAAGCGGTTGCAATCGGTCAGACCAGTTGCTAGAGGAAAAGGAGATGAGATGAAATATGTGATCAGCTGGAACGAGCGCCCGCAAGGTTCGCCTGCGGAGTACGAGAATGCTCAGAAGCGAATCCTTGAGGTGTTTGGGCAGTGGAAGGCGCCAGCGAATTTCAAGATCGAGTTCTTCGTAGTGCGGGTGGGCGACTGGGGTGGGTATTTGTTAGTGGACTGCGACGATCCGCTGATGGTGCACAAGTTTTGCTCGATGCTGCCAGCGTTTGAAATGGAGGCACGACCGGTAGTAGCAGTCGAGGACGCAGTCCGGGTCGAACTCGAAGTAATGGCCTGGCGCGATGGACTAAAGGGCAAGTGACATCCAATAAGTTTACTCGCCCCTTGCGTGCAAAAGCCGCGAAGTATGGGATTTGCCGGCCAACGATGCAGTAAAATAATGTTCGCACGCAGCAAAAGGGTGAACGATGAATATTGAAATTCGCGACGCGGCACTTGAGGCCAGAATCCAGAAACAGATGCAAGCGACCGGCTCCCGCAACGTAGAGGAAGTGCTGCTTCGCCTGCTTGAAACGCAGGAAGAACAGGACCGGTGGCTTTTAGAGAACCGGGATGCGAACGCCACCAAAATTCGGCGTGGGATTGAGCAGCTTGACAGAGGTGAGGGAATCCCCGAAGACCGGTTGGATACCTATCTAGCGGAACTGAAAGCTAAACCTGAATAATGGCACGCTATGTCATCGCGCCGGAGGCCGCCCGCGATCTCATCCAAATCTGGCGCTACATCAAAGAACAAAGCAGCGTTGAAATGGCAAACCGAATCGAGTCGGCGATTCGGGACAAGATTGTTTTGCTAGCGAAGACGCCCGGCGCAGGATATTGGCGCGGGGATTTGACGGAGCAGGCCGTGAAGTTCTTTCCCATCTATTCTTATCTAATTGTCTATCGACCAGAAACAAAGCCATTGCAAGTTGTTTCCATACTTCACAGCCACCGCGACGTCGGCAAAATTCTCAACGCCCGCTTGTAAGACTGAGGTCGGATAGCGAATCAATGGGGCGTGATAGCGGTAAGGATTAGAAATTCATCCGACAGCTGGGCGATCGGCAACCCAGCCTTCGCAAAGGACGCGAAAGGCTGGGCCACCCGCCCAATCGGAGTTGATCGGGAGACGCGATTCTTGTCCAGTGTCTGTATTCTTACTGCTTTTCCAAATCTGGGTGGATATTGATGTTGCTGCCTGCGGTGATTTTCATGTTCTTTGTCCAATCTTTGTAGCCTGATTTTTTCACGGAGATCGTGTGGTCGCCTGGGGCTACGTCTATGTCGGAGGGAGTGTTGCCTGCGAAGTTGCCGTCAACTTCGATGTCGGCGCCGTCGGGCGTGGAGGAGAGTTGCAAGTGGGCTTGGGTCGAGGACGCGACGTTCGAAGCGATGATCGGGGGCAGGCTGGCCCACCCTTCTGAGATTTTGATTTCCTTAACCTGATAATTAAAAGGCTGCCCCACTCGTCGCGGTGTTGTCTAGTCCCAAGACATGCTTTACAGTTTGTCCCTAGACATCCTTTACACTTTTGTTGGTGGAACTGAAGTTGGAATCCAGCGTTCGACGATCGTCGAACGCTGGATTCCGGGATCGAGTTCCCGAATCAAAGTCGTACAGTAGAACACCATCATTCTCTGCTCGACCGGCACTACCTGCACCCACTCCCCAGAGAGCGCTCTGCTGATTTTCCACTTCTGGCCTTTGATGTCCAGCTTGCCCTGGCAATCGACTTTCAACACCCACGCGCCTTGCGGATACTCCCAGCGCGGCGGATTCGGATCATAGCGCTTCGCACTGGGATGCCACAGCGTGGCCGGAGTCCGCATTCCCAGGGCTTCGTGCGGTCGCACATGGTTGTGCTCCCAGCGATACGCATCCAGCCAGTCCTGCGTTTTCTCTCGCGGAAGGCCCCGCCGTTCCAGTGCGCGCTGTAGCGACCCATGAAAGCGTTCCACTTTCCCCTGGGTTTGCGGATGCCGAATGCCCCTCCAATGCAGCCGGATACCCTGACGCATCAGCCACAACGACAGATGCGTTTGCCCGGAAAGCGTATGCATGCTCCACCACGGTGTTCCGTGATCCATCAACATCCCCTCGGGAACTCCACAGCGCTGAAAGGCTTCTTCCAGTTGCTTTTGCACCGGCTCGCCATGCGTGCTGCCGTTGGCCGCCAAGGCAATCAGGTAACGGCTGTGATCGTCCAACACCGACAGCGGCCCCATCGCTTGCGGCCATCCCTTCGGTCCCTTGAAGTCCATCTGCCATAGTTCGTTGGGATGCTCGCGCTCGAAGCGTTTTAGAGCCGCCGTGCCCCGCTGCTGCTCATGCACCAAATCGTGGCGCAGCAGAATGCGATGAATCGTGTTGCGCGGCAGCGCCACCCCTTCCCGCGCCAGCACGACTTGCAGCTTGCGCGCGCCCCAGTCCGGATAGCGCAACCGCACCTCGACCACCTGCCGCTCTAACTCGCTGGCCGTTCGCCGCGGACTGTCATGCGGCCTGCGGCTCTGCTCCGCGATTCCGGTCACTCCCAGCTCGCGATAGCGCTGCAGCCATACATATCCAGTCGGACGCGAGATCTCATATTCAACGCACAGGGCGCTGAAGCGCTTTATCTTCTGCGCCGCCGCCACCACAAACCGCACCCGCTGCTCGTGAACATCCATCGTCTTCCATGCCATCGCCCTCGCCACCTCCCT